>Ga0075012_10000472_pt1 | contig 42898 bp, 44 predicted proteins | sample All_14_2_FD_71474 | JGI IMG/M metagenome (GOLD analysis project Ga0075012, IMG submission 71474) | Freshwater microbial communities in response to fracking from Pennsylvania, USA - Allegheny Zone_MetaG_DW_15 | ecosystem: Environmental > Aquatic > Deep subsurface > Groundwater > Drilled...
GCGCCGCCGTGCTCGGCTACCAGCTGTTCCGCCGCGGAGACCTGCCGTGAAGCGGTGGCTGGCGGTCATGGCGTTCGTCGCCGGCAGTGCGCTGGCGGAAGAAATGCCTTCGTCGGCGCCGCTGTTCGCGGCGACGCTCTCCGACTTCGACGACAAGCCGGTCGCGCTTGCGAACTGGAAGGGCAAGCCGCTCGTCGTCAATTTCTGGGCGCGCTGGTGCGGCCCGTGCCGCGCCGAGATTCCGGAACTGCTCAAGGCGCGCGCGCAGCACAAGGGCCGCGTCGAGGTGCTCGGCCTCGGCCTCGAGGACAAGCCGGACGCCGTGCGCGAGTTCGCCAAGGCCTACGAGATGGACTACCCGGTGCTGCTGGCCAAGGAGCAGGGCATCCCGCTGATGCAGGCGCTCGGCAACCCGCGCGCCGGCCTGCCCTTCACGCTGGCCGTCGACAGGCGCGGCAACGTCGTCTACAAGAAGCTCGGCGCCATGAAGTCAGCCGACGTCGAAGCGGCCTTCGCCGCCGCGCTCAAACAATAAGGGACTGCCCCATGCCGCCCGTCGAACCGAGCCTCGCCGCCCTCCATAACCCGGTGCTGCGCCACTTCGCGGCGACGCGTCCGGCCTTCCTCTCGGTCACCTTCGTCGGCGTGCTGCTCGGCGTCGCGGCGGCCGCCCACGGCGGCGTTGCCGTGTCGCCGCTGCTGGCGACGGTGACGCTGTTCTTCGCCCTCGTCGCCCACGGCGGCGCCAACGTGCTCAACGACTACTACGACGCGCAGAACGGCACCGACGCCGCCAACGTCGACCGCGTGTTCCCCTTCACCGGCGGCAGCCGCATCATCCAGAACGGCGTCATGACCACGGCCGAGGCCGGGCGCTTCGGCTTCGCGCTGATGGCGGCGGTGGTGCCGGCCGGCCTCTGGCTGACCTCCGTCAGCGCGTCGGGGCTGATCGGCATCGGCCTCGCCGGGCTGGTCATCGCCTGGGCCTACTCGGCGCCGCCGCTGCACCTCGTCGCGCGCGGCCTCGGCGAGGCGGCGATCACCGCGGCCTGGCTGCTGGTCGTCGTCGGCAGCGACTACGTCCAGCGCAGCGCCTTCGACTTCGCGCCCGTCGCCGCCGGCCTCGGCTTCGCGCTGCTGGTGGCCAACATCCTGTTCATCAACCAGTTCCCGGACCTGCGTGCCGACGCCGCCGCCGGCAAGCGCACCGTCGTCGTGCGCCTCGGCCCGGCCGCGGCACGCCACGGCTACGCGCTGATCGCGCTGCTCGCCTACGGCTGGGTGACGGCGATGGTCTTCGCCGGCAACCTGCCGGCTGCGGCGCTGGCGTCGCTGCTGCCGGCCGCCATCAGCCTCAAGGCGGCCGCGGGGCTGGCGCGCCACGCCGCGCAACCGCCGGCGCTCGCGCCCGCGATCAAGATGACCATCCTCGCCACCAGCCTGCACGGCCTGCTGCTCGCCGCCGCGCTCGGCTTCGCGCGCTAGCGATGTTCCGCATCTCGCAGTTCATGCACGAACTGGCGTCGCCGACGCCGCTCGGTCCAAAGCGCAACCCGCCGGGGCCGGTGGTGATCTGGAACCTCGTGCGCCGCTGCAACCTCACCTGCAAGCACTGCTACTCGATTTCGGCCGACAAGGATTTCGCCGGCGAACTGGCGACCGACGAGATCTTCAAGGTCATGGACGACCTCAAGGGCTTCCGCGTGCCCTGCCTGATCCTCTCGGGCGGCGAGCCGCTGCTGCGTCCCGACATCTTCGACATCGGCAAGCGCTCCAAGGCGATGGGCTTCTACACCGCGCTCTCTTCCAACGGCACGCTGATGGACGAAGCCATGGTCGACAAGATCGCCGACGTCGACTTCGACTACGTCGGCGTCAGCCTCGACGGCCTGGCCTCAATCCACGACAAGTTCCGCCGCATGGAGGGCGCCTTCGACGCCTCGCTGGCCGGCATCCGCCGCTGCCGCGACAGGGGCATGAAGGTCGGCGTGCGCTTCACGCTGACGCAGGACAACTTCGCCGACCTGCCGGGCCTGCTGAAGCTGGTGGAGGAGGAGGGCATCGACCGCTTCTACTTCTCGCACCTCAACTACGCCGGCCGCGGCAACAGGAACCGCAAGGACGACGCCCACCACCGCATGACTCGCCAGGCGATGGACCTGCTGTTCGACACCTGCTGGGACTACGAACAACGCGGCCTGCAGCGCGAATTCACCACCGGCAACAACGACGCCGACGGCGTGTACCTGCTGCACTGGGTGCAACGCAGGTTCCCCGAACGCGCCGCGCACATGCGCGCCAGGCTGGCGCTCTGGGGCGGCAATTCCAGCGGCATCAACGTCGCCAACATCGACAACCTCGGCAACGTCCATCCGGACACCATGTGGTGGCACCACACGCTCGGCAACGTGCGCGAGCGGCCGTTCTCGGCGATCTGGACGGACACCTCCGACCCGCTGATGGCGGGCCTGAAGCGCCAGCCGCGACAGGTCAAGGGCCGCTGCGCGAGCTGCGCCCATTTCGACATCTGCGGCGGCAACACCCGCGTACGCGCGCAGCAGACCACCGGCGACGCCTGGGCCGAAGACCCCGGCTGCTACCTGACCGACGAGGAGATCGCGTGAAGCGCTTGTTCGTTCTTGCCCTTTGCTGCGCGACGGCCGCCTTCGCCGCCGAACCTCAAACGCTGTTCAAGGAGCACTGCGCCGTCTGCCACGGCGCCGACCGCCTCGGCGGCACCGGGCCGGCGCTGCTGCCCGAGAGCCTCGCGCGCCTGAAGAAGCCGGACGCCGTGAAGACCATCCGCGAAGGCCGCGCCGCGACGCAGATGGCCGCCTTCGCCGACCGCCTGGCGCCGGCCGAGATCGAGGCGCTGGCCAACTGGATCTACACGCCGGTGTCGCCGAAGCCGGAATGGACCGATGCGGACATCCGCGCCTCGCGCATCGTCAACCACGCGCCGGGCAGCCTGCCGGCCAGGCCGACGGCGGCTTTCGCCGGCGTCGACATGATGAACCTGTTCCTCGTCGTCGAGACCGGCGACCACCACGTGACGGTGCTCGACGGCGACAAGCTGGAGCCGATCCACCGCTTCCCGAGCCGCTACGCGCTGCACGGCGGGCCGAAGTTCACGCCCGACGGCCGCTACGTGTTCTTCGCCTCGCGTGACGGCTGGATCACCAAGTACGACCTCTGGAACCTCGCCGTCGTCGCCGAGATCCGCGCCGGCATCAACACGCGCAACGTCGCCGTGTCCGGCGACGGCAAATACGTCGCCGTCGCCAACTACCTGCCGCACACGCTGGTGCTGCTCGACGCCGACCTCAACGTGCTGAAGATCCATGCGGTGAAGAACAAGGAGGGCAAGGAGTCCTCGCGCGTCTCCGCCGTCTACGACGCCGCGCCGCGCCAGAGCTTCGTCGCCGCGCTGAAGGACGTGCCCGAGGTCTGGGAGATCAGCTACGACCCCAAGGCCGAGGACGTGCCGATCGGCGTCATCCACGACTTCATGTACAAGGAAGGCGCCTTCATCCCGGGCTTCCTCAATCCGCGCCGCACGTTCCTCTCCGAGCCGCTCGACGACTTCTTCTTCACCCAGGACTACTCCGAGGTGATGGGCGCGGGCCGCGAGGCGGGCAAGGGCCAGGTCGTGCACCTCGACGTGCGCAGGAAGATCGCCGACCTCGCGCTGCCCGGCATGCCGCACCTCGGCTCCGGCATCACCTGGGAGCGCGACGGCCACACCGTGATGGCGACGCCGAACCTCAAGGAAGGCGTCATCAGCGTCATCGACATGAAGGACTGGAAGACCATCAAGGCGATCCCGACGCTCGGCCCCGGCTTCTTCATGCGCAGCCACGAGAACACGCCCTACGCCTGGACCGACTCGATGATGAGCAAGTCCCGGGATACCCTGCAGGTGATCGACAAGCGCACGCTCGAGAAGGTCGCCGAAGTGAAGACCGATCCGGGCAAGACGCTGGCCCACGTCGAGTTCACGCGCGACGGCAAGTACGCGCTGGCGAGCCTGTGGGAGCGCAAGTCGAACGGCGGCGCGCTGATCGTCTTCGACGCCGCGACCTTCAAGGAAGTGAAGCGCATCCCGATGGACAAGCCGGTCGGCAAGTACAACCTGCACAACAAGATCACGCGCTCGGCCGGCACCAGCCACTGAAGAGAACCATGACCAAGCCAATCGCAAGACTCCTGGGCGCCGTCGCCGCCACCACCGCGCTCGGCGCCGCCTTCGCCCAGGACCACCGGCACCAGCACCACTTCGCCCCCGACGTCGACGCCTTCCATTCGGTGCTCGCCCCGGTCTGGCACGCCCGCCCCGGCGCCGAGCGCTCGCAGGACGCCTGCGCGAAGGCCGGCCGCATGGAGGCCCTGGCGAAGGAAATCCGCTCCGCGGACGCCGCGGCGCTTCGCGACGCCGTCGCCGCGCTCAAGACGACCTGCAAGGCCGGGCCGGCGGAGGTCGACGGCGCGCTGCACGACGTCCACGAGGCGTTCCACCGCCTCATCGAGGCCCCGCCGGCGAAGTAGCCGGTTTTCCTGAGGCCGGGAAGCCGGCGCCCAGGTGGCTTCCCGAGCCTGAGAACTTTTCGCCGCCGATTCGACCGGCCGGGGTTCGGCCGGAAGCTCGAAAACCCCGCGCAGCGCCGCCGGTGCCAGCGCGCATGCGGCCGTCCGCGGCATCGACGCGGGCCGGCGCCGCATCGGGCGGGATGGTCCATTTCTTGTATCGCCCCCGGGGCAGACCGTTTGCATGCTCCATTGCGCGGCTGCGCTTCAGATCGCCTCGCCCCGGACCTTGGCATGCGACAACTCAAAAAACTCAGCCGCACCGACATCGTCTTGAACGAGCCGTTGCGCTTTTCGGTCTTCGACCAATCCGGCGTGCTGCTCCTGCGCAAGGGCTTCGTCGTCACCGTGCCGGCGCAGATCGAGCGGCTGATATCGGGCGGCATCTACCAGGACCTGGACGAGCCGGCGCGAGCCGCGAGCGCGGCGCAGGCGACGCAAGCCGGGGAGAAGGCGCCGGTCTTCCTGACGGGCGAACTGGTTTGCAGCCGCGTCAAGAGCCTTTACTCGAACATCCTCCGGCTGCCGGGCCAGGTCGATGCACAAGCCAAGGGCCTCGAAGTCGCGGCGATGATCCAGGAAGCCTGTGCCGACGACGCCGACAGCCTCATCGCGGCCCTGCACCTCGACATCGCATCGCCCTACCTGCTGGTGCACCAGTCGCTTGGCGGGGCGCTGGTCGAACTGGTCGCCGCCCAGGCTGGCGTTGCCGCGAGCGACCGGCGCGCGCTGATCGCCGCCGCGGTGACGCGGGACATCGCCCAGACGGTGATCCAGGCCGAGATGGACCGCGTCCAGGGGCCGCTTCCGGATGAACTGCGGGCCAGGATGGAAAGCCATCCGACGCTGGGCTGCGAGCTCCTCAAGAAAAGCGGCGTCAGCCACAAGGGCTGGCTGGAGGCCGTCGCCAGCCATCACGAGCGCATGGACGGCAGCGGCTACACCGCCCGGATGGAGGGCGAGGCGATACCGTCCGGCGCGCGCATGCTGGCGGTGTGCGACGTATACAGCGCGATGGTCAAACCGCGGCCGTACCGCACGGGAGGCAAGGCCGTCTACACGCAGGCCGCGTTGCGCAACATCTATGCATCCTCCGGCAACACCCTCGACCAGAAATTCGCCGCCTTGCTGGTGAAGGCGATCGGGGTATTGCCTGCGGGCAGCATCGTGAAACTCGAGTGCGGCGAGATCGCCGTCATCAAGAGCGCATGCCACAACCCCGCGGACGTGACCGTGCATTCGATCTACGACAAGAACCAGATGCCGCTCATGAATCCGTTGGCGCGGCAGACCAGCCAGGCCGGCTTTGCCATCCAGGGCATGGTGCACTACGCCGAGTGCCGTTCGGCGCAACTGACCATCAGACGTCTTTGGTTGAAGGGGAACTAACGTGAGCAATCCATTGCCGACGAACGGCAGCGAATACCGGCTCCCGCCGGGCGCGATGCTCGTTTCGAGGACCGACGCGGCCGGCATCATCACCTACGCGAACGAAGCATTCACCGCCGTTTCCGGCTATTCCTCGCGCGAACTGCTCGGGCAATCGCACAGCATCGACCGTCATCCGGACGTGCCGGCGTGGGTCTTCGAGGGCATGTGGCGCCGCCTGCAGAAGGGCATGCCCTGGCGCGGCGTGCTGCTGAACCGCCGCAAGAACGGCGACTACTACTGGGTCGACGCCTTCATCGCACCGGTCAAGCGCGGCGGCGAGACGACCGAGTACCTGTCGGTGCGCCTCGACGCGACGCCCGACCAGATCGCCGCGGCGCGCAAGGACTTCGCCGCGCCGTACCCCCCCGAGCGGCATCGCCTGGCGCCCAGCCGCTTCCTGTCGGTCAAGCGCGGCGTCCTGACGGGCGTGCTGTTCGTGCTTTTCGCGCTGCTGGTCACCGTTGGCATGGGGCAGCGCCACCTGGACGATTCGGTGGAATCCTTCTACGAACTGCACGCCTACCGTGAACTGCTGGCGACGGTTGCCCAGATAGACCACTTTGCCTCGGTGGCGCAGAACCAGCTCCTGGTTACGCTGCGCCACCTGCCCGAGAACGCCCGCGTCGTCGATGCCGACGCCATCGAGATCCCCGAGCACCTGGCGCAGGTTCGCACGGCCACGCTGGCAATGACAGATGCCGCTCGCCGGCTCGCCCGCCAGAAGGCGGTATTGCGCTATCTCGCCGGCACCACCGCCGCAGACGAATCCGTGCAGGAAACGGCTGCCGCGGCAGCCCTGCTGCGGGGCTACCTGCTGGCCGTCGACCGCTACGCAGCCGATGGCGTGAATGCGGCGGTGCACGACATCGAGCGAGGCCGCCTCGGCGAAAGCGAGGCGATCATCGTCGGCGAGGTCGGGGCGCTGGTCGCCGCGCTGCACGCGCAGTCGGCGCAACTGGGCCAGTACTTCGACGCCTCGGCGGACCGGCACCACGGCCGCATCGACGAACTCATGCTGGATGGATCGCGGATGATCGCCTCCTGGATAGCGGCGGTGATCGCCGTGATCGTCGCCTCCAGCGTGTGGTTCTTCCGCCGGACGATGCGCCCGCTGCAACGAGCGATCGACGCGATGCGCAGGATTTCGCAAGGCGACCTGAGCGAGCGCCTGGACGTGTACGGATTCGGCGAGCCGGGCGAAGTCGTGAGTTCGCTGGCGGCGATGCAGATCCACCTCAAGGTCATGCTGGACGAAATACGGCTCGCCTCGTCGAACGTCCATCGCCAGATCGGCAAGCTCAACGAGACCGTGGTTTCCGTGCTCAACAGCACCGAGGACGCGCATTTGCAGGCCTCGCAAATCCTGTCGACGCTCGAAAGCACCGGTGCGGACACGGCGCGGCTGGCAAGCGCATCGGCCGAACTCCTGCACCGCCTGCCGGCGCCGTCGGCAGACGACGACGCGGAAGTGTTCGCCGCGCTGGCAAGCGAGACGGCGTCGCTGGCGGCACTCAACGACTTTGCCGCCAGCGAAGTGCGCCGCATGTCGCAGATCATCATGGCGCACCTGGTGACCAGCCGCGAGGGCGTGAATTACGTCTGGTCTGCCGGGCAGGAGCTCGAAACAACGTCGCGCGCGCTCAACGAGATGTTCGAGCGATTCAAGCAGGGGACCGTTGAGGCTCGGGCGAGCGGGGCGTCAAAGGCGTGACGTGCTAGGTGAGGGGCCGCCGGAGCGGCGAAGCCGCGGAGGATACCGAGAAGCGCAGCTTCTAGACGGTCCCTCTTGACCGGCGGTTAGGCAGCTTTGTGCTCACGCTGAAAGCGTTCCATTGCCGGGGTAAGGTCTTCTTTGAGCAGCCAGTAGTTGTCGATTGCGCGAAAGAGCATATCGCTTGCTTCTTGCGCGAGGTCGAGTTTGACGATCAGCGGTTGGCCTGAGTCCCAATGCTTGAGACTGTTCTTTGCACGATTTGCGCGGTCAGCTATTTGGCTTGACGCGGTTGGCTCGCCATAAAGCCTTAGGTGAATAGCTGCCACTGCCTTCTTAAGCCCCTCGAGTGAATTCTCCCGGCCGTCGGCTGCAAGAAGCTTTCCAAAGATCTCGTCAGCTGCACCGGCTAACGTTATGACCGCAGCGAAATCGGTGCCGTCGAAATAGAGCCGCAACGCGACCTCAAGCTGTTGCAGGGCAAGGTCATCGCGATAGTAGGCTCGGACGGTCATGCGAGGTCAGCTGCCGAACGTGGAGTTGAGGGGCCTGCGCGGCTTTTCGTGCAGGTCGCCTCGAATGATGGGATGGACTCCCCCCTTTTCTCGGCGCACGCTGTGCGCGGCTGAAGCTCATTGGACGTGGGTGTCAGCACTAAACAACTCCGAGGGGGGAATCCAAAATGCATGCTACTACCGTTGCCGTTGACCTTGCAAAGAGCGTCTTCCAACTGGCCGTCGCCGATGCCTCGTGGAAGCTCATCGAATCACATCGCCTCACGCGAAGCCAGTTCGAGCGCTGGTTTCAGAACCGGAACGTCGGCCTCGTCATCATGGAAGCGTGCGGCTCCGCCCACCACTGGGCGCGCTGGCTGAACGACCAGGGCATCGGGGTCAAGCTGCTGCCGGCGGCCTACATCCGCGCCTACGTGAAGCGCAACAAGACCGATGCAGCCGATGCCTGCGCGCTGCTGGAAGCGGCGCGCGCATCGGACATCTTGCCGGTGCGAGTGAAGTCGGTCGAGCAGCAGGCGCTGCAGGGTCTGCACCGCACCCGCTCGCTGTGGATGAGCACGCGCACCTCGCGCATCAATGCGTTGCGCGGCTTCTGCCGTGAGTTCGGCCTGGTAGTGCCGCAGGGCGCGCGCACCGGCATCGAAGCGATCAGCCGCGTGTTGGCCGATCCGAATTCGCCGGTGCCCGGCCTGATCCGCGGTTCGATGAAGCTGCTGGTCGAGGAGATTCGCCTGCTCGAAGCCCGCATCGCGCAACTGGAGCGCGAGTTGTCCGAGGTGGCCAAGCACAGCCCGGCGTGCACGACCCTGCTGTCGATTCCGGGCGTCGGGTTGCTGACGGCGACCGCGATGGTGGCGGCCACCGGCGGGCAGGTCGCGCACTTCAAGGACGCGCGACACTTTGCCAGTTGGTTCGGCCTGACGCCGCGGGAGTTCAGTTCCGGCAACAGCCGCGTCCTCGGGCGCATCTCGAAGCGCGGCGACCGGTACCTGCGCATGCTGCTGACTCACGGCGCCCGCTCGGTGCTGCGGGCAGCCAGCACGGCGCGAACAGTGGGGCGCAGCCTCGATGGCCTGCGCACCTGGGCCACCGCGGTGCAGGCTCGCACCAATCACAACAAGGCGGCTTGCGCGCTGGCCAACAAGATGGCGCGCATCTGCTACGCGACGTTACGGGATGCGACGCCCTATGGCGAGCCAGCGCCCCGGCAGCAGCGCAAGATCGAGCGCCTGGCGTTCGCTGTCGCCGTCTAGTCTGCAAGGAGAAAACATCTTGAGTTCCACGTCCCCGCGCTTGCTTTGAGACTGATCGCCCATCATGGCTAAACGGGTCGCACCCTCACGCAACGATGCCGATAACTCTGCCGGCAGCTTCATGCCTGCCGCTTGTAACGATTGGCACTGCGTGCGCAGATTCCATGTCGGCACGGGCCATTCAGAGCCCACCTTCGATGCCGGATATACGACTGCATGCGCTTCCGACCAGCCAAACCTATCGGTCAGTTTCCTTGACTTCGGGGGGAGTCCATATATGTAGTGTTAGCCCGCAGCGACGTTCATTACGGTGGGGCGGCCAGAACACCGGTTTGGCTCGGCACAGCGCGCACTCCCCAAGAATGACGGGCGTTTGTTCATGAACAGAAAAGGCCTTGGCCGCAGAGCCGAACATCAATAACACTCGCATACCATGTGCGGTGGCTTTCCGAGCGCCGGCGGCGGACGTGTTGCATCCGGAACGACGCGTGAAAAGCGTGGCGAGCATTTGGCTCGACACTCGGCCTCAAGATCATGTCCTTGGCAACGAGCGGCCGAAAAGACAATTAGAGCACCAAGCCCGAGAAAGGCGCCCACTAGCTTAAGTTGATCTCGGCGAGGCAGCATGGGACGTGCGGGCTAACGTGATGTAGACGTCGACAGTTGTCGCCTAAATCGGCCGCTGTCGTCTAAATCGGAAGACGCGTCACCCGGGAAGGCCCGCGCTGTCGGCGTTTCAGCAGCTTGTCGATTTAGTGCCATGAATAGATGGGGGCGAAAGGCGTCAGAAATGCACGCGGCATCGTACCACCATCTTGCGGGCGATTCGGGCGGCGTGGCGCCGGTCGGGCCACGCCGGGCGTCCGGCTGAACGCCTTTGGGTCCCGGCGGGGTGCCGGGACCGGTCGGCCGTCAGGCCGATGCGGCGGAGTGCTTTTCCAGCACCATCTCGTCGAGCGCGCTGATGACGCCGTCGCTCCCGGCTTCCACCTTCTCGAAGTACTTGAACAGCTGCTCCTGCACGCTGTAATCGGTCTGCCACGCTTCGCCCATCAGGGCGAGCGCCTGGTGCATGTTCTGGTGGACGTCGCGGTGCGGCGACTCGATGTGGCCGAAGGCGCGCAGCTTGCCGAAGACGTCGAGGGTGGTTTCGGCGGTCAGCCACTTGCCCAGGCGGCATGCAGTCTCGTTGACCTTGATCGCCTGCGCATTGTCGGAATCGAGGCCGCGGCCCACGGCCATGTAGCCGTTCTGCTTGTAGATGAAGTGGTCGATCTTGGCGAGCGAGGCGAAGCTGACGTCGTGAACGAGCCGGATCTGTTCCAGCGCCGTTGCCGACGCCGACGCCACGGCGCCGAAGCGCCCATCGACGGCGCCGATCGTTTGCTGCGAGGCGGTTGCGATGTCGCTCATGGCCGCCGAGCTCGACAGCATCTTCACCGAATCGTCGCGCAGGGAATCCATGATCTTGCCGATCGACGCCGAGGCGCTCTTCGAGTCCTCTGACAGCTTCCTCACTTCGTCCGCCACGACGGCGAAGCCGCGCCCGTGCTCGCCGGCCCGCGCCGCTTCGATGGCGGCGTTGAGGGCGAGCAGGTTGGTCTGGTCGGCGATGCTGGCGATGAGCCCCACCGCCCGCGCGATCTCGTCGCGGTGGTTGTTGAAGGCGTTGATCGACTCGTTGGTTTCCTCGATCTTCCCCACCAGTCCGTCCATCGCGGCCACGACGTCGGCGATCGCCTGGCTGCTGTCGCGGGCCGCGGTGGCGTTCTCGTGGGAGAGCTCGGTCAGCTTGTCGGTGGCGGCGACGATGCCGAGCATGTCCTTCTGGCTGGTGCGCAGGTTCTTCAGCAGGTTCTCGGTGTTCAGCTGTCCCAGGCGCGACATCAGGTTGTTGCGCATTTCCCGGTGGTAGTTGTCCATCAGCGTCGCGAGCGACTGGTTGCCCTGCTCGACGGCTTCGCGGAACACGCCGAGCAGGCCGCCGGTGTCCATCTGGCGGTGGAACTCGTTCTTGCTGGCGGCCGACAGGGCTTCGCGCTGTTCGCGGAAGCAGGTTTCCATCTGGTCGAGCATGGCGTTGACGTGGCGGCAGACGGCTTCGAGCTCGTCGGTGCGCCCGGTGTCGGGGATGCGGGCGCCGATCACGCCGGAGGCGATTTCCTCCGCCACCCGGGTGATGTGGCCGAGCGGGCTCAGGGCCAGCTTCAGCTTGTGCAGGTAGAAGAGCCCGCTGCCGATGCCGAAGGCCACCAGCAGGACCAGCCAGAGCCAGTCCAGCGGCTGCCAGCCGTGGGTGCCGACGCCGACCAGGCCGGCGATCAGGAGCAGGACGTTGAGGAAAACGACCTCGATGACTGCGCTGGAGATGAAGGGCGTTCGCTGCATGGGGCACCTGCATTGTCTGGGAGGCGGGGCGTCCGGGCGGCGCGGGGACGCATGGGAGTCGCGATGATAGCGGAATGACCCCGGGCGCCATGCGGGGAACTGACGCACTTCGGGCCATCAAATATCATGGATGGATTCATCCACCGGAGCCGCCCATGAAGCCATTTGCCCTGATTTGCGCCCTCGCCGTGGCCTGGCCCGCGGCAGCCTTCGCCGGCGAGGACTCGGCCGCCGGCACGCTGGTCGATTTCCGCGTCGAGGTGCAGCGCAAGGTGCCGAACGACCTCGGCCGCGCGGTGCTTTACGTCGAGATCACCGGGGCCGATCCGGGCGACGTGGCGCGGCGCGTCAGGGAGCGCCTCGCCGAGGCGCTGGCGCTGGCCAGGGCGCAGCGCGGCGTGGCGACGCAGAGCGGCGGCACGCAGACCTGGCCGGTGTATGCCAAGGGCGGCGGCACGATCGAGGCCTGGCGCATGCGTTCGGAGATCGTGCTGGAAAGCGGGGAGGCGGCGGCGCTGTCGGCGGCCGTCGGCGAGTTGCAGAAGACGATGGCCGTCGCGCGCATCGGCTTCCAGCCGGCGCCGGAAACGCGCCGCGCCGCCGAGGATGCGGCCGAGCTCGAGGCGATGCAGCGCTTTCGCGACAAGGCCGGCCGCGTCGCCGCGGCGTTCGGGCAGCCTTACCGGATCCGCCGCATGACGCTCGGTGCGGCCGGCGGCCAGCCGCCGATGCCGATGCTGCGCATGGCGTCGGCCGAGGGTGCGGCGATGCCGCTCGAAGCGGGTGAATCGACGGTGACGGCCGCCGTGGACGGACAGATCGAACTGTCCGCGGCGACGAAATAGCGACTCTGATCCGGACGCGATCCGCCAGCCGGACGAGAGCAGGCCTTAGGGCTTCGGCGCCCAGTTGCCGTTGTCGTCCTGGAGCATCCAGCCGGACTTCATTTCGGCGGCCCAGCGCTGGCGCATGCCGGCGCGGACGGCGGCGACGCCGGCCTCGTCCTTGCGCTTGTTGGCGCTGGCCACGGCGGCGATGTAGGCCATGCGGTCGGAGTTCTCGGCGTCGATCAGCTTCTCGACGATCTGGCGCGTGGCGATCTTGCCCAGTTGCGACGAGTCGGCGATCGCGAGGTTGCCGTCCTTGGCCAGCCCGATCACGCGCGGCTCGTAGAACTTCACCAGCCGCGATTCGCGCTGCTTCATGCTGTGGTGGATCACCACGGTCATCGGATCGTTGATGTCGTAGCGGATGGCGTCGGCGGCGAACGCGCCGCAGGAGATCGTCAGCGCGACGGCGAGGCTGCAGAGTCGTTTCATTTACTTTCCCGCGAGGAGGAGTTTGAGGTCGGCGGCGACGCGTTCGGGCGTTTCGCCGTGGCGGACGGTCAGGCGCAGGTTGCCCTGCGGGTCGAAGACGTAGCTCGACGACGAGTGGTCGATGCTGTACTTGTCCGGTTCCTTGCCCGGCTGCTTGGCGAAGAAGACCTTGAAGTCCTGGGCCACGGCGCCGACGGTTTTCTCGTCGCCCCACAGGCCGATGAAGCTGGGGTCGAACCAGGGCACGTACTGCGCGAGCAGTTGCGGCGTGTCGCGGTTCGGATCGACGGTGACGAAGATCACCTGCACGCGCTTGGCGTCTTCGGGACCGAGCAGCTTGAGCGTGTCGCGCATCGCCGCCATGTTGGTCGGGCAGACGTCGGGACATTGCGTGTAGCCGAAGAAGAGGACGACGGCCTTGCCCTTGAAGTCGGCGAGGCGGCGCGTGGCGCCGGTCGGGTCCTGCAGCGCGAAGTCCTTGCCCCAGTCGACGCCGGTGATGTCGGTGGCGTTGAATTTCGGCGGTTCGGAGCAGCCGCCGAGCAGCAGGCCGGCAGCGAAAATGAGCGCGGAAAGGAGTTTCATCGAAACGGGTTCCGTAAGCGGGGTCGAAGGCGATTCTAGCGGAGGGAATCGGCGCAAAACTTGATCGCGGCGGTAGTCTAGCATCGGGTGTCGCCCCTATACTTGCGGCCATTTGTCACTGCCCGTCACGACGACATCATGATGCAAGCACCCACCGGAATCCCGCTCAAGCTGGCGCGCGCATGGCTCTGGCTCGGCCTCCTGGCGCTGATCGGCTCGGGCTTCCTGGCCATCCTGCTGGTGTTCTCGCGCACCCCCGGCGTGCAGGACGTCTTCCCGCTCAAGGACTTCTTCCGCTCGGCGCTGATCGTGCACGTCGATCTCTCGGTCGCGGTCTGGTTCATGGCCTTCGCCAGCGCGCTGTGGAGCGCGCTCGGCGCGGCGCGCGGCGACGCGCTCGGCCGCGCCGGCTTCTGGCTGGCGAGCGCCGGCACGCTGCTGATGACGCTGTCGCCGTTCTTCCCCGACGCCCATCCGCTGCTCAACAACTACATCCCGGTGCTGCGCCAGCCGGCGTTCTTCGTCAGCCTGTGGCTGTGCGCCGCCGGCTTCGCCATTTCGGTGCTGCGCGCGCTGGCGACGACCTGGCCGCGCGAATCGCTCGGCAATCCGCTCGGCGTCGGCGTGTTCCTCGCCGCGGTGGCGGGCGCGTTCGCCTTCCTCGCCTTCATCTGGTCGTGGCTGACCATTCCCGCCGGCGACAGCCAGCAGTACTACGAGATGGTGTTCTGGGGCGGCGGCCACGTGCTCCAGTACCAGCATGCGCTGCTGATGGCGGTGGCCTGGATCTGGATCGCCGACCACCTCGGCGCCAGGCCGGTCGTCAGCGGCCGCGTGCTGTCGCTGCTGTTCGTGGTCTCGGCACTGCCGCTGCTGGCCGTGCCGGTGATCTACCTCAACTGGGCCGCCGACTCGGCGCAGCACATGGCCTGGTTCGCCAAGCTGATGGAGTTCGGCCACACGACGATGGGGCCGCTGATCCTGGTCGGGCTGGCGGGCCTGTGGGGCCTGCGCCGCTCCACGCATCCGGCGAAGGGCGCCTTCTTCGCCTCGTTCGTGCTGTTCGGGGCCGGCGGCATCCTCGGCTACATGATCCAGGGCGTGAACGTGGTCATCCCGGCGCACTACCACGGCGCCATCGTCGGCGTGACGCTCGCCTTCATGGGGCTGGCCTACGTGCTGCTGCCGCAACTCGGCTTCGGCGCCGTCGAGGGCCGCATGGCGCGCTGGCAGCCGTACGTCTACGGCTTCGGCCAGTTGATGCACATCCTCGGGCTGGCCTGGTCGGGCGGCTACGGCGTGCAGCGCAAGGTGGCCGGCGCCGAGCAGATGCTGACGACGCTGCCGCAGAAGATCGGCATGGGCATGATGGGGCTGGGCGGCCTGATCGCCATCATCGGCGGCCTGCTGTTCGTCGTCGTCTGCCTGAAGTGCATGCTGCCGGCGCGCGCGGCCGGCGCGGCGCGGTCGAAGGCCGCCGCGTGAAGCGCGTCCTCCCCTGGCTGACGGCGGTGTTCTTCGTCGGCAGCCTGGCGCTGGCATGGATGATGGTGCGCGAGCGCACGGCGCCCGACCTGACGCCGCCGCCCGCCGCCGTACCCGCCGTCGCCCTCACGGCGCTGTACGACGCCGCGCTGCCGGACACGTCGGGCCGCATGCAGCGTATCGGCCAGTGGCGCGACCGCATCCTGGTGGTCAATTACTGGGCGACGTGGTGCACGCCCTGCCGCGACGAGATGCCGGCGTTCTCGCGCCTGCAGGAGCGCTACGGTGCGCGCGGCGTCCAGTTCGTCGGCATCGCCATCGACGAGGCCGACAAGGTGCGCGAGTTCGCGCGCGACTTTCCCGTTTCCTATCCGCTGCTGGTCGCCGACCGCGAGTTCGCCGAGACCTCGCGTGCGCTGGGCAACGTGGCGCAGGCCGTTCCCTACACGGTGGTGCTCGACCGCGCCGGCAACGTCCAGGCCGGCACCGCCGGACGTGTCGACGAGGATGCGCTGGCCCGCCTGCTCGACCGCCTGACGGGCACCTAGTTTCCCGTACGCGGCCTCCCGAACGCGCTAAACTTTCGGCGTACAGGGAGCGAAAAAATGACCCCGTCGAGGTCCTTCCGCACGGTGCTCGTCCTGAGCCTGGCGTGCGCCAACGTCGTGGTGCTGGCGCTTTCGGTGTTTTCGCTGCATGACAGCCGGCGGCAGCACGAACACCACGCCGAGACGCAGGTCGAGAACGTCGCCGAGGCACTGGACCGGAGCATCTCGGGCAGCATCGGCCGGGTCGAGCTGGTGCTGCGCGTGGTGGCCGACGAGCTCGAGCGCCAGCTCGCCGACGATCGCAGGCTCGATCCGAAACGGACCGAAGCGCTGCTTGCCCGCTTCGAGCAGCGCCTGCCGGAGGCGGAAGCGATCCGCATCGCCGATGCCGACGGCCTGGTCATCTTCGGCAAGGGGCTCGACAAGCGCGAGCGGCCGAGCTGGGCGGACCGCGAGTACTTCGGCTACCTGCGCGAACACCCGGAGGCCGGCGTCCAGGTTTCCAGGCCGCGCCTCGGGCGCGTCGCCAAGAAGGCCATCGTCGGCTTCGCGCAGCGCTACAACCATCCGGACGGCAGCTTCGCCGGGGTGATCTCGGCGCCGATCGCCGTCGACCATTTCACCGGCCTGCTGTCGCGCTTCAGCGTCGGCGCCAGCGGCACCCTGATCCTGCGCGACGCCGACTTCGGCCTGATCACGCGCCTGCCGCCGATCCCGGACCAGCCGGCGGGCCAGATCGGCAACACCGGCGTCTCGCGCGAGCTGCGTGATCGCGTGGCATCGGGCGTGCGCTCGGCGACCTATCACCTGGAGAATTCACCCGACGGCTACCGGCGCATCCTCACCTATCGCAGCCTCGACAGGGCGCCGATGATCGCCATCGTCGGCATGGCCTCGCAGGACTACCTCGCCGACTGGTACGCCGAGGTCTACAAGACGCTGGCGCTGGCAGCCGGATTCCTGGTGCTGTCGGGCGCCTCCGGCGTGCTCCTGCTGCGCATCATCCGCCAGGCGGAGCAGCGCGAGCAGGCGGCGCAGGCGGCCAACGTCGCCAAGAGCCAGTTCCTCGCCACCATGTCGCACGAAATCCGTACGCCGATGAACGGCGTGCTCGGCATGGCGCAACTGCTGATGCGCGACGACGTCGAGCCCGACGAGCGGGTGGCCTATGCCCGCGCCATCTACGATTCCGGCAACGCGCTGCTGACCATCCTCAACGACATCCTCGACCTGTCGAAGGTCGAGGCCGGCAAGCTGGTGCTCGAGGACGCGGCGTTCACGCCGGCCGCCGTGCTCGACGAGGTGACGATGCTGTTCGGGCCGCTGGCGCGCGAGAAGGACATCACGCTCGAGGTGCATTGGCACGGACCGCCGGCGCACCACTATCGCGGCGATCCGATCCGCCTGCGCCAGGTGCTGTCGAACCTCGTCGGCAACGCCATCAAGTTCACCCCCGAGAACGGATGCGTACGCGTGCGCGGGGAGGAGGCCGGCGGCTGCAACGGCGAGATCCTGCTGTGCTTCTACGTCGAGGACAACGGCATCGGCGTTCCGTCCGAGATGGGGCACCTGCTGTTCAAGCCGTTCTCGCAGCTCGACGCCGGCATCACGCGCCACTTCGGCGGCACCGGCCTCGGGCTGGCGATCGTGCAGGGACTGGTGCGGCTGATGGGCGGTACGGTCGGCGTCGAAAGCAGCCAGGGGCTCGGCTCGACCTTCTGGTTCACCGTGGGCGTGAAGGCGTCCGGCGAGGTGCCGGCGATCGCGCCCGAGACCCTGCCGGCCGCGCTGCGGGCGCCCGTCATGGACGAGGGCCACGCCTGCCGCGTGCTCGTCGTCGAGGACCTGCCGGTCAACCGCATGGTGGCGGAGGCGATGCTGCGCAAGCTCGGCTGCCAGGCGCAGAGCGTCGACAACGGACGCGATGCCCTCGAGGCGATCAGGGCCGGCGACCGCTACGACATGGTGCTGATGGACTGCCAGATGCCGGAGATGGACGGCTTCGAGGCGACGCGGCGCATCCGCGAGTGGGAGCGCGAGTCGGGGCAGCCGCCGCTTTGCATCGTCGCCCTCACGGCGGCGGCGTTTGCCGAGGACGAGGATCGCTGCCGCGAGGCCGGCATGGACGATTTCCTCGCCAAGCCGATCAACATGAGCGACCTGGCGGCGACGCTCGGCAAATGGCGCGCCGTCGGCGCGCGGGAGAGCAGGCAGGCCGCCTAACGGGCGGTCGGCAGCGCCGAGGGCAGGCGCGCGCGCAGTGCCGCGGCGATCTTGTCCGGCGCCATCGTTTCATTGAGCACCGAGACGAACTTGCCTTCGGCATCGACGACGAAGAGCAGCGGGCTGACGTCGATGCTCACGCCGCCGTCAGAGAGGATGTGCTTCTGGAAGTTGGCGCCGAAGGCGTCGGCGACCGCCTTCACCGCCTCCGGCTTGCCGGTGGCGCCGATGAAGTCCGGATGCACCTTCTTCACGGCGGCGGCCATCGCCGCCGGCGTGTCGCGGTCGTCCACCGAAACGACGATCGTGGCGACGCGCGCGCGCTCGCCGCTGGCGAGCATCTCGTAGGCCTGCGCCGCCTTCGCGTAGCGCTCGGCGCAGCGCTCGCCGCAGCCGACGTACGAGAAGGTCAGGGCGAGCACCTTGCCGCGCATGGCCTTGCTGTCGACGGCGCCGTCGCTCGACTCGAGCACGAAGTCGTTGGTGACCGTCGTGCCGGAGAACGTCGCCTTGATCGGCTGCCAGAAGAAGACGGCGCCCATCAGCACGACCAGCCCCGCGAGGCCGACCTTGGTCAGCCAGTCCATTGCCCTCATGCAGCCTCCTGCGGCGCCTGCAGCGCCATCGATCGAGCCGAGATTGTAAAGGCGTCGGAGAAGCACATGCCGTCCTCGGCGCCCTGCGCCTTGAAGTGCGGGAACACCGCCTCGACCATCTTCACCGAGCCGCAGGCATAGAGCTCGTGGCCGGCGAGCGACGGGAAGTCCTCGAGGATGGCCTGGTGCACGAGGCCGGTGCGGCCGCTCCAGTTGTCTTCGGGCGCCGGGTCGGAGAGCACCGGGATGAAATGCACGTTGCTGTAGTCGCGCGCCCATTGCGCCGGCAGGTCGGGCATGTAGAGGTCGCGCAGCTGGCGCACGCCCCAGTAGAGGTGGATCGGGCGGCGGATGCCCTTGTGGAAGGCGTCCTCGACCATGCTCTTGACGGGCGCGAAGCCGGTGGCGCCGGCGACGAAGATGATCGGGCGGTTCGACTCGCGCAGCACGAAGTCGCCGAACGGGCCCTCGAAGCGGAGCTCGTCGCCGACCTTCATGCCCTCGAAGACGTGGGTGGTGAAGCGGCCGCCGGGCACCAGGCGGATGTGCAGCTCGATGAACTCGTTGCGGTGCGGCGGCGTGGCGAACGAGAAGGCGCGGCGCTGGCCGTCGTCGAGGATGACGTTGATGTACTGGCCGGCCTTGAACTGGATGCGCTCGCCCTCGGGCAGCGCCATGCGCACGCGCATGACGTCGTAGGAGAGCTTGTCGAGCGCGACGACGCGGCCGGCGTATTCGCGCACCGGATTGGCCACGCGGCTGTGGTCGGGGACGTAATCGATCTCGGCATCGTCGACGGCGGTGGCGCAGCACAACAGCACCTTGCCGGCGGCGCGCTCCTCGGCGGTCAGCGCGTTGGGCTGGTAGATGCCCGGGTCGACGTTGCCGGCGACCACGGTGCACTTGCAGACGCCGCAGCCGCCGTTGCGGCATTCGAAGGGCAGCGGCAGCTCCTGGCGCAGGCCGGCGTCGAGCAGCGTCTCGCCGAAGCGGGCGGTGACCGTCTTGCCCGGATGGAAGGTGACCTTCACCTCGGCCTTGGCGGCGCCGCGGCGCTTTGGCGGCAGCCAGGGCGTGAGGAACAGCACGACGCTGACGCCGATGACGAGGAACCAGACCTTCATCGGGTCCCACACGTAGATCAGCGCCAGCACCGGCAGTTCGAACCAGTCGAACTGGAAGTCGTGCGGCACCATGCCGAGGTTGGCCTCGGGGCCCTGGCTCAGGACCGGCTTGACCAGCGAGAGGACGATGAACATCAGCGTCACGGCGACGGCGACCTGCTTCGGCGGGTTGATGTGCGCCTTGGGCACGCGCTGGACGTGGATCCACATCACGAACACGACGATCAGCGGCGCGCCGATGTGGACGAAGGCAAGCAGGGTGAACAGGCGGCTGTTCACCGCGCCTTCGTAGAGGAAGTTGCGGATCAGCGTGCCGTTGAACAGCGGCAGCACGTCGAACCACTCGGCGACGGCGACGACGATGAACTGGGCCAGCTGGTCCCACACCAGCATGAAGCCGTTGATGCCGGCGACGTAGACCATCCACAGCAGGGCGACGCCGGAGACCCACGAGAACCAGCGGAAGCCGCGGTAGCGGTCGTAGGCGAAGTGCCGCAGCATGTGCAGCAGCATGGTCAGGATCATGCCGTCGGTGGCGTAGCGGTGCACGCTGCGCAGTATTCCGCCAAGCCACCACTGGTCGTGGGTGATGGCCTCGATCGACTCGTAGGCGTCATGCACGCCGGTGTCGGCGAAGACGTAGAGGTAGAGCCCGGACACCACCAGCAGCCAGAACTGCCAGAAGGTGATGGTGCCGAGATGGTAGAAGGGGTTGAGCTTCTCGCCGAAGGCACGATTGAAGGTGTTCTCGGCGTGCATGAAGAACCAGCGGAAGATCTGCTGCTGCGTCTTGATGAACATGGGGTGACTCCGATTCGATGTTGGGCGGTGGGGGCGTCGGCTTACTGGAAGAACAGGCCGCCCTTGTCGGGATTGAAGTCGATGACCAGCACCTGCGCCGGCTTCAGCGTCACCTTGCCTTCCTTGACGTACTTGAAGCCCGGCTCGCGGACGTTGTCGCTCATGCGCACGGCGATTTCGTGCTCGCCGGCCGGCAGCTCGAAGCGGCGGTAGAGCGTCGAGATGCCGTCCCTGGAAAGGCCGGTCGGCTGGACCGTGGCCTTGTACACCGTCTTGCCGTCCATATCGAGTTCCACCAGCAGCGGCGAGCGCTCGCGCGGGCACTCCAGCGGCGCGCGCATGTTCGGCGGCAGCTTCTGCAGCTCTTCGGGCGTGCGCTTGCGGCATTCGCGGTCGCCGAAGTGGGCGAGCGAGAGCTTGACCAGCGCGTGGTTCGGCGGCAGGTGCTGGTAGCGCGGGTTGGTGGCGAAGAAGCCGATGAAGGCGGCGAAGGCGCCGTACAGCACCACCTGGCCGGCGAGGGCGGCGGGTTTAATGGACATGTTGAACGGTCCTCCGGTGATAGGGCTTGAGGCGGCTGTCGTCGCCCGTTGCGGTTTCGAGATCGGTCCTGAATTCCTGCAGCGCCGCGGCCAGCCGCGCGCCGTCGTGCGGCCCCGCCCAGGCTTCGCGCACGCGGTCGCGCGGCACCAGGCCTCGCAGCCGCGGCTCGCGCTCGTGGGCGAGTCGCTCGGCGGTCCACTGGTTGCCGAGGCGGTAGGGGCAGCCGCCTTCGCGGCAGCCGGTGATCAGCACGCCGTCGGCGCCGCCGCGCAGCGCGTATTCGACGAAGGACGGCGGCAGCATGCCCGAGCAGATCAGCGTGAACACGGCGGTGTCGGGGCCGCGCAGGGCGTCGGCGTGCGCACCCTGCGCGCAGCCGAAGACGACGATCCTGGTGCGGCCCTCGAGCATCGCCAGCTGCTGCTCGAGCTGGCGGCGCAGGGCGTTGATCGGCGTCTCGGGCATGTCGATGCCGGTGACCAGCTCCTCGATGCTGCGGAAGGGCGTCGACGAGGGACAGGAGCCGACGCAGATGCCGCAGCTCGCGCAGTTGGCGGTGTCGACGACGGCGAGCTCATGGCCGCGCTTGGTCGGGTGCGCCGTCATGGTGATCGCCTGGTAGGGGCAGTCGGCGTAGCAGCGGCGGCAGCCGTTGCAGTTGTCGGGCTGGACCTCGGCGACCGCGGCGGCGCGCTTGCGCGGCAGCAGCGGCAGCGCGACCAGCAGCGCGGTGAAGCCGAACAGCAGCGCCCAGACGAAGCCGGGCGAGGTCTCGTACATCAACGGGTTGAGGAACAGCGCCGGCCAGTCCATGCGCGTGTTGGCGGGCACGCGGCTGAGGTCGGCGGCGGCGTCGCTGACCGCCGGGTTGACCAGGGCGAGCGCCAGCAGCGCGACCAGCGTGCCCCAGGCAAGCGCCTTGGCCGGGAAGGCATCGACGCGGCTGATGCGATGCACGTGCGCCCAGATCCCGATGATCAGCATCACCGGGAAGCCGATGTGGATGTAGACGAGGAAGGTGAAGAAGCGATCGGTGACGGCTTCGGGCGTCAGGAAGTTGCGCGCCGCCGAGATCGTCGAGATGTCGAACCAGTCGAAGAGCTCGTGCGTCGCCAGGGCGGAGAACTGCGCCAGCTGGTCCCAGACGATCCAGTAGCCGCCGATCGCGCTCATGTACGCGACCCAGATCAGCGGGATGCCCGTCATCCACGAGAACAGCCGGAAGCCGGAGTAGCGGTCGTACGCCCACTCCCGCAGCAGGTGCAGGAACATCACCAGCAGGAAGCCGTCGGTGGCGTAGCGATGCAGGCTGCGGACGATGCCGCCGAACCACCACTGTTCGTTGGACAGGTAGCCGATCGAGTCGTAGACGCCGGTGACGCTGGTGTCGATGACGATGTAGAGATAAGTACCGGTGGCGGTGAGTATCCAGAGCAGCCACAAGCCGAGCGCGCCGAGGTGGCGCAGGGGATTAGCGGTGTGGCCGAAGATGGCGTCGAACGAGTTCTCGACGCGCTGGATCGCGGCGCCCGAGGCGTTGCGGAGTGCTGCATGAGGGCTCAAGTGCGGTGTTCCGGTTGCGTTTCATTTTTCTTGTTTTATTAGCGATCGATGATATGCATCCGGTTTGCCCTGCGACTTGACCGCAGTCAAGCGCCGGGAATTTCCCGGGGCAGCCTGCCGCGCCTCTCGCGCCAGTAGAAGAGCGCGAGCCAGATGACGGACGTCACCGCGCCGGCGATCTCGAAGAAGATGCCGTAGCTGAGCCGGTACTTGCCGGTCGTCGGATCGTAGACCGAGCACAGGATGCGCACGCGGTCGATCAGTTCCTCCATCGTCAGCGGCAGCGGCTCGAGGGCCTCGCCGCCGATCATCGAACCGAGCGGCTCGGCGAGCATGTCGGCGGTGAAGGTTTCGCCGTAGACCTGGCGCACGATGGTGCCCTGGGCGTCGACGATCGTGATCTGGTTCATGTGGTCGAAGCCGGCCAGCGTCTGCACGTAGCTGAAGCCGAATTCGCGCGTCAGTTCCGGCACCAGCGCCTCGGCGGGACTGAGGAAATCCCAGTTCGGCAGGCGGATGCCCTGCTGCAGGGCAAAGGACTTCATCGCCTGCGGCGAATCGAAGGGCTGGTTGAAGCCGATGCTGACGATGTTGAACTTGTCGGCGCCGACGCGGTTGACGAGACCCTCGACGGCCTTCTGCAGGTTCTTGGTCGTGGTCGGGCAGACCTCGAAGCAGCCGGTGTACATGAAGCTCACCAGCGTCGGCTTGCCGCGGTAGTCGGCAAGCCGTACCGGGTTGCCGTCGCGATTGAGGAAGGCGAAGTCCTTGACGATGTTGCCGATCGCCTTCTGCGATTTGTCGAGGGCCGCCCGCTCGTCCAGCGTCGTGATCGTCTGCTGCGAAGTCGGGTTCAGCGGCCGCGAGGTGAGCTTGGGCGCATCCGCGTCGGCGGCGCTCCACGACGGCAGCGCCGCCGCTGCCAGTGCGCCCGCCAGTACGAGGCGGGCGAGGCGCATCACAGCAGCTGCGCGTCGACGATCGCCGCGACGAGCAGCAGTGTCAGTTGCATGAGCGAGGCGTGGAAGCAGGACATGGCGGTCTTGCGGTTCGGGTCCTGCGCCAGCAGCCAGGCCTTGCGGACGAAGTGGAAGCCGCCGATCGCGGCACCGGCGACGTAGAGCGGGCCGAGGCCGAAGAAGGCGGGCAGGAACGACGCGGCGACCAGCATGATGGTGCTGGCGAGGATGGTCCTGGCGGCGCGCGCGTCGCCGACGACGACGGGCAGCATCGGCACGCCGGCGGCGGCGTAGTCGTCGCGGAAGGCGACGGCCAGGCTCCAGAAGTGCGGCGGCGTCCACAGGAACAGCACGAAGGCCAGCGCCAGCGGCACGGCGCCGATCTCGGGGTTCGAGGCGGCGGCGCCGGCGAGCACCGCCCAGCTGCCGGCGAGCCCGCCGATGACGATGTTCAGCCAGGTGCGGCGCTTGAGCCAGACCGTGTAGACGATGGCGTAGAAGAAGGCGCCGAGGAAGACGTAGAGCGCGGCCCAGGCGTTGAGGGCCATCCAGGCGGCACCGACCGACAGGATCATCAGGGCACCGATCGCCCACAGCCAGGCGGGGCTGCGACGGAAGCCGCCGTCGGCGAAGGCGCGCTTCTTCGTGCGGCTCATCTTCGGGTCGATGTCGTACTCGTAGTACTGGTTGAATGCCCCGGCGCAGCCCGAGGAGATCAGGGTCGACAGCGCGAGGACGACGAACTGCATCGCGGTGAGCGAAGGTCCGCTGGTGACGGCGAGGCCCGCCAGGGCGGTGAAGGTGATGACCACGCCGATGCGCAGCTTGAAGACGCTCAGGATGCTGCGGAGGGTCCAGGCGGGATGCGGTGTTTGCGTCAGTGTCGTTTCCATCGTCGCGTTTCTTCCTTGTCGTCGGATCCTGCTTGAATCCCCTCCGTCGGGCGAAGGGGATTCAGCCAGGATCCCCGGAAAACCCCGCCAGCACTGGGCTTGCGGGGCATCCGGGGGGTGCGGTCTACTCTAGCTCAGTCCCCAGACCTCGGACAGATACTTCCAGTTCACGAAGTAGTAGAGGACGAAGGAGACCAGCAGCAGCATCGCCAGCACCAGGGTTCCCGGGACCGCGACGTGCTCGGCGCTGCCGTAGCCGGAGACGTTGGCGGCGACGGTTTGCGGCGGGAACGGCGTGCGCTCCGTCGTCACCTTGCCTTCGTCGAGCTTCTTGCCGAACAGCAGCGAACCGACGATCAGCAGGCAGAACATGGCGCCGCCGATGACGGCGATGACGCCGAAGATGCCCGTCAGGCCCATCATCAGGTAGGCGGCGCCCGGCCACTCGTACTGGAACGGAGCGCCCGAGAAGGCCATGTCCCAGTGGCGGCGGGAGACGCCCAGCGTGCCTGCGCCCATCATCACCAGCGTCAGCACGCCCATCGAGATGCCGAACACGTACGGCTGCAGCATGCACATCTTCGGCATGATCAGCTCGCGCTTGAACAGCACCGGCACCAGGAAGTAGGTGAGGGCCATGAAGGCGAGCGTGGTGCCGCTGACGACGGTGGCGTGGAAGTGGCCCGGCACGTAGAACGTGTTGTGCATCAGCATGTTGATCTGCTCGGTGCCCAGCACGACGCCGGAAATACCGCCGATGAAGCCGAAGCTGACCAGCGAGATGAACATGCCCGAGAACGCCGGGTTGCCCCACGGCGCCTTGCGCAGCCACTCGAAGAGGCCGTTGTTGTAGCCCTTCTTGCGCTGTGCCGCTTCGATCGCGCCCGGAACCGTGAAGCCGTGGATCATGGAGGCCATCACCGCGAAGTACATGAAGTACGACGTGTTGAGCACCTTCCACTCCGAGCCGAGGCCCGGGTCGGACAGCAGGTGGTGGGCGGAGGCGAGCTGCAGGAACAGGATGTAGAGCAGGAACGCGAAGCGCGACACCTTCTCGGACAGCGGCTTGGCGCCGAGCGCGATGGCGGCGATCGCGTACCAGATCGACACGTGCGCGGAGACGTTGATCTGCTGCGAGCTGTGGCCCATGCCCCACCAGATCACGCGGTACATCAGCGGATCGACTTCCTGGATGATGCCCAGCGACCAGAGCAGCGTCGGGATCAGGATGACGGCGCCGGAGGCGATGGTGTAGACGGCGATGATGCAGGCCGTCAGCGCGCCGAAGGTCACCAGCGGGATCGAGCCTTCGTAGGTGCGCTCCTGCTTGGCGACGACGAGCGTGCCGAGGAACACGAAGCAGCCGATCAGCGCGCCGACGGCGAACAGGATCAGGCCGAGGTAGAACCACGGCGAGGCCTGCATCGGCACGTAGGACGTGAACATCACGCTGGATTCGCCGGTCAGGACGGCATAGTTGCCCATGACGGCACCGATGGTCATCAGCCAGAATCCCAGCCAGGCGATCTTCGGTGTGGCGATGCGGCAGCGCAACAGCGTCGATGAAGCGAAATACAGCACGGCCATCTCGAAGAAGATGATCCAGACCAGCAGCATGTCGACGCCGTGGGCGGTGAGCACGAGGTAGAACTGGTCGGCCGGCAGCAGCTTGACGGCCGGCCAGCGCGTCAGGATGACGAACAACGCCATGATGCCGCCGATCAGCAGCGCGACGACGCCGGCAACGGCGTTCCAGCGCATCAGCTTTTCGGCTTCGACGTCGAATTGAAGCCCGGTGCGCGGGCAATTGCGATAAGTGGTTGCCATCTATGCGCCCCCTTTATTTCACGTAGATCCGGCCGAGCATCGAGTGGTGACCGATGCCGCAGAACTCGTTGCAGACGATTGCGTAGGTGCCGGCCTGGTTCGGCGTCATCTTCACGACATGCTCGTAGCCCGGGACGACCTGGATGTTGATGTTGGTCGGCTGCAGCGAGAAGCCGTGGTTGTAGTCCATCGAGTAGAGGTGGACGCGATAGGTCTGGTCCTTCTCCAGTTCGAGGATCGGCCACCACCTCCACAGGCTCGCCGTGAGGTAGGCGTCGCCGCCGGGCGGAACCTTGACGACCGGAATCTGCTGGTCGGTCTCGGTGCGGATGGTGTTCTCGGCGATGAACTTCTCGGCCTTGGCGGTCCACATCTCGCGCGTCGACTTGTAAGTCTCGGTCGAGAGGTTCTGCTTACCGTTGATGTGCCAGTAGATCATCATGACGAACATGATCATGCCCCACGTGAAGGCCAGGAAAATCCATGTCCATTCGATCTTGTCGATCGGTTGCTTCCACCACAGTCGGTCTGGGGGCGGCAGGATTGCGCTCATTGGTTTTTCTCCCTGAGTGGTGGATGCCTACTTGGCCATCGGAACGGCGATGATGTTCATGATTCCCCACAGGCTGTAGAGAACCGTCGGAGTGGCGACCCCGATGAAAAGCAGCAGGAAGTGGTTGTCCAGGACCCGTTGCATGAACGGGATGTCTTTGTCTTGTATGTCGGCCATTCGTCGATCCTCCGTCAGCGGTGACGCCCCAAAAGGCGCCGAAATTTCGTAGCAAAAATGCCGGGATTCAGCGCACGGAACGGTAACGTCGGTCAAGGGGGCTTGAACTTGATCCCGGACAAGAAAACTGAAACATCAGCAGGGACTTATCTGCTTAAGTGCGACATATGGCCGCATATAATCGGCTCGACGCTTTCGCATAATTGCGGTGGATTTACTTAACGGATTTGCTTATGACTGACGCCTCTCGCCGCAACGTCGCCGCCTGGCTGTTTGTCTGCGCCGCGATGGTCTTTGCGACCCTCGTCGTCGGCGGCGTCACGCGCCTGACGCACTCGGGACTTTCGATCGTCGAATGGCAGCCGATCGTCGGCACGATTCCGCCACTTAACGTTGCCGAGTGGGAGGCGACCTTCGACAAGTACAAGGCGACGCCCGAGTACCAGAAGGTCAACCACCAGATGAGCCTCGACGAGTTCAAGGGCATCTTCTGGTGGGAGTACTTCCATCGTGTGCTGGGGCGCACCATCGGCATCGTCTTCCTGCTGCCCTTCCTCTGGTTCCTGTTCCGCGGCCACCTGGAGAAGCCGCTCGTGCCCAAGCTCGTCGGCATCTTCATCCTCGGCGGCATGCAGGGCGCGATGGGCTGGTACATGGTGAAGAGCGGCCTGGTCGACGATCCGCGCGTCAGCCAGTACCGGCTCACGGCGCACCTGTCGCTGGCCTTCGTCATCTTCACGGCGATCGTCTGGGTGGCGCTCGGCGTGCTGCGCGAGCGCGCCGCCTACGTCGCCAACCGGGCCGTCGCGCGGCTGCGTCGCATCGGCGCCTGGCTGCTCGCGCTCGCCGCCTACATGATCGTCACCGGCGGCTTCGTCGCCGGCATCCGCGCCGGCAAGGCCTACAACACCTTCCCGCTGATGAACGGCGACTTCGTGCCGCCGGAGATCTTCATGATCGAGCCGTGGTACCTGAACTTCTTCAACAACATGGCGACGGTCCAGTTCGACCACCGCCTCGGCGCGTGGCTGCTCGCGGCCCTGGTGCCGTGGTTCTGGTGGCAGATGCGCAATGCGCCGGTGTCCGGCCGCACGCGCGGCGTCGCGACGCTGCTCCTTTTCGCACTCGGCGTGCAGATCGCCCTCGGCATCACGACGCTGCTGCTGGCGGTGCCGGTGAGCTGGGGCGCCGCGCACCAGGGCGGCTCGATGGTCGTCTTCGGCATCCTGCTCTGGCTCAACCACGAATTGCGCGTCGCGCCCGCCTTCGGGCGCGGGTGAGTCGGTTCGCGTGCGCGACGAGGCTCGCCTCGCGGGTATCCGGCGGCTCGCCGCGGCCGTCGCCGCGCTCTCGCTCGCCGTCGTCGCCGTCAGCGCATGGTTGCGCCTGGACGCCGCGGGGCTCGGCTGCGCCGACTGGCCGGCGTGCTACGGCGCCGCGCTCGCGGGTGCAAAGGCCGACCCCGGTTTCGCGCGCCTGCTGCACCGCGTCGTCGCCACCTCCGCACTGCTGCTGGCGCTGATGCTGGCCTGGCGCTCGCTGCGGCCGCATGCGCTGCCGGGCGTCGCCGCGCCGGCGCTGGCGCTGGTCGGCGTCATGCTGCTGCTGTCGCTGCTGGGGATCTGGAGCGCGGATCCGCGCCGCGTGCCGGTGAATCTGCTGAACATCCTCGGCGGACTCGCCCTGGTCTCGCTGTCATGGCGCGTCGTGCTCGCCGCCGGGCCCGCCGTGCGGCCGGGGCGGTCGCCGCTGTTGCGCAGCGGACTTGTCGCGCTGACGGCGACGGTGCTGCTCGGTGCGCTGATCGGTGCGCGCTACGCCGCGGCAAGTTGCACCAGCGTGCCGTTCTGCGGCGATGCGGTGCTGCCTGCGCTGGCGGCGCTGAGTCCCTTCGACGCCTTGGCCGCCGCTGCGCCCGCCGGCGATGCCGGCGGCACGGCACTGCACCTGCTCCACCGCTATGCGGCGGTCGCCGCGCTGATCCTGCTCGGGGTGGCGGCGTACGGCGCGTTGCGCCGCCCGTCGGCGCAGCGGAGCGCGCGCGCGGTGCTGGCGTTGCTCGTCGCCACGCTGGGCGCCGGCGTCGCGACGGTGGCGTTCGGTTTTCCCTTGCTGCTCGGGGTCGCCCACGGCGCCTTTGCGGCGATGCTGCTGGCGGCTTGCGCGGCGCTGGCGCGCCGTTGACCGTTCAACAGGGCTTGCCGGGCTTGCAGCCCTTGAGGATCCAGAGCGAGATGATGCCGGCGGTCTCGTCGGCACGCACCTTGCGCGCCATGCTCAGTGCGTCGCGTCCGTTCTCCGTCTTCACGGTCACGTCGGCGCCGGCCTGCAGCAGCAGGCGCGCGTGTTCGGTGCGCGTGGCGTAGGCGGCCATGTGCAGCGGCGTGGCGCCCTCGCGGTCGCGCGCATTGATGTCGGCGCCGGCGGCGATCAGGGCCTGCAGCGGCCCGCTGTCGACGTTGAGCGCGGCCATGTGCAGCGGCGTCGAGCCGAGCGGCGTGCGCGCGTCGCGGGCGGCGGGCGTCGCCTTGAGGATGCGCTCGACGGCGGCGCGCGTGCCCAGGCGCGCGGCGTCGTGGATCGGCTGTTCGTTCATGCCGAGGGTTTCGGCGGCCTGCGCGGCGCACGCCAGCGCGGCTGCGGCGGCGAAGGCGGAAAGGAAGCGGCGGGTGCTGCGGATCATGTTGGTCGCCCGTTCGGGAAAGGTTAGGATGTTAGCGATCCTTATGGCTCGATAACAACCGCAAATCCAGCAATGTCTTTGACGCTCAGCCGCCGCAACTTCCTGCTTTCCGCGCTCGCCGCCGGCGCCGCCCGGGCGCTGCCGGCGCGGGCCGCGTCGGGCCGCGTCGTCATCGTCGGCGGCGGCTGGGGGGGCCTCGCGGCAGCGCGCGAGCTGCGCCGGCTGGCGCCCGGGCTCGAGGTGACGCTGATCGAGCGCAACGGCAGTTTCTGGTCGCTGCCCCTGAGCAACCGCTGGCTCGTCGGCCGGCTCGACGGCCGGGAATTGCGCCGCGACCATGCGGCGGCCGCCGCCGCGCACGGCTGGCACTTCGTGCGCGGCCAGGTGGTCGGCATCGACCGTGCGCGCCGGCGTGTCGTCACGGTGCATCAGGGCTTCGACTACGACTGGCTGATCCTGGCTGCCGGCATTCGCTACGACTGGACGGCGTTGTTAGGCGACGACCGGCGCGCGATCGACCATGCGCGGGAGCGCTATCCGTGCGCCTTCATCGCCGGCGAGGAGCGTGCGCTGAAGGCCAAGCTCGACGGCTTCGCCGGGGGCGACCTGGTGATGACGATTCCGCCGTCGCCGTATCGCTGTCCGCCCGCGCCCTACGAACGTGCGCTGATGATCGGGGAGTCGTTCAAGCGGCGCGGCATCAAGGGGCGCCTCGTCGTGCTCGACCCGAACCCGCTGCCCGCCGGCTTCGACCATGCGCTGACGCAACAGTATCGCGACTGGATCAGCTATGTGCCGAACGCGCGCATCAAGTCGTTCGATCCCTTCGGCAAGACGGTCGTCACCGAGTTCGACGACGTCCGTTTCGACGACGCGATCGTCATGACGCCGCAACAGGCTGCCGACGTGGTCTGGCTGGCGGGAGCGATCGGCAGCGACGCGCCCGGCCGGTCGGGCGGCTGGGCCGACGTCGATCCGCTGCGCCTGCATGCGCGCGGCGATGAGCGCGTGTTCGTGGTCGGCGATGCGGTGGGCACGGTGTCGCCGCTGTTCGGGGCCTACCCGAAGACGGGGCAGATGGCGAGCGCGCAGGGTCGCATCGTCGCCGCCGACATCGCGGCGCAGGCGCGAGGGGAAGCGCCGCGTCGCCTGCTGCCCGAGAGCGTCTGCCGGGTGTTCACGCGCGTCGAGCCGCCGGAATCGCTGCACATGGAGACCCGCTATCGTCTGCGCGGCGACGGCCTGCTCGTGCAGGCGACGACCCAGCGCTTCAACCCGGCGCCGGGCGACGAGGACTTGCAGTGGCTGCAGGCGGCACTCGCGGAGTTCTTCGAGGCCTGAGCGGAAGTCTGCTTCGGTTCGCCTCAGTGCCGTGCGTAGACGCTCGTCGTTCCGTCGCGGCCGACGAGCAGGGTATCGAACATCTCGCGGCGCTCGCGGCGCTGGGCGCCTTCGAGCATCGTGCAGCCGGTCTCGCATTGGAACGACGCGCCGCTCGCCTCGCGTCCCGGGGCGCCCATCGGCAGGCCCGGCACGGCAAGGCCGCGCGCCTTCGGCTTCTCGCGCAGCAGTTCCTTGATGTCTTCCGCCGGCACGTGGCCCTCGATGAAGTAGCCCGCGACGACGGCGGTGTGCACCGATTCGAGGTCCCTGGGCACCTTGAGGCGCCGCTTGACGGCGTCCATGTCGGACGCCTCGCGGAAATGCACCTTGAAGCCGTGCTCCATCAGGTGCTCGGCCCAGTTGATGCACGCCAGGCAGGGGTTCGGCAGGTGAAGTTCCACGTCAGGCAGCGGGTCGGCGGCACGTGCCGACGCGGCGGCGAGGGCGAAGAGGGCTAGAAGGAGGCGCAGGGTCATGGATCGGATGGTAGGTGAAACGAGGTTTCAATGCAGGCCGATGCCCCGCGTGGCGGGCGAAAAAAAGCCCGCATCGTGCGAGGCGGGCTTTTCGTGATCCTGCCGGTATCAGGCGACGGCGGCTTGTACCGGGATCTTGCGGCTGTGGTGCGTGATGCGGTTGCGGGCATCGACATAGACGAGGTCGGGCTCGAATTTCGCGAGTTCGATCTCGTTGTAGGTCGCGAAGGTGGCGATGATCAGCAGGTCGCCGGGGGCGGCCTTGCGGGCAGCGGCGCCGTTCACGGAGATGGTTCCGGTTCCACGTTCGGCCTTGATGGCGTAGGTGGTGAAGCGTTCGCCGTTGTCGACGTTCCAGATCTCGATCTGCTGGTATTCCTTGATGTCGGCAGCGTCGAGCAGGTCTTCGTCGATGGCGCAGGAGCCCTCGTAATGGAGTTCGGCCTGCGTCACCGTCACCCGGTGAAGCTTCGATTTCAGCATCGTGCGTTGCATTGTCGGATCCCTTCTCACGAAAAGGAGGACGGCAATCAAAGGAATCCGGTGAAGGACTCCATCCTGTGTGCTTCTGGACGCGACGGGCCTGAGCGCATCGCCGCGACCTAAACTTCCAGGTTGTCGATGAGGCGCGTGCTACCCAAACGCGCCGCTGCCAACACCACCAACCCGGAATCGTGAGCGGCCGGCAATTGTAGATCAAATTTATTTCGCACTGCAATATAGTCGGGAATCCAGTCGTGGCGCGCCATTTCGGCCATCGCATCCCTTTCCAGGCCGGCAAAGTCACGGTTTCCGTCTCGGATAAGACCTACTACCTTGGTTAGGGTTCGGAACAGCCGCGGCGCCTCGGCCCGCTCGGCCCCGGTCAGGTAGCCGTTGCGCGACGACAAAGCCAGCCCGTCAGGGGCGCGGACGGTGTCGCCGGCCACGATCTCGATCGGCAACGCGAAGTCCCGCACCATGTTGCGGATCACCATCAACTGCTGGAAATCCTTCTTGCCGAACAGGGCGACCTGCGGCTGGGCGATCTGGAACAGCTTCATGACGACCGTGGCGACGCCGCGGAAATGGCCGGGGCGGAACTCGCCGTCGAGGACGTTCGCCTGCTCGGGCGGGGGCTCGACGTGGTAGGTCTGCGGCTGCGGGTACATCTCGGCCTCGGAGGGCGCGAACAGGTGGTCGACTCCCGCGGCGGCGAGCTTCTCGCAGTCGGCGGCGAAGGTGCGCGGGTACTTCTCGAAGTCCTCGCCGGGGCGGAACTGCAGGCGGTTGACGAAGATCGTCGCCGTTACGGCGTCGCCGTGGGCGCGCGCCTGCGTCATCAGCGCGATGTGGCCTTCGTGCAGGTTGCCCATGGTCGGCACCAGCGCGACGCGGCCGGCCCCCTTCAGCGCGGCCCGCAGGCCGGCGATGGTTTCATGTATCTGCATGTTGCTCTAGTAGCAGTGTTCGGGCGCGGGGAAGGAGCCGTCCTTGACGGCCCTGACGTAGGCGCCGACGGCGCCGTCGATGCTCTGCGCCGCGGCCATGAAGTCCTTGACGAAGCGGCCCTTCTTGCCCGGATAGACGCCGAGCATGTCGTGCAGGACGAGCACCTGGCCGTCGCAGTCCTTGCCGGCGCCGATGCCGATGGTGGCGCAGGCGTGGAGCTCGTGTGTGATCTCGGCGGCGAGGCCGGCCGGCACCATCTCGAGCACCATCAGCGTCGCACCGGCCTGCTCGAGCGCATGGGCGTCGGCCTTCATGCGCGCCGCGCCGGCTTCGTCGCGGCCCTGCACGCGGTAGCCGCCGAGCGCATGCACGGACTGCGGCGTGAGGCCGATGTGGGCACAGACGGGAATGCCGCGTTCGACGAGGAAATGCACCGTCTCGGCCATCACGGCGCCGCCTTCGAGCTTGACCATCTCGGCACCGGCGGCCAGCAGGCGCACGGCATTGCGCAGCGCCTGCTCCTTCGATTCCTGGTAGCTGCCGAACGGCATGTCGGCGACGCACATGGCGCGCTGGACCATGTGGCCGACGCAGTCCGTGTGGTAGGCCATCTGGTCCATGGTCACCGGCAGCGTCGAAGTCTTGCCCTGGATGACGTTGCCGAGCGAGTCGCCGACCAGCACGACGTCGACGCCGCAGCGATCGACGAGCGCTGCGAAGCTGGCATCGTAGGCCGTCAGCATGGCGATCTTCTCGCCCTCGCGCTTCATGCGCGCGAGCTCGGGCAGGGTGATCGGCTTGTTGCTGGCTAAGTAGGTCATGGGACGCTCAGCTGCGGAAAATGAAATAAACGGCGCCGAGGATACACAAACCGGCCCAAAGATAGTCGAGCTTCAGCGGCTGCTCCATGTAGAGCACCGCAAAGGGCACGAAAATCGACAGCGTGATCGCTTCCTGCAGGATCTTGAGCTGGCCGAGGTCCATCTCCGTGTGGCCGATGCGGTTCGCCGGAACCTGGATCAGGTATTCGAACAGCGCGATGCCCCACGAGGCCAGCGCCGCGATCCACCAGGCGCGGTCGTTGAGGTTCTTGAGGTGCGCGTACCAGGCGAACGTCATGAAGACGTTCGACAGCGCCAGCAGCAGCGCCGTCTGCAGGATGACCGGCATGTTCACGCCAGGCGCTCGATCGCCTGGTCGGCGACCGCGGCGAGCAGGCCGGCGACGCGCCCGCGGCCGGGAACGGCGGCGTCGGGCGCGATCTCGGCCAGCGGCGCGAGCACGAAGGCGCGCTCGTGCATGCGCGGATGCGGCAGCGTCAACGCCTGGGTGTCGACGACCGCGTCGCCGTGCAGCAGCAGGTCGAGGTCGAGCGTGCGTGGCGCGTTGCGTACGCTGCGCTGGCGGCCGAAGTGCTGCTCGATGGCGAACAGGCGCTCGAGCAGCGCGAGCGGAGAGAGGTCGGTCTCGAGCGCGGCGACGGCGTTGATGAAATCCGGCTGGTGCCTGAGCCCGACCGGCGCCGTGCGATAGAGCGATGAAGCGGCGACGCGCCGCGTGCCGGCGATCGCGTCGAGTTCGGCGAGTGCGGAATTGACGGTGAGGATCGGGTCGCCGAGGTTCGCGCCGAGCGCGACGTAGGCGAGGGTCACTCGCCGGTCTCCGCCGCTCCCTCGGACGGCCCCTTGCGGCTGCGGCTGCGACTGCGGCGGCGCTTCTTGCCGGTGTCGGGCAGCAGCATCGCTTCGCGGCCGGCGTGGTCGACGCGCTGGAATTCGGTCCACCAGTCGGCGAGTTCCTGCTCGACTTCGCCGCTCTCGGCACGCAGCAGGAGGAAGTCGTAGGCGGCGCGGAAGCGCGGCTGCTCGATCATGCGCAGCGGCGATTTGCCGGCGCGCTTGTCGAAGCGCGGCTGCAGGATCCAGATGTCCTTGATGTCGCCGGCGATGCGGCGCGTGATGGCGAGCTTCTCGGCCTGCTGGTCGAGCACGGCGTCCATCGCCTCGTAGAGGGCCGGAACCGGCAGCTCCTTGCGCGCCTTGCGCTTTTCCCAGTCGGCGAGCACCTCGTGCCACAGCAGCGTGGCGAACAGGAAGCCCGGCGAAGTCGGCTTGCCGGCACGCACGCGCTCGTCGGTGCTGGTGAGCGCGAGCATGACGAACTTCTCGCCCAGCGGCTGCTCGAGGATCACGTCGAGAAGCGGCAGCAGGCCATGGTGCAGGCCCTCGGCGCGCAGGCGCTTGACGCACTCGACGGCATAGCCCGAGAACAGGAGCTTGAGCATCTCGTCGAACAGCCGCGCCGGCGGCACGTTCTCGATCAGCGCCGCCATTTCCTTGATCGGCGCGCTCACGGCGGGATCGAGCGTCAGGCCGAGCTTCGCCGACAGGCGCACGGCGCGCAGCATGCGCACCGGGTCCTCGCGATAGCGGCTCTTCGGCTCGCCGATCATGCGCATGGTCTTCTGCTTCAGGTCGGCGACGCCGTTGTGATAGTCGAAGACGATCTCGGTGACCGGGTCGTAGTAGAGCGCATTGACGGTGAAGTCGCGGCGCGCCGCGTCCTCTTCCATCGTGCCCCAGATGTTGTCGCGCAGCACGCGGCCGTGCTCGTCCTTGACCGTGTTCTCGTCGTGCGCGGCGCGGAAGGTCGAGACCTCGATGGTGTCCGGCCCCATCATCACGTGCACGATCTGGAAGCGGCGGCCGATGATGCGCGAGCGGCGGAACAGGCTGCGCACCTGCTCCGGCGTGGCATTGGTCGCGATGTCGAAGTCCTTCGGCTCGAAGCCCGCGATCAGGTCGCGCACCGCGCCGCCGACGATGTAGGCGGTATGCCCCGCGCCCTGCAGCGTCTCGCAGACGCGCCGCGCGCCGGAATGCACCAGCGCCCGCTCGATGCCGTGACGGGCGTGCGGAATCGTCGCCGGCTCGTGCCGGCTGGGAGCATCGCGCCGGAATACGCGGCGCAGCAGCTTGCGGATCATCTAGAAGCGGGGGGGTCTGGGGCTTGCGGAAGGCCGCAATGATACCCGAAGTGCCCGGCCGGACAGGCCTTGTACGATGACTCGTCGCCTAAGCGATTGACATTCGCGGACATGCTGCAGCCAGATCAGAAAGCGAGGGAGGAGATCGACAGATAACCAAAGCTGGCTGGCAGGTTGTCGACCTGGCTCCGGCCATCCACGCGCCCGCGGCGCTCGCCCGCGTGAATTTCCGCTGAAGAACGACCGGCTAGAGACGCCGGTCATAGCCGGCACATCAGGTTGACAAAAGCCGGTTAAGACCGGCAGAATCGAGTACAAATGCCGGTTATAGCCGGCAGTGGAGATCCCGTGACCGACCCGAAAAGCCGTTTGAAACGCCTGCAGATCGCCGATGCGCTGCGCGTCTACCCCGCGCCCGACGCTGCTGCCGCACCGCGCGGCGGCTGGCTGCGTGCGCTGCGGGAAGCCTTGGGGATGACCCAGGGGCAGCTTGGCGAGCGCGCCGGGATCAATCGGCAGTCGGTGCAGGATTTCGAGCGCGCCGAGGCGGATCGGCGCATCACGCTGGAAAGCCTGGACAAGCTGGCGCGCGCGATGGGTTGCCGGCTCGTCTACGCGCTGGTGCCCGAGAATGGCTCCATCGATGCAATGCGCGAGCGGCAGGCGCTAGCGCTGGCGGATGCCCTCATGCAGCCGGCCGACCATTCGATGAAACTCGAGGCCCAGGGCGTCGCCGACAGCGAGCGCGACCGGCAGCGCCGGCTGCTGGCCGAAACGCTGCTGGCCGGCAGTTCGCGCAAGCTGTGGCGATGATCCTCGACTATCCCGCCGGCGCCACGCCGCTCGATCCCGATGAGGCGGCGGGGCTGATTCCGTCGCACATCGCCAACCACGGCCAACTGAACGAGTGGGAGATGGCGAACATCCTCGACGGCGAGCGCTGGGCCTTCGGCCGCAAGTACAAGGACTTGCTCGAAAGCGCCTTCATCTGCCGGCTGCACAAGCGCATGTTCGGCGACACGTGGCGCTGGGCGGGCAGGTTCCGCACCACGGAGAAGAACATCGGGATCGATCCCCTGCATATCCAGCCGGCGCTGCGCGATCTCTGCGCGGACGTGAAGGCGCAATTGGAATTCAAGAGTTATCCGCTGGACGAGATCGCCGCGCGCTTCAGCCATCGGCTGGTGGCGATCCATCCTTTCGCCAACGGCAACGGCCGCTTGTCGCGCACGGGCGCTGACCTGCTGCTGGTGCAGCACGGCGCAGCGCGTTTCACCTGGGGTGCCGGCAATCTCGTGAGCGACGGCGAGGTGCGGCAGCGCTACCTGGCGGCACTGCGCGCTGCCGACGCTCGCGACTACAGCCCTCTGCTGGCTTTCGTTCGCTCATGAACCTCCGGTATCCAAGCGACCTTGAGGCGGCACTGGTGCAGTTCCGCGAAGTCCTCGCCGATCTCGGCGGCGAGGCTACCTGAGGCTGATGACCGGCCAGCCCGCGCTCTGCGCGTGGGCGCGCAGGGTGTCGTCGGGGTCGACGGCAACCGGATTCGTGACCTTGCCCATCAGCGGCAGGTCGTTGTGCGAGTCGCTGTAGAACCAGCTTTCGTCGAACGAGCCCCACCAGAAGCCGATCGATTCGAGCCAGGCTTCGACGCGTTCGATCTTGCCCTCCTTGAACGACGGCGTGCCGCGCGGCTTGCCGGTGAAGCGCGCGCCGTCCCAGGCCGGGATCGTGGCGATCAGGTGCGGGATGCGGAACTCGCGCGCCACCAGGCCGGTGACGAAGCTGTTGGTGGCGGTGACGATGGCGACGATCGCGTCTTCGGCGAGGTGGCGCTCGACGAGCGCGCGCGCCGCCGGCGTGACGATCGGCAGGATGCGCTTGGCGACGAATTCCGCGCGCCAGGCGTCGAGTTCGCGGCGGTCGTGGCGCGCCAGCGGCGCGAGCTGGAAGTCGAGGAAGACGTCGATGTCGAGCGTGCCGGCCTTGTACTGCTCGTAGAACTCGACGTTCTTCGCGGCATGCACTTCGCCGTCGAGCACGCCCTTGGAGATCAGGAACTGCGCCCACTCGAAGTCGGAGTCGCCGTTGAGGATGGTGTTGTCTAGATCGAAGAGGACTAGCTTCATTTTGATGGTGTGGGGTACGTTGTGTTGTGACTTCGGCCGCCGCTTCGCAGCTTAACGTTCGCTAGGCTCAGGTTAGCCTTCGCCGCAACATGCCGCGGTGCGGCATGTTGTCGAGGTCGAAGAGGACGAGCTTCATTCTTTGGGGTCTCGGTCGAAAGGGAATTCCATGACTTCCTTGAGCAGCGGCAGCGTTGCCGGCCGCTGCTGCTCGAGCGAAGCGCGGTCGAGGTCGTCGAGCACGGCCATCAGCGAGGGCAGGTCGCGGCGGCCGTGGCGCAGCAGATACTGCACCAGGCCGTTGTCGACGCGCATGCCGCGCAGCAGCGCATGGCGCCGCAAGGCGTCGGACTTCTCGTCGTCGGAGAGCGGCTTGACCTCGAAGATCAGCGCCTGGCCGACGCGCGTGCGCAGGTCTTCGCGCAGTTGCAGTTGCAGCGGCGGGCAGGGGCCGGAGAGCAGCAGCGAGAGGCCGACGAGGCGCGCCGAGTTGAAGGCGCGGAACAGCGCGATCTGGCCGGCCGGCGAGAGGCGGTCGATGTTGTCGACGACCAGCAGGCCGCCGGGCGGCATCGGCAGCTCGTCCTCGACGGCGGCAGCGCCGAGCAGCGCCGTGGGTCGGCGCGCTTCGGCGAGCAGCGCCGTGGCCGTCAGCAGGTGGGTGCGGCCGCTGCCTTCCGGCCCCCAGACGTAGAGCATGTCGACGCCGGGGCTGCCGGCGAGCGCGCGCAGCCGGCCGACGAGCTGGGCGTTGATGCCGGCGACGAAGTTGTCGAGCGTCGGAATCTGTTCCGGCTTGAGGTCGAGCAGCAACTGCGTCATGCCGTCACGCGTCCCCCTGGTAGAGGCGGCTACTGAGGTAGAGCACGCGCAGTTCGCGCAGGCCGACGAGCAGCGCGGCGGAAGCGGGCAGGGCGATCAGCACGCCGACGAAGCCGAACAACTGGCCGAAGGCCATCAGCGCGAAGATCACGGCGAGCGGATGCAGGCCGATGCGTTCGCCGACGAGGAAGGGCGTCAGCACGAAGCTCTCGATCAACTGGCCGATGCCATACACGGCGGCGACGGCGACGATTGGTCCCCAGCCGGCGAACTCCAGCACGGCGACGAGCAGCGCCAGCGCGAAGCCGGTGGCGAAGCCGAGGTAGGGCACGAAGATCAGCAGGCCGGTGAGCACGCCGACGGGCAGCGCCGACGGCAGGCCGGCGAGCGCCAGCGCGGCGCTGTAGTAGACGGCGAGGATCAGCATGACGATTACCTGGCCGCGCAGGAACTCTGCGAGCACGGCGTTGACGTCGGCCGCCATGCGCGTGGCCTTGTCGTGCCACGGGCGCGGTATGGCGGCGTCGATGCGCGCCAGCAGGCGCGGCCAGTCCATCAGCAGGTAGAACATGACGACCGGCGCCAGCAGCAGGTTGGCGAGCACGCCGAACAGCGCGGTGCCGCCGATGCGCAGCGATTCGAGCAGGCGCTGCGCGATCGTGCGCACGCTGTCCCAGTTGTCGACCGCGAGGCGCCGCAGCGTCTCGGCATCGAAGCGCAGCTTGATGCCGTAATGCTCGTGGAGCCAGGGCAGCAGCCGCTCGCCCGCCAGCGTGGCGGCTTCGGGCAGGCGTTCGGCGATGATGCGCGCCTCTTCGACCAGCAGCGGCAGCAGGATCAGCAGCAGCCCGGCGACGATGCCGCCGAGCAGCAGCAGGATGGCGATGACGGCGGCCAGGCGCGGCACGCCGGCGCCCGTCATGCGTTCGACGAGCGGGTTGCAGATGTAGGCGAGGACCGCCGCCAGCATGAACGGCGCGAGGATCGGGCTCAGCGCTGCCAGCAGCCAGAGGAACAGCAGTCCGACGCCGATCCAGAGGGCAGTCGCGAGGCGATCGGAGGGGAGCATTTCCGGTAGAATTCCGGGCCTTTGCCGAAAAGGCGCAACTTTACCACCGCGCAGGAACTCAGGCCGTGTCCTCATCCCAATTGACTTACCGCGACGCCGGTGTCGACATCGATGCCGGCGACGAACTCGTCGAGCGCATCAAGCCTTTCGCCAAGCGCACGATGCGCCCCGAGGTGCTCGGCGGCATCGGCGGCTTCGGCGCGCTGTTCGAGATCTCGAAGAAGTACAGGGAGCCGGTGCTGGTCTCGGGCACCGACGGCGTCGGCACCAAGCTCAAGCTCGCCTTCGAGCTGAACAAGCACGACACCGTCGGCCAGGATCTCGTCGCCATGAGCGTGAACGACATCCTCGTGCAGGGCGCGGAGCCGCTGTTCTTCCTCGACTACTTCGCCTGCGGCAAGCTCGACGTCGATACCGGCGCGACGGTGGTGCAGGGCATCGCCAGGGGCTGCGAACTCGCCGGCTGCGCGCTGATCGGCGGCGAGACCGCCGAGATGCCGGGCATGTATCCGCCGGGCGAGTACGACCTCGCCGGCTTCGCCGTCGGCGCCGTCGAGAAGTCGGAAATCATCACCGGCAAGAGCATCGTCCCCGGCGACGTCGTGCTCGGCCTCGCCTCGAGCGGCGCGCATTCCAACGGCTACTCGCTGATCCGCAAGATCATCGAACGCGCGAAGCCCGACATGAACGCCGATTTCCACGGCCAGCCGCTCGCGCATGCCGTGATGGCGCCGACGCGCATCTACGTCAAGCCGCTGCTGGCGCTGATGCAGGAGTTGACCGTCAAGGGCATGGCCCACATCACCGGCGGCGGCCTCACCGAGAACATCCCGCGCGTGCTGCCCGAGAACGTCACGGCGATCGTGGAGCGCAAGTCGTGGACGCTGCCGCCGCTGTTCCAGTGGCTGCAGAAGGAGGGCAACGTCGCCGACGCCGAGATGCATCGCGTCTTCAACTGCGGCATCGGCATGGCGGTGGTCGTGGCGGCTGGAGATGCCGAACGCGCCATGGCTTCGCTGCAGGCAGCGGGCGAGACGGTCTATCGCATCGGTCGCATCGAGGCCCGCCAGGCGGACCAGGCGCAGACCATCGTCGTTTGACGGATTGGACGGCTGAGGCTGTGCCTCAGCCGAGCTTGGCGCGCTCCTCGCGCTGAACCTGGGTGATGAAGCGCTGGAGTTCGTTCTCCTGCGCCGGCCGAATCTTGACGAAGTGGCAGCCGAGCCGGCTCACCGTCTTGCTGCCGCGGGCGTGGCTGCCGGCGAAGCGAACCTCGAGGTCGACCTCGACCTTGCCGAACTTGCCGAGATCGATCGTCACCTTCGGCAGCGTGTCGCCGATGGCGAACGGCAGCGTCGGAACGGGCGCCTCGAGCCCGACGCCACCGAGGCCGATGTCGACGACCGACATTTCCCAGACCTTGTCCGAATCCGGCATCTTGAACGTACATGGCCGACGCTGGGTCATCGGCAGGCTCATGCGGAAGAACTCGCGCCGCTGCAGGCGCACGTACTTGTCCGGAATGCTCGTCAGGAACGCGGGGCGCCCCTTGTAACTGCCCTGCCAGACCTTGGTGGTGACGAACTGGTTGCGCACGCCGCCGGGCGTGGCGATGAAGAAATTGCGCTTGCTCTCCATCAGCCGCTTGTTCGTCGCCTCGTTGCTGCCCCAGTCGAAGAGGATGGTGTTGTTCTCTTCGTCGACGTCGATCAGGACCGTGAGCACGGTCTCGCGACCTTCGTCGAAGACGACGCTGATGCGGTCGCCGTCGTTGATCAATTGACGCAGGTAGAAGACGATCTCCCGGCGAAAGGTGATCGTGTAGCTCTCTACGTTGTCTTCGTAACTGGTCATGGCCGTTGCGGCGGGGCCTGAATATGGTTATTCACAAAGCCCGCTATTTTCGCCCGAGAAGCGTCCTCTAGGCAATCGAAGAAGACGATGCCGGCATCCTGTTTCATCCACGCGTTGAGCCAGGTTAGTTGCCGCTTGGCGAATTGACGCGTCGCAAAAATGCCGCGATCGCGCAGTTCGGCCGCGGGCAGGTGGCCTTCGAGCATCTCCCACACCTGACGGTAGCCGACGCTGCGCATCGACGGCATGCCGGCTTCAAGCGAGTAGCGGGCACGCAGCGATTCGACTTCGGCGACGAGGCCGGTCGCCAGCATTGCGTCGAAGCGCTGCGCGATGCGCGCGTGCAGCACGGCACGGTCGCCAGGCAGCAGGGCCAGCGACAGCAGGCGGTAGGGCGGTGCCTCGGCGCGCTGGCGCGCGAAGATCGCATCGAGCGGCTCACCGGTCAGGCGGACGACCTCGAGCGCGCGCTGGATGCGCTGCGAATCCGTCGGCGCGAGGCGCGCGGCCGTCGCCGGGTCGACGCGCGCAAGCTCGGCATGCAGCGCCGGCCAGCCGCGCTCGACCGCTTCGGCGTCGATGGCGGCGCGCAGGGCGGCGTCCGCCTGCGGCATGTCGGCGAGGCCTTCGCGCAGCGCCTTGAAATACAGCATGGTGCCGCCGACGAGCAGCGGCACATTGCCGCGCGCCGTGATCTCGGCCATGACGCGCAGCGCATCTTCGCGGAAGCGCGCCGCCGAATAGCGTTCCTCGGGCGTGACGAGGTCGATGAGGTGGTGCGGGTAGCGCTCGAGCGTCGCGCGGTCCGGCTTCGCCGTGCCGATGTCCATGTCCTTGAACACCTGCGCAGAGTCGACGCTGACGATTTCAACCGCGTAGCGGTCGACGAGCTCCATCGCCAGCGCGGTCTTGCCGCTGGCCGTCGGGCCCATGAGGAGGATCGCCGGCGGTAGCCGGCGATCCTCCTCATGCGTCGGAGATACGCAGGAC
>Ga0075012_10000473_pt1 | contig 42894 bp, 44 predicted proteins | sample All_14_2_FD_71474 | JGI IMG/M metagenome (GOLD analysis project Ga0075012, IMG submission 71474) | Freshwater microbial communities in response to fracking from Pennsylvania, USA - Allegheny Zone_MetaG_DW_15 | ecosystem: Environmental > Aquatic > Deep subsurface > Groundwater > Drilled...
CTATAGTATTATTGCTATAACACCCTAAATAAACAAGGAGATAAAAGCAATAAACAAGGACTGTATGAGTAACAGAGGCTGAACCCTGGCATATGATGTATAAAAAACGCATTGGGAAGTGCTTCCCAATGCGCAATGCCATACCACCTGAAAATTTGAATTTGAGTTGTTTACTTATATCAGAACTTCAGGTCAGAGACGTAGGACTGATCAACTGATAGTGTAAATGTCACTACCGCATTATTGCCGCTACCGCCGGTCTGCTCAAGTATATAACCTTTAGGTACAGAGTGGCTGTAACTGTTACTACCGGCATAAGGGTTGTCCCAGTTAATGGTAACAGACCCTGCTGCATTGAGAAACTGATAGGTAACTGTTCCTTCGGTACCGGTCATGAAGCCATCGCTCTCTGACTGCCAGTTACCTTTTGAGTTACTATCAATTGTTTGCGGAGGATACAAATTCTGAGACCATATGCCGTGTGATAAGTTGGCGTTGGTACGTGTCAGTGTCAATGTAGTGTTGTTTTGCAACGTGACGTTTGTGCTTCTTGCTGCCATAATTTAGTTTTTTATAATGCTAGAGATTTGGTTAAAAAAAATAGTCTTTCAAGTGGTATAGCAGAAGCAAGGTACTGAGCAGGCTTTCAGAAACAGGGGGTCATTTAACCCTTTTATACCGGAACGGTAATAACTGAGGCTGAACGGGAGATTTGTTGAGTGTGAAGCCCGAAAAACATAGTAAACAGTAAGAAGAGTTACCCCGTGCGGGGTATCTGTGAATAATGCCGGGGACGACTGGGATTTGTACTACTTGCGTATATCCGTTACTTAATGACTGGTGCCGGCGGAATAGGCTTACTGATACCGTTATTATATTATTCCCGCCGGACAGGCACCTGCAATTACAATAAGTTCGATATTTACGTGAGCAGAGCACGCATAGCATTCGAAAATGATGAAAAACAATAAGCCGGGCAATCTGTTTTTTCCCGGAATGAGATGAACCAGACAACAAGGAGCAGAACCTACTTACAGATGATTAACAATGTGCTTTTATGTATGAGGGAATAACATCGGCTGAGGCGGCTGAAAAACTGAAAAAATACGGATATAATGAGCTCCCCTCTGCCAGGCCTCAAAACCTTTTCGGGATAGCGAAAGAGGTAATGAAGGAGCCTATGTTCCTGCTGCTTATTGGCTGTGGGTCTTTGTATATGCTGCTGGGAGATTACAGAGAGGGGGTAGTTTTGATGTCTACAATACTCCTTATCATTTCCATTACTTTCTACCAATACCGGAAGACGGAGAAAGCGCTGGAGACACTAAAGCAACTTTCCTCGCCCCGTGCTGTAGTGATACGGGATGGAAAGGAAATCAGGATTCCGGGACGTGAGGTAGTACCGGATGACATTGTGATACTTAACGAAGGGGATAGAATTGCGGCGGATGCCCAACTACTGGAAACTACAAACTTTCAGGTAGACGAGTCTTTACTGACAGGAGAGTCGCTGCCGGTTTCAAAATATGCGGAAGCAAATCATGACCAACTATATGGCGGCACACTGGTAGTGCAAGGCAGGTGTATGGCCCGGGTAACACAAACAGGCCTGGCATCACAATTAGGAAAGATTGCGACAACACTAAATACGACCAGTGATGAACCGACGCGCCTGCAAAGCGAAATGAAGGTATTGATCAGACGATTTGCGATAATAGGGGCAATGGTCAGCGTAAGCGTTGTGGCTATCTATTATCTGACCCGGGGAAACTTCTTAAAGTCAATACTGATAGGACTGGCGTCGGCAATGGCGATATTACCGGAAGAGTTTCCGGTGGTCATGACTGTTTTTCTAGCGCTGGGGGCGTGGCGGTTATCGAAAAAGAATGTGCTTACCAGAAAGCCATCGGCTATAGAAACTTTGGGGTCAACTACTGTGCTGTGCAGTGATAAAACAGGAACAATAACGCAGAATAAAATGGCTATAGCTGCATTTTCCACTGCAGCGGGGGACCTGATTGATACCATTGTGCCGAACGAGGCAACCTATAATCTGATAAGAACGGCTCAACTGGCATCGGAGGTAAGGACGACAGACCCGATGGACACTGCAATAAACCAGCTTGCAACAACCATATCTGCAACAAAAAATGAGCCGGACCTTGTAAAGGAGTTTCCTTTGAGCAAAAGGCTGGCTGCTGTAATAAGGGTATATAAAAAGGATGACGGCAAATACATAGCCGCAGGCAAAGGTGCACCTGAGGCTATTTTTGAGCTCTGTAAACTAACAGAGGGTGAGATAGGACTGCATAGAACAAACCTTGAAAAGATGGCCAGAGATGGGTTCAGGGTACTGGGTGTAGCTGAATGCCCTAATCTGGAAAAACTGCCGCATGAGCAATATGATATAGGGTTCAGATTTGTGGGATTGATAGCATTTGAAGACCCGATAAGACAGGAAGTGCCACAAGCTATAAAAAGCTGCTATGATGCGGGGATAAGGGTAATAATGATTACCGGAGACCACCCGGCAACTGCTAAAACCATAGCCCGGAAAGCGGGTATACAAAATGACGCTGTACTGACGGGCCAGGAGCTTTCCCTGTTATCAGATAAGGAATTAAAAGAGCAGATAAAAACAACCAGCATATTTGCAAGGATAGTGCCGGAACACAAGCTAAGAATAGTAAGCGCGCTTAAAGAAAACGGAGAAATAGTGGCAATGACCGGGGACGGGGTAAATGATGCACCGGCACTGAAAGCGGCCGACATAGGAATAGCAATGGGTATGAAAGGAACTGATGTGGCACGCGAGGCCTCTTCTCTTGTTTTACTGGATGACAATTTCGCATCCATAGTAACGGGCATCACCCTGGGGCGACGCATATTTGACAATATGCAGAAGGCTATGTCATACATCCTGGCCATTCACATCCCTATCATAGGGCTAACCCTGTTACCGGCTTTCTTTTCCTCCCTACCTTTATTGCTCCTGCCATTGCATATAGTATTCATGGAGTTAATTATTGACCCGGTATGTTCTGTAGCATTTGAGTCGGAACAGGAGGAAGCAGGCATCATGAATCGCCCTCCACGGGCATTAAACAAGAAGTTCTTTGGTGGTATGCGCATGGCATATAGTGTGTTTCAGGGGTTATTACTGCTGGCGGTTGTAATGGCTGTGTATTTCATATCAGTAAAGGAAGGGCATACTGAAGGCGAGATCAGAGCTATTACATTTTCGTCATTGATAACAGGTAATATATTTCTGATTCTGACTAACCTATCCAGTACCAGAGGGGTTATCTCTGTGCTTAAGGAGGGCAATTTTGCTGCTATATTAATACTACTTCTTGCCGTTACCCTTTTACTCTTAATCATCACAATACCTCAGCTGCAACATTTATTTAGCTTCGAAGACCCGGGATATAGTCATTTTATAGTGTCTTTGCTGGGTGCGTCAACACTACTATTAGTACTGGAGGCAATAAAAATGTACAGAAGAAAGCATGTTTCCAATATTAAATAAGTCAGCCTGGGCATATTAGAGATACTGCATCTGCTGTATTGCTTATATATCTTTATGACCGGTATTGATTGTACCGATATAAACCATAATTATCAACGCCCCAACCCCGAACGCTGAAGTGTGCGACGCAACGGACGATGATGGCGGGAGGAAGGCGACTAAAAAAGAGTGTGGGTGTGGGTGTGAGTGTGAGTGTGAAGATTCAGCCCTACCCTACTCTTCCGGCAATTGTGCGTAACTTGCAGGGTTAGGGGTGAATGGCTCCCTTCTATGGATATATCATGTCGTTAAAAGGCAAAAAAATAATAGTGGCGGTGACGGGCAGTATTGCTGCCTACAAGACGCCACACTTTGTGCGGCTGCTGGTAAAGGCGGGCGCAGAAGTGCAGGTACTGGTAACGGCGGCGGCTACACAGTTTGTAAGCGGGCTATCGCTGGCTACGGTATCGGGGCGGACTGTACTGGCCGATGTGGCTGATGGCAGCACGTGGAATAATCATGTGGCGCTGGGCCTGTGGGCCGATGCGATGGTGATAGCGCCGTGCAGCGCCAATACGCTGGGGAAGCTGGCGCATGGGCTGTGCGACAATATAGTATGTGCGGTGTACCTATCGGCCCGGTGCCCGGTATGGGTGGCCCCGGCTATGGATGAAGATATGTGGAAACATGCATCGACAAGGGCCAATGTGGCACGCATACAGGAGTATGGCAACCGGCTGATACCTACTGAGCATGGTGAGCTGGCCAGTGGCCTGGTGGGTGAGGGCCGGATGGCGGAACCAGAAACAATGGCGGCACTGCTGGCGGCACACTTTGCACAGGCGGGTGAGCTGCGGGGCATAAATGCGGTGGTAACCGCAGGGCCTACCTATGAGCGGATAGACCCGGTTCGGTTTATAGGCAACTTCTCTACCGGCAAGATGGGTGTAGCACTGGCTGAGGCACTGGCGGCGCGGGGCGCTGCGGTGACGCTGGTGGCTGGCCCGGGGGTGCAGGCTACTACGGCTGCGGGTATAACCACGGTGCGCACGGAGAGCGCACAGGATATGTATGATGCGGTGATGGCGGTGGAGCAGGAAGCCGAGGTACTGATACTGGCGGCGGCGGTGGCCGACTACCGGCCAGATGAGGTGGCAATGCACAAAATAAAGAAGCATGAGGGCGAAATGTCCCTGACGCTGACACGCACAACGGACATACTGGGTAGTCTGGGAAAAATAAAAAGACCGGGGCAGACGTTAGTAGGTTTTGCACTGGAAACAAATAACGAGCTGGAAAACGCCGGGAAAAAGCTGACGGGTAAGCATGCCGATATGATAGTGCTGAACTCGCTGCAGGATGCGGGGGCGGGTTTTGGCCATGATACGAACAAGGTGACGCTGCTGCGGCATAATGCGGCACCGGTGGCACTGCCGCTGCAAAGCAAAAAAGAAGTAGCCACGGCTATTGTGAACCATATAATAATGATGAGGAATGAGCAGGCGGATAATTAGTGTACTGGTAGCTATGCTGTGCAGCGTGGCCGGGCTGCGTGCACAGGAATTTAACTGCAAGGTGACGGTAATGGCAGATAAGATACGCAGCGCAGGTGTGGACCCGGAGGTATTTACGAGTCTGCAGAAGGCGGTGCAGGATTTTGTGAATACACGGCGATGGACGACAGATGAATATGCATCATCGGAAAGGATAGAGTGCAATATATTTATAAATCTTACTGCCAATAATGTGGGCGGGGATGCAAATGCATTTTCAGGCACCTTTAGCATACAGGCGTCGCGACCGGTATATAATACGTCCTACACAACCCCTATCATGAACTATGTGGACAGGGATTTTGCTTTTAAGTATTCCCAGTTTAACCCACTGAACTTTGATGACAACCGGGTGCAGGGTGTGGATGCACTCAGCTCTAATATTACTGCCGTAGTGGCCTACTATGTGTATCTGGTACTGGCTATGGACTATGACAGCTTCTCGCCACTAGGTGGCACCAACTACCTGAAACGGGCACAGAACATAGTGAATAATGCCCCGGATGGCAAGGGCATAGGAGGCTGGAAGAGTGTGGAGAACAATAAAAACCGCTACTGGCTGGTGGATCAGCTGCTGAACAAGCGATTTGAGGAGGTGCGGAAATTCTGGTACACGATGCACCGGGAGGGACTGGACAGTATGTCGCAGAAGCCGGTGGAAGCGCGCACCCGTATACTGACCAATGTGCGCAAGCTGTATCAGGTGAACAGGGAGAACCCCAGCAGTGTGCTGCTACAGTTTATCACGAATACGAAGAGCAGTGAATTTCTGAATCTGCTGGAGTCTGTACCAAAAAATGAGCGGGGACAGTATATATCTATGCTATCTATTATAGATGTGCCCAACGCCAATAAATACAATCAACTGAAATGAGGAAATGGCACCAATACCGTGTGGCGGTAACGGCCATGCTGGTAATAACAGGTATGCTGTATGCCTGCGGGAATGAACAGAAAGAGACGCACCTACCTGCTGAAAAAATGCGGGCCATACTTACTGACATGGCACTGGCGGAGACCTACAGCACGATGCTCAATGACAGCAGCATCAATAATCCCGGAGCAAAAAACGGGGATTCGCTGGGTAAATTTTACGGTGAGATACTGGCTACTCATAAAATAACACGGGAGGCTTTTGACCAGAGTATGGCGTGGTATAAGCAGCACCCGGCAGAGATGGACTCCCTTTTTGCGGCGATGGGTATGAGGGCTACCGAGTGGCAGAAAGAGTTGGAAGACGCCGCAAAGAGTAAAGACTCTGCCGCCAAAGCAGAACAACTGAAAGACACGGTAAAGCAATAACCTTTTATAGCGGGCGACTAAAGCGGCGGCCCGGAAATGGTGCGCCTGAGGGCCTGATAAGAACGGGCATATAAGAGGCCATACACTATGGCCAGTACCAGGGTGAGATTGATAAGCATAACAACAAGCTCGCTAAGACCGGCAAGCGGGAACATAGCTATTATGGCCCAGGCCGACTCTACTGCTGTAATAATAGCGGCAATAAGGAATATTACATATGGATAAGGGCGACTGAGCAGATAGAGCGCCCAGAATACCACGGCACCTGCTGCCTGGAAGTATATATACTGCCTGCGCTCCCACTCCATGATGGGTGCAAACCAATTGATACGCACGAAATTATATGTATACAGGGCAGCCCATATGCCTATGGCTGTACGGGCTGCCGATATGGGCAGCTGTAACCGGCGGAGTGCCAGATGTTTTTTTATGTCTTCGGGCGAGGACAAGAGCAGTGATGATGTATACAATATTAAAGTAATCCCGGCATAAAACAGGAAGGACTATGGTGTGTAGTAATAATGTGTTTCATTGCCGGCGGCAGGAATCAAAAAAATCATACCAATCAGGATGTTCTCAGATGACGGTATTGTCCTGAACAGGAAATCACAACTTACTAACAATATGAGCTACAGTCCCTGATGAAACAGGAGGGTACAGATTTTATGCATGTTTTGTTGTACTTTCGCAGGCAATCTGCGTCAGTCACTGACGAGCTTATCATGTTGCAACAAGAGACAATAGGGGCAAGAGAGAATAGTAGTCTGGTAACGCGCCTGCGTGATTACAATCAGCTGCTGAAACCCAACCTGAGTGGGATGGTGGTATTCAGCAGTGTCATCGGGTATCTGATGGCGCCCAACATCTCATTTTCATGGACAGATATGGGTATGTGGCAGCGTGTAGTGCTGCTGTTTGCCGGAGGAATGATGGTGACCGGTGGCGCCAATACCATAAACCAGATACTGGAACGGGAAAGCGACCGCCTGATGAAGCGCACCCGCACCCGCCCGCTGCCTGATGGCCGCATGAGCGATACGGAGGCATGGATATTTGCCACAGTGATGGGTGTGGTAGGCGCTATACTGCTGGCCATGTTCTTTACCCCCCTTGCAGGACTGCTGAGCTTCTTTTCACTTTTACTTTATGCATTTGCCTATACACCGATGAAGAAGATTCATCCTGTGGCGGTATTTATAGGCGCTATACCGGGAGCACTGCCCCCACTTATAGGCTGGACGGCTGCTACAGGCAGCATAGATGCAGGTGGGCTGGTATTGTTTGCCTTACAGTTTTTCTGGCAGTTTCCGCATTTCTGGGCTATAGCGTGGGTAGCATATGACGACTATGCCAATGCCGGTATTAAAATGCTCCCTACCCGGGAAAAAGAATCGAAATTTACGGCTATACAGTGCATCATGTACAGTATGGTACTGATACCGATGGCGATGCTGCCGCTCCAGTTTGGCATGACGGGTACAATAGGTACGGCACTGGCAGTAGCCTGCGGCCTGCTTTACTTTGGCGCATCTATAGCTTTTTATATGAAAAATGACCACAAATCGGCCCGCAGGGTAATGTTTGTATCTTTTATATATCTGCCAGTAACATTACTGGCATTGGTAATAGATAAGGTATAGGTGTGAGTGAGGCTACAAATAAAACAGGAGGCCGCAAGGCTACCGGAAGAAAATGAGGCAGCAGCATAAGGTGACTATATGGAAATAGCAATGAAGGGAAGGAAAATACATCCACAGAAGTTTATGATGTGGATAGCTATGGGCAGTATGGCCATGGCTTTTGCGGGGCTTACCAGTGGCTTTGTTGTAAGAAAGGCACAGGATAACTGGCGGTACTTTGAGCTGCCGGCACTGTTCTGGTATTCTACCATTGCCATTGTACTGAGCAGTGTGACTGTGGCGCTGGGCGTAAAAGCCTTCAAGAACAGGGAAATGCCAAAGTTCAGAATGCTGATTACGGCTACATTGCTGCTGGGTATCGCATTTGGGGTGATGCAATATGGTGGTTTTTACTGGTTGTACCATCATGTGCAGCAGATACGTATAGATGACCAGACACTAACACAAACTGCTGCTGTGCGGCTGGATGGCAACCCCAGTGAGTCATTTTTGTTTGTAATAGCAGGCCTTCACCTGGCGCATCTGGCGGGTGGTGTAATAGGATTACTTATCGTATTTATGCGGGCTTTTAGCCGTCGTACAAAGGTTTACAGCGCTACCGGATTAGAAATAGTTGCTACCTACTGGCACTTTGTAGATATATTGTGGGTATATTTATTTGTCTTTTTTCTGGCAAATCAATAAAATTGTTTCGAAATTCGCACCCGTATTCACAACAATACACTTTTTTAACAAATTATATGTCGCATACTACAGTTGTAACTTCAGAACCAAAAGAGAATCTCTGGGCCGGTGGGCGCTCCCCCTACAACCTGAGCTACGGAAAAATCATGATGTGGGTATTCCTGCTATCGGATGCACTGACTTTCGGTGCCTTTCTGATATCTTACGGAACTACCCGTTTCTTTAGTGCCGTATGGCCTGATCCGAACGCCGTGTTCAAGTCATTCCCATTCATGGGTCATGCCGACCTGCCACTTCTTTTCGTGAGTCTGATGACGTTCATACTCATCATGAGTTCTGTAACCATGGTACTGGCTGTACATGCAGGCCACTATAACGACAAAAAGAGCGTAGCAAAATGGCTTCTGTGGACCATTATAGGTGGCATCTGCTTCCTGGCCTGTCAGGCATGGGAATGGACACACCTTCATGGTGAGGTAGGTGCACTGTGGGGTGGCTTTACTGACCCTGCTACTCCTGTAGAGAAGTTCCATCACTTCTTTAACGAGCACAATGCGGGTCATGTACTGGCTACACAGCCTGGCGTGGCTATGCAGGCTACTCACAACTTCTTCAACTACTTCTTTACCATTACCGGTTTCCATGGTGGTCACGTAACATCGGGTGTTATATTTAACATCCTGATACTGGTAAACACAGTGAACGGCGTATATGAGCGTCGCGGTCACTATGAAATGGTAGAAAAGATTGGTCTGTACTGGCACTTTGTAGATCTGGTGTGGGTATTCGTATTCACCTGCTTCTACCTGCTGTAACAGCCAGCGTGCGACACAACACGCTTAGTAACTCAAAAGATTCATCACAACGATTTTAAACAATACAAACAAAAGAAATGTCAGGTCATCATAACTCAGATAATATACAGCACCTCTATGAGGGCGATCAGTCAAAGCTGTATTCCGGCGTGTTATCGCATCACACGGATATCAACTCACCTGAAAGCAAGGCACAGGTAAAGAAGATATGGAAAGTATTCTGGATACTGCTGGTAATAACAGTTGTAGAGGTTGTTATCGGTATGTTCTTCAGTCATTCTATGCCTAAAGGACTGGTAAACTTCTTCTTTCTGGCGCTTACCATACTGAAGGCAGGCTACATCGTATCTATCTTTATGCACCTTGGTGATGAGGTACGCAGCTTTATCTCTACGGTACTGATACCACTGGTATTATTCGTATGGTTTATCATTGCATTCCTTTCTGATGGTTTCTTCTGGCTGAGAATGAACAATTCTTCTCCTGCCCGTGGTGACACTGTGAAAGAAGCCCCAGCTAACGCAAAACATACAAATGGGCACTAATAAAAATACAGGTAAAAGATTTTTAGGAGGATTGGCGGTGGCATTTGTGCTGCCGCTTTCTTTTTATTTCATAGCCAAAGGGCTATCGAAAGACAAGATAACGCTGCCTGCATTTTATAATGCAGAGCGCATAGATACAGTGACTGAAGACGGGAAGACCTGGTATGACACCATACACCATCGTGTGGCAGATCTGCAGGGTACCAACCAACTGGGAGATAATGTATCTCTGAACAAAGACCTCGAGGGCAGGATACTGGTAGTGGACTTCATCTTTACCACATGTGCGGATGCATGCCCAAAGCTAACGGGTAATATGTGGCTGCTGCAGAAAGCATTCAGGCACAACCCCAAGCTGGAGAACGGGCTGGACTATTCGGTACACTTCGTATCTCTTTCTGTAGACCCTGAGCGGGACACTGTAGCTGCACTGCGCACCTATGCCGATGGCTATAAAGTAAACCATGACCACTGGTGGTTTATGACCGGTGATAAGCGTGCCATATACAACTATGCACGTAATGAACTAAAGCTGAGTACCGGCCCCGGTGATGGCGGTGCGGACGACTTTATACATACGGAAAAGCTGGTGCTGATAGATGCAAAGCGCAGAGTGAGGGGATACTATAACGGACTGGACACTGCCGATGTGAAACGCTGTGCCGACGATATAGTACTACTGACCATGGAGAAGGAGAAAAAGCATGGCAACCGATAACCGGCGCACCCGTAACTAAACTGCATTTACTACTCTTGTTACACTACGCATTGTGAATGCCCTGCTCTTTATGCTCATAAGTGAGTGAAACTGTCGCTGCTTCAATGCATAATAAAGAAAGTTGTCAGGGTTTGAGAAATAGTAAGAGCGCACCTCTCCTTCATTAACACGGATAAGGTTACCTTTTGCCAGAATATTGATACTCTGAACCAGCACATCCCTGCCCATCATATAGTTTTCATACTCAGTATCAATGTAGGTAACGGCATTGGTATGCAATGCCTGCTTAGCTATAACAGCACCGGTATCAAGGCCTGCATCTATAAGGTGGCAGGTAACCCCAATCATATCCTTCACTCCATAAAACATGCACCAGAATGTGGAATGAATACCTCTGATTTCCGGTGCCAGACCGTGGTGAAGGTTAATAGTGCCAATTGCGGCCTTACTGAATACATTTTCCTTTAAGATACCTGCACCTGCCTGAATGATAATGTCCGGCTTTATTTCATCCAATGCCCGCTCGGTAGCTAAGTCATTTACTTCTGAAACATTGTAGCAAGGGAAATCCTTAAAATTAAAGGCTGTAACCTGCCCCTGAATGCGTGCTGAAAGAGCAGTAATATCATCCCCAAAATCAAAGCGCCCATCATTGTACCGAAAACGTGCATACCGCTGTCTTAAAGAATCCTTTAATGATGGTGTGGATAACTGGGGCCGCTGTATCATTATAAAAGAATAGTTGTGCGCCGGTAGCTTGCTGATAAGATACCCTATATTTAACATACTGGCTGCTGAAGGAGCCGATGATGTATAGAAACAGATGTTCATGCGCAATTAACTATTCTATGCAAAAGCTGATAAGGGTTTCCCATGAATGGATATAAACCATACCTGTCAGAGACAGAAGCGACACGTCCTTTATCGTCATACATATAGTTTACCAGAAACTGTGTAGTAATACCTAACTTCAGTAAAGCATCTGTCAATTCTGTTGTATAAGACCCATCCGGGAATGCGATTGAAGATACAGTTTTCCCCGTTATGCGTTCCAGATAGTTTTTTGACTGCGTTACCTCAGAAACAGCATCATCCAGTGATAATGACCCCAAATTGTTATGATAATACCCATGAGAGCCGATTGTGATACAGGAAGATGATGCCATATCTTTTATATCGTGCTCATTCATCAGCTTCCAGTAAACATCTAAGCTGGAATCGGAAGTGAAATCATACAGGCGAATGAGCTGGCTAACAAGCTCTTCTTTTTCATCATATCCCGGTTTTGCACTTTTTTTGATAAACTGTTTTATTGACTCCCCAGAACTGACATCTAAAAAACTCCCTTCCATAAGCCTGAAAGTATGCCCGCTAATATCCACCGTACTGCCCGGTGTGGCATGAACGGAAGTGATATCAACAGCATCAGCCCATAATACCGGCAACCGGGCACCAGCCATACCCGTAATAAAAAAACATGCATGCAGTTTATATTTTTCCAGTATCGGCAATGCATACTTGTAATTATTCAGATACCCGTCATCAAATGTAATTAACACATTGAGCCTGTCATTGGCAAACGAGCGGGCAACCCACTCATCGTAAGTAAGCACATGGGTGTGTTTCTTCAACAAAATAATATGCTCTTCAAAGCTTCGGTAGTCAAAAAAACGTTGATTATACCGCTTATTTCCCCTCTCATCTATACCATGATACATGAGAATAACAACATCTCCGGATGAGGTGTTTTTGACATAAAATCCATGCTTTATAAGCTTATTTTGGATGACCCTCTCTACAGTTCCTGTTAACGATCTAAAATTTGACAGCATAGATTATTTCATAAAAATTTATCTCTTGAAAATCAACATTATGAGTAAAAGAAAAACTATAACAACAATACGATTTATCTAATTATATATTTATTATAATCTCATTATTAATATATTAGAAGAGAATTAGAATAGAAAACAGAAAAATCAATGTTAACCGACAAGAGAAATCAGAATAAATAATAAAACAGGGTGTACCATTGACCGACGAGAAAAAAACGACATAATTACCGGCCTAAGCATATGAGCTGTGTAATGTTGTATTTTTGACGAGCAGAGGTATTTACATATACTGCTGCCATATTCAACAAGAAAATCATGCTATTACCTGTACTTAAGAAAAATGACAAGCAGGCCCGCCTGCTGATACTGACAGTATCATTTGTAGTATTTGCTGCTGTAGCGCTTCTTTCCAGAATAAAGCTGGAAGTAAACCTGGGATTTGATATTCACATCTTTGCGCTGATAAATGCTGTGATCAACTCTATAGTATCTGTACTACTGGTAGTAGCACTGGTGGCAGTGAAGCAGCGTAAATATGAACAGCATAAAAAGGTAATGATGGCAGCAATGGTATTATCTATACTGTTTCTGGTGTCGTACATAGCGCATCACCTGCTGGCAGGAGAAACAAAGTTTGGAGGCACAGGTACTATGAAGTCTGTTTACTACTTTATACTACTTACCCATATACCCCTGGCAGGTATTATACTCCCCTTTATCCTGTTTACAGCCTACCGCGGCCTCACCGGGGAATATGCCAACCATAAAAAACTGGCAAAATATACATGGCCATTGTGGCTGTATGTAAGTGTAACAGGCGTGCTGGTGTATATATTCATAAGCCCATACTACAGCTAACAGCAGGCATCATATACATACCCATGCCGATATGCATATGCGACATGCATGCTCATAAGGCATTGTGAACTATATTTATAGCAATGTGACTGTAATGCGAAAACTACCACATACATACCTTGTGCTGGCATTAATGCTCATTCCCTACCACATATGGGGGCAAATAGCTGCATCAGACACTTTATATTCCAAAGCTATAACAGGAGATACAGCTGCACAACTGCAACTAGGTGCGGAATATGAAAACGGGGAAAATAAAAGAATAAAGGACTATGGCAGTGCTATGAAATGGTACCGGAAGGCTGCCGATGCAGGTAACGCAACAGCACAAAACCATGTAGGCAGGCTATATGAACATGGACTGAGTGTAGCTGCAGATGATAAAGAAGCTATAAAGTGGTACAGGATGAGCGCTGCTCAACATTTGCCGGCAGGGATGTGGAGCCTGGCAGGAATGTATGAGCAGGGACATGGCACCAGCGTGAACTATGCGGAAGCAATGAGGCTCTACAAAAGCGCGTGTGAAATGAAATATGGTCCCGGCTGTGTAAATACAGGACTGATGTATGAGCGGGGACTGGGCGTAATAAAAAATGATGAAGAGGCTGTGAAATGGTACCGGAAAGCTGCTGAAGCAGGGGATGCCAACGGACAGCGCATGCTGGCATGGATGCTGGAACATGGACAAGGCACCAAAGCTGACAGTACGGAAGCCCTGCTATGGTACCGCAGAGCTGCACACATGGATGAGACCGGAGCACAGACAAACCTGGGCAGGTGGCACTATTTTGGGATAGGGCCACTACCTGTAAACTATCATGAGGCCGAGTACTGGTTTCACAAGGCAGCGCACGGGGGCAATGTACTGGCAATGTATATACTGGCTCAAATGCACGAATCGGGCATAGGTGATGAGGTAGAACAGGACTATTATGACGCGCTGGAACTATATACAGAAGCGGCTAAGAAGCATCATAAAGGAGCGCAATACCGACTGGGCAAGATGTATGAAACAGGAAAGGGCACCCCACCAGCGCCCGACAAGGCAGCGCAATGGTATGAAAAAGCCGCTAAAGCGGGTGAAATGAATGCTGCATGTGCCCTGGGGATGATGTACTATGAAGGGCGCGGAGTAGCTGAAGATAAACAGCGTGGCATGCAGCTACTGCAGCAGGCTGCTGCAGCCGGTGTAGCTGAGGCGAGCAAGTATATACAGGCCCGGAAAACAACAGGGAACTGAAAATGAATATCAACTTAGACAACGATACCGTATTATATACAACAGCTATTCTGCTGCAGGCAGGTATACTTACCTTCTTTCTGATACGCAGCCGTAAAAAGAAACAAAATAAGGCAACAGCTACACCCCTGGCTGATGAAGACAGCTATGAGTATAACCGTAACACATCGCTGCAGGTGCAGCCACAGCACCTGGGGCTAACCATACAGCCATCTGTGACACGGGTATATGGCGTGGTAATGGACTGGGATATGGGGGGCACTACGCTAACATTGTGCGGATACATAACCGGCGCCACCAATGCATTCCTGAGTAGCGGTAGCGCGATAAAAGGAGTAGGAGCCAACCCGGCAATAGCAGAACAGGCATCGGACTTTGTACAGACAGCACAGGGCTACCTGGGAAAATGTATGCCCGTATCTGATACCGGCCTGCCCCTGCCCGGAACCGTGCGGTTTTACTTACTTACCAACAAAGGTATTTTTGCAGCACAGGAACAACTGAGTATGATTGATGACAATACATCGCCATGGTTGGGGTTGTTCTTTAAAGGGACTATGCTGCTGGATGAGATAAAGAAGAGCCCGACAGCTGCTTCATAATTACTCACACTCCATATGATACAGCTCACCCAGCTCCACAAGATACAACCGGGGTGACCAGACACCACCGTCCAGCATTTTTTGCCTGAAAATACAGTGTGCTACGCCACAACGGTCATCATCAGCCTCGGCATATAGCTCCATATGAATGGTGCGCGAGGCGAGGTCGCCATGCCTGTTGCGCTGCTCATGCCAGCCCTCTGAAACTATCTTAGCACTGATATAATGCTCCTGACACCTGATGCCAGATACCTTCCTGTTTACCACCCATATAGCCTGACGCTCCAGTTCAGGGTCCCGCCACGTACTTTGTATATCTGCGTACCGTGCATAGTTCTGTGCACGGGCATTACCCCATATACCAACAATAACCAGCAGGAGGAAAAGAATATGTTTCATAACAATGGTAAGACAGTCAAAGATAACGAGCATTAAGGATAGCTAATGCTACGGAAAAAGGTTGGCAGAAGCCAGAAATTACTCTTCCTGCAACTGAGTGAGGGCAAACAGAGCTTTTGATAACAACGCCGTCTGGCGACCAAATACTATAGGGCTGTCAATTTTCACTTCTTTCCCATCTGGCCCTATCCACTTTACCAGTTTATTTTCCTCAAAGTAATAATAACTCTGCTGCAACTGCGTCAATGCATCATCATACCACACCGAATCTCCGGCCACCTTAGCTACTTCTTCAGTATATGTGGTAGGCTTATTGTATACAAAAAGCTGCTCTTCTGTAAGCAATAACTCACCTTTGTAAAAGTAATATTCCCGAAAAACACGGTCTCTGGTGCCAAAATTCTGAGTGCTTATTCTTACCGGCTGATCATCATCAAAATAACCAACGATAGCACCGTAGTCTTTCGATATCTGGTCTGTGGTCTCTCTGCGCTCATATTCGTTCAGCTTTTTGTTTACAGCCGCTTTTTCCTGACGGGCAAAGGCTACTATATCTTCATGCCTGTGCGAGCAGGAAGAGAACGAAAACAGACAAAGCAGTAAAAGACAGACGAAAGACCTCATGAGCGAATAAATTAAGCTAGTTATACCCCTGCAGCACTTATCTCGCGCACCTGACCATGCTCTATCCTAACCACACGTGCCGGGTAGCGCTGAATAATACCATAATCATGCGTGGCCATAATAAAAGCTGTCTGAATATCCCGACAGATATTAAACAGCAACTGCATTATTTCATCTGTTGTATCGGGGTCCAGGTTGCCTGTAGGCTCATCGGCAAGAATAAGCATAGGATCGTTCAGTAATGCGCGGGCAATATCTACACGCTGCTGCTCTCCCCCGGACATTTCATAGGGCATTTTTGAGCCTTTATTCTTCAGACCTACCTTAGTAAGTACACTTTCAATTTTCTCATTAATAAGGACCTTATCCTTCCACCCTGTGGCCTTTAGTACAAACTCAAGATTGCTATGAACATTACGGTCTGTAAGGAGACGAAAGTCCTGAAAAACGATACCCAGATTGCGGCGCAGCAAGGGCACTTTTTTCCAGGTAAGTTCTTTAAGATCAAACCCGGCTACGTTTCCCTCACCTTCCTTCAGATAGAGGTCGCCATAGAGCGTTTTCAACAGGCTGGATTTACCTGTACCTGTACGCCCTATCAGGTACATAAATTCGCCTTTATTCACCTCCAGATTTACATTATTGAGCACAAGGCTATTGCCCTGATAAATGTTGGCCTGAATAAGTGAAACTATATTCATTGACGGGTCGGCCGCTATGTGTTCCCCAACCGTTATATCCATAGATACAAAGATAAACCTGTTGTAAGTAAACGAAAAGAAAAAAACAACGGCTGCACCGTTAAAGTGCAGCCGTAGCTATTATGCAATGATAAAAATCTATTAATAAACCACCAGCTTGCGGGTAGCTACCTGGTTTCCTGTTTTCACATTTACGAGGTACATACCTTTTGCACTGATAGCAGATGCAGGGATTACAACACGCGCCTGATTGCTGCTCACAGCAACTTCTGCATTGTAAACAACCTTACCGGTGATATCAGATACTGCAATTGAAGCCTCTGAATTACCCAGATCATTAATGATAACTGAAGCATCGCCCTGTGTAGGGTTAGGAACAACCATTACACTAACTGTACCTGCATCTACAGGAGCTACACCAACATTCCATGGGCTGAAAGAAACACGGTCCATATAGAAGTTGTTACCAGTGCTGGTACCGAAGAGGTTAGCACCTGGCCTGTAACGGAAACGGAATACAGTGTAAGGAGTGATAGCTGCTGCAGGCAATTTGATACCTTTCATTTCCCAGTCAGACATGTAAGCCGGTGCATATGCAACGTTTACAGTGCCTTTATTGAAGATGTCAGCTTTACCCAGCTTAGCAAGTGTAGTCCAGGTATTGCTTTTATTGATAGAATACTCTATCTGGAGTGTATCTCTTACATCAGTAGAGTTACTGCTGCGGGTAGCACCTGAATAGAAGAATGTAAGATATGCTTCAGAGCCACCAAGAGTAGTAAGATCTACCGGTACTGAGAACAGGTCATCTATATCACCTTCGGGAGTACCTGTATACGGAGGATTGAAAGCAGAAAATACGCGGCTGTCAAAACCATTGTACATAATACACTTATTATCCCAGATACCATGGTCGGAGAGCTGCCATTTAAAATCATTACCATAGTAGTTGAACATAGCCCACTTATCACGGTCGCTGCCATCGGCAAACTCCTGAATGTAACCAGCAGACAAATCAACACCTGTAGCATCAGGAACATAGATAGCCTTAGGCCATACACGTGTTGTATCTCCTGAGTTGTTACCGGTAACGGTCATTTTTACATCATACCAACCAGATTCAGTAAAAGTCTGGTCAAAGTTTGTTTCTACACTTGCCTTTGTAACAACTGTGCTGCCATTAGTGAATTCCCAATCTACATTCTCAACAGTATCATTGTAAGAGTAGTTAGTGAATTTCACGTTACGACCAGGGAAAGCAAAGTTTCCGTTTCTGGTAAGATAGCTGGATGTACCTGGCAGTGTAACTGAGAAGTCGGGAGTAGGCTTCATATCCGGTACAGAAGCCAGAGCACCTGTCAAAACTAGGTTAGTAGAATCCCACAGATTATTTCTCTCAGCTACATCACTGTTCAGGGCAAGGTGCATGCGCTGTACCTGACCTTTTGTGAACATCTTATCGCAATACGTATAATCCATAAGATTCTGCGCATTGGTAGTATCCGGATAGTTAACAAGCTCTATGTGCCCCATAGAGTCTGTGTATATCTTGAAATAGTTTGTAGCACAAGAGCTGTCGTAAATACTTGCTGCGGTGCAGCCGGTAGTGTTGTGCCCCTTTGTAGGTGGGGTGTCATCAACATTATCGTCGCCACAGGCAACGCCTGGCTGGTTAGTATTACCCCATGGGTGCGCAAGGTTTAAACAGTGACCCAACTCATGTGGGAGTGTCTTAGAGCCATTGTTCATGTAGCTGGCAAGTGCAATAACGCCATCATACATGGGTATACCAGCAGCGGTAGGAGGCTGATAAGCATAAGCTGCAGCACTGCTATGACCATCACTCATTTTGTTGATGAACCAGATGTTCATGTAAGAACTTCTTGGCCATCCGTCAAACTTAGCCTGGTCACCACCGGTGTAGGTAAGATAAGAACGACGACGCGTGATACCTTTTGTAGGATTTCCGTTAGGATCTACCGTTGCCAGATGCAACCTGATGCGAGCATTGCCAATGTATTTTTTGAATGGCTCAATTACATCGGCTGTATCAGCGTTTTGTTTCGCAAATACAATGTTCCAGTCACGGACAGCTTTGTAAATAAAGTCGTCAGGAACAAAGTCACCTATGAAAGTAGAAGTATTGTAAGTGTTGTAATCGTGCACAACGTGAACCACGATAGGAATATCATACCAGAAATCGGGGTTATTGGTCTGATCACCAGCTGTTTTTTTAGCAGCGGTGGAGAGATTTATGTGCTTAATGCCCTCCTTAATCTGACGCTCAATTTCCTGTTCTATTTCAAGAATCTTAGGGTTTTTCTCAACCCATTTCTGACGCATTTCATCAGCCGCACAGGGTTTTATCTGCGATTGCGCGTGGCTGGTAGGGACTAGTGAAAAAGTCGTAGCAGCTACGAGTAAGTACCTTTTTATCATTGCCAATTAATTAATTATCTCCAAAGCTAAAAAAATAACAGATACGTAATGCATGCAGGTACATTTTTTTTTGATACAATCTGTAAATATGAAACTAAAGTGACGTTAAAAAAGCGTAAAGCGGTAATTACACTGCCGGACTAACGCTATATCAACTAATAAAATGCAACAATAGTGCCAATAAGAGCCCTGCAAAAGCACCAAGCAGAAAAGCTGCAAATGTAAAACGCCTGCCCAACCCGGAGAGCACAGGTAATGCTATACCTGCAAACAATGATGGCGCACGATGTAATAAAGAATTTGCTATACGCTGTGTGAGTGCATCATCTTTTAAAGATGCACTTATAAAACTATTCATAACATCGGGCAACAGTGCATCTACCTCTTCTATCATGCTATCCTTCAGCTTGCCCAATGTACTCTCCCCAATAAAAGAGGCTATGACCGGCATCTTTTCTTTGAGCCGCACACGGAGATATGTATCCAGGTGTGCTTCAATAACCGGACGAACAGCAGCCATCGCTTCCGGCCCGGGCCTGAGCGCTCCGGAGCCTGCAACATCTGACAACATTACGGAAACAGATGACGTGAGCGCAGTGGATGATGCCAGCTGTGAAAACAGCTTATCGTCAGTAATAGCTCTTAATATTCCCTTTAGCAAAAACCACGCTGTACCTGCAGCCATAGCGGCACCAAATAAAGGGAGGATGATAAAATGAGGGATGTTTATCATAAACCTGATAAAATGAGGGCAAAAAAAAACCACTCAAAAAGAGTGGTTGTATATCATATAATACCAGACATCTGTACGAAAGCCACACAGATGCAGCTATTAATTACTTACCGTTTGCAAGAAAGTCTTTAACTTTCTCCTTGTGTATGATTGCCTCTTTGAAGGTGTATGCACCGGATTTAGGACTGCGTACAGTCTTAATCACCTTAGTGTAGTTTTTCGCCTCAGCTGCAAGCTTCGGGTCCTTCTTAATCGCGGTCTTAGCTGCTTTTGCCATTTATAGAAAAATTTATAAGATTATTTAATTTCTTTGTGAACCGTAACTTTCTTCAGGATTGGGTTGTACTTCTTAAGCTCCAGGCGCTCTGTAGTATTTTTCTTGTTCTTAGTGGTAATATAGCGGCTGGTACCCGGCATACCGGTACCTTTATGCTCGGTGCATTCCATAATTACCTGAACGCGGTTTCCTTTCTTAGCCATTTTATTGCGTAATTTACTTTACTTGACGAATAAATCAGATCTCAACACCTTTTGCGCGAAGTTCTTTCACTGTATTGAACAATCCGTTCTTGTTAATAGTACGGATAGCATCTGTGGTCAGCTTCAATGTGATCCAACGATCTTCTTCAACCAGATAAAAGCGCTTTGTCTGCAGATTAGGCAGAAAACGACGCTTTGCCTTCTTGTTAGAAAAGGATACTTTATGACCTACTACTGGTTTTCTTCCTGTTACCTGACAAACGCGAGCCATGATTATTTACTTTTTTGGGACTGCAAAGGTAAGGGGAAAAATGAAAAATCAAAAATAAAAATTAAAAAAAATATAGTCTGCCTATATTAATCTGTGATAAAGGTACTACATCCTGCATTATCAGGCCATTTCAGGCAATATAAGTGCATCCAGATCTGCTATGCCCGGAATGTTTTCACAAATGAAGCCCTCGGCATACTGAGCGCCAATACGCTTGCCCATAAGCGCGTCGCGCGAGGCGAGCTCTGATAAAAAGCGCCCAGAGGAAATATATGTGGCCGGCTCTGCTGAAGATGGGTTATAAAACTGGCTTCCGTAACACTTTATAGCCTCCATTTTCTGGTCAAAAGAGGCTGAAATATCCACTATGAATGAGGGCTCCAGCAGGCGGTCCTGAATCATATGAAATATACGCTTAGGGCGCCAAGCCTGCTGCGCTACTCCATTGTGTGTAGTTTCAATCTTTGCCAGACCTGCCAGAAAACAGGCATCAGCAATAAGTCTGCCGCCCCGGCCATGGTCGGGGTGGCGGTCTTCGAGCGCATTGGCTATGACAATCTCAGGTCTGAAGCGGCGTATATAACTGATAAGCCTTAACTGATGTTCCCTGTCATTACGGAAAAAACCATCTGCCATACGGGCGTTTTCGCGCACGGCAAGGCCCATTACCTGTGCGGCACGGGCAGCCTCATCGTAACGCTGCGCTACACTGCCCCTTGTGCCCAGCTCACCTTCAGTAAGATCTACCACTCCTACTGCCTGCCCTTTACGCACATGATTGATAATGGTGCCTGCTGCACTAAGTTCTATATCATCGGGATGGGCCGCTATAGCCAGAATATGAAGTTTGATATCGCTCACGGGGTACAACAATTTGATACAATGGCGCAAAGGTACGGATATACAACCATCAGGGACTGATGCCCATAGTGGCAACGGTTATCTGGTACCTATTATCTGGAAATACTGCTCCACCATATCTCTGTAGTATGGTTTCAGCTGTGGTGGCACCGTTTTGTATTGCTCCAGCATCTGCCGGCGGTCGGTCATATACTTCTTCAACGCAGGTGGTACAGGTCTTGACACCTCATCGGCCGAGTTGGAAGAACGCTTGTCGTCCTGCTCCTGCTCCCGCATAGCCTTATCGGCCTCCAGCAGGCGGGTCTGTATTTCCTTCTGGCGCAGCATCATTTCAGGGTTCACACGACGGTTTACAAGGTCTGTCTCATTCTTATCCATTTTCTGCTCCAGCTCACGCAGCTCCTTGCTCAGTCCGGTCATACCTTTACTGTTTAGCTTGCTGGCCAGTTCGGCCAGTTGCCTCCGTATATTGGCCTGCTGCTGTGCCAGACGCGCCAGCTGCTCGGCATCGCCATACTCCCCGTTATCGCCTTCCTGTCCGGTACCATTGCCTCCGTTGCCGGAGCCCGACTGACCTCCACTACCCTGTTTACCTCCCTGGCCCGGCTTTTTGCCCTGACCCGGTTTATTACCCTCCTGGTCGCCAGGCTTATCTCCATCCTTACCGCCCGGCTTTTTGCCGCCCGGCTTCTGCATACGTCCCATACCCTGGCCCAGCTGCTCCTGCTGTGTAATAATGTCGGACAGCTGCGGGCCGGAGCCGGGCGACTGCTTCTGTCCTCCGGGTTTCTTACACATGCCGGGTCCTCCACCTTTTTTGCCGTTACTCTGCATCTGCATCAGGTTTGACAGCAGTTCATTAAGCATGAGTGCAAGGTTATTCGTATATGTCATTACATATTGCTGGTCGGTAGCCGCATTCTGCGGGTTTCTATCCTCAAGATTCTTTACCGCCATACGCATGCGGCGCTCAAGGTCGGTAGTAGCCTTATTAATACCCGGTGCCAGCTTTGAAATACGCTTGCTGAGGGCAAATAAGCTATCGCGTATCATGCGGGAATTACGATGCAGGCGGTTTTGCTCCGTCATATTATCCAGGTAAGCCTGAGCCGATGCCGGAGTAACCCTCACCTTGTCCATGAGATCTTCCTGATCGAAAGAAAGCCGGATAAGATTAGACAATATCTGCCGGGTGGCCTTAATATCTATATCTATCTGCTCCATGTCCATGCCAGCAGCCTTCTCTCTAAGGCTTTTGGCCATATCCTCAAGATTCTGCGCTGCCTGGTCCTGTTCTTTTCCTGCCTTGTCTTTTTTATTCTGCTGAATGTCCTGTGCTCCCTGTTCCATCTGCTCACTGGCTTCCTTACCTTTCTGCTCCTCATTCTCCATCCGGTCTTTCTCCTTAGTCTCTTTTGCCAGCTGCTGCGCCTCTTTCAGGTCTTCTTTGAGTGCTTTTTCCAGTTGTTCCTTCAGTTTCTGCTGTTCCTTTGCCAATGTGGCTGCATCTTTCTTAGCCTCTACCGTCTCTTTTTTAAGGTCGCGCTGTTTTTCGGCAAGCTTTTCCATTTTATTGGCGAGGTCTTCCATGCGCATCTGCAGCTCCATACGTTTCATAAGCTCCTGCATACGCTCCATATCCATACTAAACAGCTTATTCTCCTCTTCCAGTTGCTTCATAGCCTCCACTGCCTGCTCCTTATTGAGCTTTTCCATAAGCTCCTGCAGTTTTTCCATCTGCTTTTTCAGCTCTTCATTAAGCATATTATCGAGCTGCTTGCTCAGGTCCTGCTGCTTTTCTCTGAGGTCTTCGCTATATTCTTTCTGCTCGCTCTGCTGTTTCTGCTCTTCAAACCGTTGTTTTACATTCTCTACCTGTGTTTTGAGCTCTTTCTGCTTATCCAGCATTTCCTGAAGCATCTGCTCCATCTGCCAATCCATTCCGGCATTCTGCAGCATCTTACTCTGTGCATCCTTATAGTCGCTCTGCAGTTCTTTTGTACGCTCAGAGCTTTTACTGATACCAGCGTTTATCTGCTCACTGTTTTCTTTAATGGCAGAGTCAAGCTGTGTGGCATCATACATCTGCCAGCTCATGATTTCGCTACGGGAGGCCTTACTGCCATGTACTCCGTCATTATCCCAAGCCTCAATAAAATAGGATACTTTCTGCCCCGGTTTCAGGTTCAGCGTCTGAATATCAAAATAATGCTCAAACGGCGCCAGTGCCCCGGCCGAAACCTTTAACGGTACACTGTGATGCTGTACTACCTTATCTCCGGATGTAACCTCATAATGAAATAGTACCCGGGTGATACTGTAATCATCACCGGCTGAGCCACTGAGCAGCACCTGCCTGCCGCTTACGGTATCGCGGTACTGCTGCACCTGTATTACCGGATATGCATCAGGTATTACCTGCACATGATAGCTGTAACTATCAGCTACCCCTTCTGCCCTGTTGTGCAGTGTAAACGTATATGCTGTATCGTTGAGGAATTTTGTGCTGAAGCTATACTTATCGCCCCTGCCGGATAAAGGGAAGGTGCCTCCATCGGCAAATGATACAGTGGCGGCATCTGTATGTCCTGTTGTTAGCGCCCATGATACTGATGTGCCGGCCGGCAGTGTCATATCTCCCAGACTGGTGCGCACCTCATCTTTACGACCTGTATAAGCAGGATAATCGAGCGAGACGCTGAAAGAGCGCAGCTCCGGCCGCTGTATAACACGCAATGTATGGGGCTCTGAATAGAACCCTGCCGCATAAAACCGGAAAGACATCTGCTCTGCAATGCTTCGGAATGTATAGGTAAAAGTATGGTCTTTACCGGGCTGCATAGCCACAAGCTCGCTACCCATTTCCAGAGAAACATCTGCCGGTAGCGCATCTCCCCTCACCTGCATTGTAAGGGTAAAGTCTCCTCCACGCACTGCAGTAAGCTCCTTATTTTCAATCAAAAACTGAAATGGAGCAGGTCGCGTAAACTCCCGTGTAGGCTGCAGCAGGCGGGAAGAACTCTCCCGGAACACATTAGGCGCAGCAACAAAAATAAACAGGCCCACCATGAGCGGCGGCAAGAGAAAACGCAGAAAGCGACGATTTCGGGAAAGGTCTATGGCTGAGCCGATAGGCACTACCGATATCTGTTCTATCTTCTGATTAATACTGGCCTCTGCCAGCTCACGGCTAAACTGGGGATCGGGGCGGTTGTGCAGCTGCAGAATATTGAGCAGGCGGTCACTTACCTCAGGGAAGTGCTTACCAATAATATCTGCTGCCTGCTCGTAAGAGATAACCTTACCCAGACGGGCCATTTTAGCCAGCGGAACGGCTACCCACACCAGCAATGCAGCACCTCCCAAACCCACAAACAGTGACAGCAGCGATACACGCATCCATACCGGCAGGTACAGATAATACTCGCCCACACTTACCGTAACAATATAAAAAATGAGACAACTCAGAAATACAAGAGAGCCACGCAACAGCTTATTTACGTAGTACTTTCTGATAAATGCATCCAGCCTCGCTATCAACCAATCGTAGTTGTTCATAGAGTATGTGCAATATAGGGTAATTTCCCGTTGTAACATGTTGACCGGCAAACGGCACGGTACTTATAACAATTCTTTTTATCAGAGATTGTGATTATGATGTCCCGGACCTGCGATTACCAGCCAGTATAATACCGGCAAGCCCATCGAAGGAGGAGCTGATGCGGGAAGTAAACCTGTATCCTATATTTATAGCATGTTGTTCGACAGTGACAAAAGAAATATAACCACAGATATATGAGACCAACAGACACTCCACTATGTACAGATATATATTCTGCGTGCCAAATATGTGATAGATCAATTGCTGCACCAGAAACCCCCACAAATAGACGCCATAAGAGATATCATGTGTCACTTTTATTTTTCTAACCCATGATGCGCCTGAAAACAATATTATAAGCGCACAGATAGTAGTTATAAGCATTATCTCATTTACATGTGGTACCTGCCACAATGCTATTGTTCCTAAAATACAGGCTCCTGCTATATACCAGTTAATTTTAACCACATCCTTATTAACCGCCATCAATATGCCGAGAGCAAATGAGAATGGCAGTAAGCTAAGCTCTGTAGTGGCACTGATACCAATATAGCCGAGATGGAATATAGCATCGGCGACTATGATACCTGCCACAACATTGAGAAACATCTTACGGGGACCAGTAAAGATATACAGGCACAGCAACCCCAAATAACACTTTATTTCTACACGTAACGTCCACAATGAACTGTTTACATAATGCCCCCATGGATGTTTTTCAAACACTCCTGGCAGAAAGTGTTGTGTAGACATAAGCATATTGCCATAAACATATTTATATACCTGCCCATTAGCAAAATACTCTGAGAGACTCAGACGGGAAACTATGGGGCCAATAACGAATGCCGTAACTACAACCACCAGCCATAAGGCAGGAAAAACACGAAAAAAGCGGGACAATGCAAATACCGAAACAGAGCGGCGGCGAAGTAAACTGTTGGTAACCAGCATACCACTTATAAAGAAAAATATCTTTACGGCAAGTGCCGAAGAATATGTAAATCCTGTAAAAGCGCGAACAAATCCCTCCTGCCCTGGTATGGGGTTTACTCTGTATGAATGTCCGAAGATTACGAATGAGGCACAAAGAACCCTAACCAGATCAAAATTATTATTATCTCTTTTTAAAAGATTAGCTACTGTAGTACTAGACATTTAAAACACAGAATCACATTATACTACCTGCGGAATAAAATCAGGTGTGGTTAATATGTACGAACATCAATAGTGCAAAAAAATGACACTATGATACAGATATAAATCCACAAGGGTGGTAATAGTGATAATGATTCTGGTAGTAAAGATAATTTTTTGCAGGCAAACCCTAACACATATTTACTATACCCTGTCTTAGATAGCAGATAGTATCTGTCTTTAAAAGGCAACATAATAAAACAATGATGAAAAAAGTTACAATTACTGTTCTGCTAGCTCTATGCTGTAGTGTTGCATCGATAGCACAAACAATCATTTATCAGGAGAACTTTGAAACCTGCACCATACCTGCTATACCAGCAGGATGGACAGAATACCATGCCGGTGGCGGTGATGGCTGGGAAACACATGAGGGTGTGACCAGATGGCCTACCTATCTCGTCAAAAAGCATACGAAATACTGTATTGTAGATGACCATAAAAAACCCTGGAACACTACTGCACAGCTCACCACTACCAGCTTCAGCCTGGCCGGGACCAGCGCCCCAATGCTGTCTTTTGAAAGAATGCATTCGGGATTCTGGGGATATGAAATAGCATGGGTACAAATATCTACCGATGGCGGTATGACCTACAGTTCACTGGATACTATGAATAGCATTGTGAATTGGAATACTGAGTATATAGACTTATCTTCCTATACCTGGGCTGCAAACTGTAAACTGCGCTTCTGCTACCAGAGTACCGTAGGTGCCGGAGGCTATGGTGGCGGCTTATTTGGCTTCGCCATAGACAATATAAAAGTATATGATGGCTCACCTGCCATAGATGTAGGGATAACATACATTCTACCTGAAGCCGGTGAAATAGCAAGCTTTGTAAAAACAACAAGCGCTACCACATTCATTGGCGGATTAACGAACTCAGGCACAACCGGAGTATCGGGTTTTTATGTAAATTGGCAGGCACCCGGTGGCCCTGTTATGTCGCAATATATTGCGGCATCAGTGCCTGCCAGAAGCTTCGGCGCCTTTACAGCCTTTTCCATTCCTTATACACCTGCAACAACAGGAGCACAAACAATAAAAATATGGCTGGAGGTAGCTGGTGACACTAATCCACTCAATGACACAATAACAACCGTAATAACCGGTGTAGCGGAACCGAACATGCCTCTGAAAAGAATGTTCATAGAAGAGCAAACAGGGACATGGTGTGGCTGGTGCCCCAGAGGCATTGTGTACATGGACTCTGTATGGAAAGATGATTCGGCCTATGCCAGCATTGTATGTGTACACTCAAAGGTGAATGAAGATGGCATGGCAAACGACAATATTAATACCCGCAGGTATGATACATTCACCAACCGTAACAACCTGATGGGCTACCCTGCTATGATGGTAGACAGAAGATACCGGCGAGATGTGCAGAATGTGCTTACTGAAATGGTCAATAACAAGAATACATTCGGATTTGCAGAAATAGGCTTAACACACACTATAACAGGGGGAACAATAAAGGCCAGAGCTACCATAAAACCCTTTATAGAACTAACCGGCGACTACAGGCTGCAACTTATAGTAACAGAAGACGAGGTAACGGGTACCACATGGCAATATCAGCAGGCTAATGCCTATGCAGCGTCGCCACTGGAGATGTATGGATGCGGGTATAACTTTGACGACTCGGCCAACATAATAGCTCCGGGGCGTATTAAATTCCGTTTTGTAGCAAGGTGGACTGTACCGGAAAACATCATGGAAAACACCAACGGGCAGCCGGGCAGCCTGCCCTCGGAAATGCACATTGACTCATTCTACTCCTATGAATTCCCGGCGGTAACGATACTGCCCAACTGGCATGCAGAGAAACTACGCTGTGTGGTAGCCCTTATAGACAACAACCCTCTGAGCCCTAACTATGGTGTAGTACTGAACAGCGCTACTACATCCCACCCGCCACTAACCGGTGGTACTACCCGTGTAGCTGATTACGGACAGGCAACAGATGCGGGTCTTGTGCTGTACCCGAATCCGGCAGGTGAAGAGGTGACTGTTGCCTTTGACCTGGCTGCTGCCGACGTTACCGACGTATGTATTTATGACATGCTGGGACGCAGGGTAAGTATAACACCTGCACAACAACTGGCCGGGCCACAAAAAATAAATATTAATACAACCACAATGGCACCCGGCACCTATACGGTAATGCTGCGCAGCGGTACTACAAGAATATCGAAACGACTACAGATAGTACGCTGAACATTGTACTAAAGATGCTTCATAAACCACCGGTATGTATCTGCTGATACGTGCCGGTGGTTTCATTATTACAACAACATGTGTAATTTAGAAACATGGAAAACTACACTATTGATAACGACATTACTGTGTATTGCCTTGCGGTGACCCCATTCCCCGGTGGCCTGCCGGAAGTATGGAACAGGATGCATGCTACTTATGCACCTGGCAACGGAAGAAGTTATTACGGCATATCGTGGGGCGATGGCAAAGGAGGTATCTTATATAAGGCAGCTGTAAGTATCAGGGAAGACGATATTATTCCCGGAGGAGATTTTGAACCATTCATTATAAAAAAAGGAAGCTATCGCGGCACACTGATACGTGACTTCATGAGCGATACCAGACTTATAGGTCAGACATTCCAGCAACTATTACAGGCACCGGATGTAGCTGCTGACGGCTACTGCCTGGAAATATATCTGAACCCTAAAGATGTAAGATGCCTTATAAAGCTGAATGACCAATGATAATAAGAGAAGCTACAATAGCAGACATACCTGCGCTGCAACTGATACGTAATTCGGTACATGAAAATGCATTATCAGACCCGGCACTTGTGCCAGACGCAGACTATATAACCTACCTGACCCAGTGGGGTAAAGGATGGCTGTGTGAAACTGACAATAAGGTAGTGGGCTTTGCCATTGCAGACCTGGTACATAATAATGTATGGGCACTGTTTCTGCTACCCGACTATGAAAAAAGAGGTATAGGAAGAATGCTGCATGATACTATGCTGCAATGGTATTTTGAGCAGACAGATAAACCCATATGGCTCAGTACAGCCCCCGGCACCAGAGCAGCGGGCTTCTACCGGGCGGCAGGCTGGAAGGAAACCGGCACCTATGGCAAGGGAGAGATAAAGTTTGAGATGCAAAGCCCCGCCTCTACCTGATCATTAACCACTACTCACCCAGCTTATCAGTCATTGCGGCCTTGCTCACTTTACGACGGGAGAGCAAAGTATAGATAACCGGTACTATATACAATGAAAGCACCAGTGAAAACATTACCCCCCCCACTATCACCAGACCCAATGGCTTGCGGCTTGTAGAGGCTGCACCCAGTGACAGTGCGATAGGTACAGCACCAAATACCATGGCCAGACTGGTCATTAATATGGGGCGCATGCGCAGCGATGCCCCTTCAATGGCGGCATTGACCTTTGATGCACCACGCTCCCGCAAATGATTGGAATACTCCACAATGAGGATACCATTTTTGGTTACGAGGCCTATGAGCATAATCATACCTATCTGCGAGAATATATTCAACGTTTGCCCGAATGCCCACAGCGTAAGTAACGCACCTGCCAGCGCCAGCGGTACTGTAAGCATAATGATAAGCGGATCTATAAAGCTATCGAACTGGGCAGCAAGAATGAGATATATAAGCCCCAGCGCCAGCAGGAAGGCAAATGATGTGTTGGATGAGCTTTCTACATAATCCTGCGAAGAACCCGCAAGTGCGTAACTGAAACTATCGTCTATGAGCTTTTCTCTGGTGAGCTTGTCATAGATAGCTTTCATAGCTTCTATACCATCTCCAATGGTTTTACCATCGGCAAGATTGGCCGATACTGTGGCCGACTTGTAACGATTGTAGTGATATATCTGCGACGGACTGGTGGACTCACTTACGGTAACAATATTGTCCAGTGACACCAGCTGACCATTGCGCGTGCGCACATAATACTGGCTAAGGTCTACAGGCTCATCACGACTGGCACGAAACACCTGACCGATGACCTGATATTGCTTTCCGGTCATGGTAAAATACCCCATACGACCATTACTGAGTGCAAACTGTAAGGTCTGCGACACATCACTGATGGCTATACCCATATCAGACGCTTTTGCCCTGTCTATACTTACTGATATTTCTGGCTTATTGAATTTAAGGTCCACATCTACCCCCTGAAACGTCTTATCGGCATTGGCCTCATCAAGAAAAACGGGAAGTACTTTCTGCAACTTATTGAAATCAATATTCTGCAACACAAAAACCACCGGAAAAGCGCTGCCTGCACGCCGCACAGCAATAGTCTGCTCCTGAATGGGAAATGCCTTACCGAAATTCTTTTTCTGCAGGTCTTTTGCTACTGCCTGTACTATCTGCGCCTGTGTACGCTGCCTATCCTGCGGCTCAGACAGGCGTACATTGGCCATACCGGAGTTAACAGAACCATTGGAAAACCCGGGCGCAGTAATAGAAAGTATCACCTGCTTTTCCGGCACACTGTCTATCATTACATCTACCAGGTCATCTACATACTTATCCATTGCATCATAAGAGGTGCCTTCCGGTGCCGATATCATAAGGCGGAAACGGCTACGGTCTTCCAGCGGAGCCAGCTCACTCTGCAGGCTGCGTCCTATAACCCATATAAGTATAAAACAGGCGGCCACACCACCAAGTGCCAGCCAGCGCCTGCGCATAATCCACACCAGCCCCGCCTTGTATGAGCGCTCCATCCACTGAAAAAACGGTTCACTTGCTGTATAGAACCGGGATGGCTTGTGCACAGTGCGCGTCATAAGCACATTCAATACCGGGGTGAGTGTAAGTGATACAAAAGCAGAAAGCAGCACAGCTCCTGCTACCACAACGCCAAACTCCCGGAACAAACGTCCTGTAAAGCCCTGCAGAAATATGATGGGCAGGAATACTACCGCCAGTGTGATGGAGGTAGAAATGACCGCAAAAAATATCTCCTCACTCCCCTCTTTAGCAGCACGGTGCTTATCCATGCCCTGTTCTATCTTACGGAATATGTTTTCCGTGACCACGATACCGTCATCTACCACCAGACCGGTGGCCAGTACTATAGCCAGCAGACTGAGTATATTAATGGTAAAGCCCATCATATACATGATAAAGAATGCACCGATAAGACTCACCGGAATATCTATAAGCGGACGGAAAGCTATTAGCCAGTCGCGGAAGAACAGATAAATAATGATGATAACCAGCAGAAAAGCTATGAGCAGTGTTTCCTCTACCTCAGATATTGACTTCTTGATAAAAGAAGTGGTATCCATTGCTATATCTACCTTAAAGTCAGACGGTATTTCGCGCTTTATATGCTCATACCTTTTATAAAACTCATCGGCAATGGCTACATAATTAGAGCCCGGCTGTGGTATAATAGCCAATGCCACCATGGGTGTGCCGCTCTCTTTTAACTGTGTTTCCTCATTTACAGCACCCAGTATTGCCTCACCGATATCCCGAAAGTGGATATCGGTGTTTCCAACATTTTTTATAATAAGGTTATTAAACTCCTCCTCTGTAGTAAGCCGTCCCAGTGTGCGCACCGCCAGTTCTGTACCAGCACCTGATATCTTTCCGGCCGGCAGCTCCACATTCTGTTTATCCAGTGCAGCCTGCACATCGGTAAACGTAATACCATAACCAGCCATCTTCAATGGGTCCAGCCACAGGCGCATGGCATATGACTTCTGCCCCCATATCTGTATACTACTTACCCCCGGTATAGTCTGCAGGCGTTCCAGCAGCACATTTTCGGCATAGTCGGTAAGCTGCATGGGATTACGGGTCATACTCTGCACCGTCATAGATATGATAGGGGTACTGCTGGCATCGGCTTTTGACACCACGGGCACCCCATCAATGTTCTGCGGTAAACTTCTGGTTGCCTGCGATACTTTGTCCCGGACATCATTAGCTGCTGCCTCCAGATCTACGGAAAGGTCAAACTCCACACTAATGCTGCTTGTGCCCTGCAGACTGGTAGATGAAATATTCTTTACACCGGCTATACCATTGATAGATTTTTCCAGCGGCTCAGTAATCTGAGATTCTATCACATCAGGATTGGCACCGGCATAGGTAGTCTTAACATTGATAATAGGCGGGTCAATGGATGGATAATCCCTTATGCCCAGCATCTTAAAGCCTATGGCTCCAAAGACCACAATAATAATATTGAGCACGATGGCCAGGACAGGGCGACGCAATGATAATGAAGGAAGGCTCATGCAGTACTATATCTATACCGGTTCAAAAGTAGGGCATTTGCCAATAATGATGTACGTACCTGAATCTGATTCACCACAGACTATACGATACTAATAACATAGTACAAACACACAGTAAAAACAGAATATATACATATAAATGGCCTATACAAAACATACATATATTCGATATTCATGCTATACAGGTACTTCTACATTAATTATAGTACCTGTTTCCGCTCCACTAATATTAAAGTGTCCCCCATACCGCTCTATGCGGTGCTTCATATTACGGATACCATTTCCGCCAGTGTTCCGCACAGGAGTTTCTAATCCGGCTCCATTATCGGCTATACGCATGCTTAGTATTTTATCGTATGAAGTGACCTCAATGTCAATACGGCTTGCCTGTGAATATTTGAGCGCATTATTCAGTGCCTCCTTATATACCAGAAAGATATCTTTCAGCATATCGCGGGAAATGGCCATGCTTTCCGGCACCTGAGAGAAGGTAAAATGAGGGGTAATAGGCGAATCTTCAAAAAAATCACTCCCATATTCCCGCATACGGGCCATAAGACCATCCAGTGTCACGCTCTCTGTCTGAAGCGCCCATATGAGGTTATTCATATTTCCAGCCAGTTCAGAGACGGTACGGTCTATATTCATCAGTGTACTGTTGAGCGCATCATTACCGTTTATGTGTTTTTTAGCCAGTTCATTGCATAGAATAATACGGGAAATACCAGACCCTAACTCATCGTGCAGGTCCTTTGCTATACGCCTGCGTTCTGCCTGTTCTGTTTCCAGTATTGTTTGTGTCCGTACTTTTTCGGTATTAGCTGCTGCAAGTGCCAACCGGGACCGCTGTCTTACACGTATGTAGCCAAATAAAAACAGACCAAACAACACCAGCAATGTAATAGCACCGGCTGATATTGTCAGTTGCCTGTTTCGTTTCTCTATGACCAGCTGCTGCGTCTGTTGCTTTTCGCTCAACTGTAATATCTCGCGTTCCTTTTTCTCTGACTCATACTTTTCCCGCATTTCTGCCACCTGCTCTGTGCTGGTTTTGTTCAGTAACGAATCTCTCATGTCGCTGAACAGTTTATGATACCGGTATGCACTGCGGTAGTCGCCCATGCCCTCATATGCGGCTGCACTGGCCAGGTAATTCTCTTTCAGATATCCGGGTACATCTGCGGCAAGTGCTGCAGCCCTGCCATCTTCCAGATAACTGAGTGCTGCAGAAAAACGTCCCTGCTGTGTGAGCATCTCACCTATGCTGTTGCATAGGGTTGCAGTCATATTATTGTCGCCTGCCTTTACGGATAACTGCAAAGCCATGCGGAAATACTTAAGCGCATCCCCCGTTCGCCCCATAGCTTTATATATGCCCCCCATACTATTGTAGCATCCTGTCATGGCTGCAACATTGGTATTCGTTTTCAGTATCTCCAGCGCTGCCTGATTATCAGCAAGCGCTTCGTCAAAACGTTTCATATCGGTATACAGAAAGGAGCGGTTAAGGTATATAGCCAGCAGCGCTTCCAGGTCATCACTGTTCTTCTTTATAGCCAGAGCCTTATCATAATATTTCAATGCTTCCTCCTGCTGCTCCATTTCATAATATGCCGCAGCCAGCAGCAGATAGCTGATGCCTACCGGGCCATCATTGTCAGGTATGCTCTCTTTCATTCGCAGTGCCTTCAGATAATGCGCTACTGCCTGTTTATACCTGCTCTGCATCAGATGCAGATTACCTATCTGGTCCAGTGTGAGCGCTATTGCTCTGGCATCGCCCAGTGGCTCCTTCAGCAGCAGCGACTTCTGAAAAGCAATATCTGCACTATCAAGCCGTCCCTGCCGCATAAACAGCCCGCCCAGATTGTCCCATAGCTTTGCTGTCTTCAGCGGGTCATCCAGCTTTGAGGCAATGCTTATGGCTGTATGATAGTACGTCCCTGCTTCCTTATAATTACCCTCATGATCGTAAATGATTGCAAGTACATTGTATGCCTCTGCTTCCCCTTTACCGAAATGCATGCTTTGCGCCAATGTTAATGACTGCTGCAGATACCCCCGGGCTTTGGGAGCATCTGTAGTCATGTATATACGCCCGAGCTTATTGTATACATGAATACGTGTAGTATCCCTTTCGGGTAGTTGTGTCAATGCTTTTGTAAGGCTATCTGCCAATTGTTCATTATGTGCATGCAATACTGCACAGTGCAGCATGAGCAACAGAAGGAGGGACAATAATCTTATATATGGAAGCATTTGCCAATATACACTTAAAGTTAATAAATATCAATGGCTTATATGGGTGATAATTCCCCATGCCTGGTATTACTGACAGAGAGGCAGCTGTTTGTCGTCTATACGACAAGTGGAACAGGTGAACAACCTTAACTTCGTAAAAAATATAACTATATGAGAGCTACACTATCCCTTATCGTACTGTGCCTTGCTACAATGGCTGCCAAAGCCCAGCAAATACCGCGCACCGTTATAGCCGAGCACTTTACCAATACATACTGCAGTGTATGTGCGCTGGCCAATCCACCACTGTTTAATAATCTGTCATCATTTCCTCAGGTATTGCATATAGCCTATTACCCCAGCGCCCCATATGCTGCATGCCCATTAAATCAGCACAATAAGCCTGAGGCCGATGCACGTACCAACTTCTATGGGGTATATGGCGCTACACCGCGACTGGCTGTAGGCGGTACAATAGTACCATCGCCCTGGGCAAACCCTGCAATATTCAGTTCTCAGCTTCCGGTTACTACTTCTTTTTCTGTATCAGTAACCATAGACGCCAAAGGTGCTGACTCAGTAGCTACTACTGTCTCGGTAAAAAAGGTAGATACCTCATCACTTACTTCTCTGGACCTCTTTGGTGCACTGGTAGAAGACACCCTTTTTGTAGCTGCTGCCAATGGTGAGCCCATGAGCATGGATGTATTCAGAAAGGCGCTTTGGGGAAATACATCTCTTTCTATTACTGCACCGGCTGCTGTAGGTGACTCACTGGTATATACGGTAACACTGCCCGTGCATAGTGCATGGAACAGGAACAGGATATATGGCATGGCCATTCTGCAACGTAGCGATAAGTATGTAGTACAGGCAGGCAGGTCGTCATTGCTGCCACCTGCTACGGCAACAGGTAACATGGCAATGAAAAGCGGACTGCGTATATTCCCTAACCCCGCCAGTCATACCATTACCATCGATGGTATAGAGCGGGAAACACAGGCTATTGTTATTGATGCCGCGGGCAATGCAGTAACGCGGACCTCCGTATCATCTACTGCCAATACAATAGACATACATACACTTGCCCCCGGCATATATACCGTGCAGATAGAAGGCTATGCCGGCAAAGGCATATCCTTTATAAAGCGCTGAGGTTATACCCAAATCGCATAATATTTTTTCATTGTCTCACCTGAAAATAATCAGTTTATGAACAGAATGATATTACTATGCGCTCTGTCATGGATAGTACTGCCTATGCACATGAAAGCACAGGGCTGCTCTGACGCAGGCTTTTGCAGCGCAGGCGCTATGCAGACAGGTGTAACAGACAATCTTACACGTGGCAACAGCTATGGTGCGGCTGTGACCGCGGGTATAGGTGAGAACAGCACACTCATCTTATCCCTGCAGGCAGAAGCCCGGCTGCAGCTTACATCAAAAGACCAACTGGAAGTGAAGGTGCCATTCAGCTATGCCGATGGCAACCTGGGCAGCTATGCAGGTGTGGGAGACCCTATCATCACTGTTACCCGAAAGTTTCGCAAGAAATTTTCAGCTACTATTGGTACCCGTATAGGCAGTGGCAATGCCAATGGTATGGATAATGGCAAAGTGCTCCCGATGCCCTATCAGTCGTCGCTGGGCACTACTGACCTGATAGCAGGTGCAGGAGTGAAAATTGCCCGATACCTTTCGGTAGCGGCAGGTTATCAGCAGCCATTGATACAGTATAACCAGAACACCTATGCCACAGGTATTATGACTCCTTTACTACCTCAGGAATACATATACTTTGACTCACGCAAACTGGAGCGGCAGGGTGATGTACTACTCAGGCTGGACGGTACGCTGCAGATACAGCGTGTGACGCTCTCTCTGGGTCCTTTACTTATCTACCATCTGGGAGAAGATACCTATATAGATAATAATGGCGCCAGGGCCACACTTACCGGCAGTGACGGACTTACCTTAAACATAGCAGGCAGCGCCCGGTACAAATGCGCTGCGGGAATCTTTGAGCTGGTGGGCGGTACTCCTATGATAGTACGCGACAGCCGCCCCGATGGGCTGACCCGCGCACTGGTGCTGACACTGAGATACAGTAGCCGCTGATAACTGTCGGCCAGCCGACAAAGCATGCTGCCAGACCGGGATAACTTTGCAACCGTAACAATATACACATGAAGAAACTCCTGTCATGGCTGATATTGCTGACATTAATAACCGGCATAGCTACAGCACAACCTGCAAAACTAAATCTGGAAAAAGGTATCGCGCTGGAAGGATACGATGCGGTAAGCTATTTTCACAATGAGCCTGTAAAAGGTAAAAAAGAACTGGCGCTTACATGGCAGGGAGCTGTTTACTACTTCTCTGATAAAACCAATCAGGCTGCCTTCAGGAAAAACCCTGAAAAATATATGCCACAGTATGGAGGCTGGTGTGCCTATGCCATGGGCAATACCGGAGAAAAAGTAACGGTAGACCCGGAAACCTATAAAATCATAGATGGCAGGCTTTATCTGTATTACAACCACCTGTTCAATAACACGCTGAAACTATGGAATAAAGATGAGCAGCGATTGAAAAGGAATGCTGATGCCAACTGGCAAAAACTGAACCAATAACCGTTACGTATATTTCTATCATACCATGACACTGCATAACTACATAAGAACGCTCTTTTATGAAATGGAAAGGGTACTGGCACAACTGAACACAGCTCAGTATACGGCACCTAGTCATTACCTTTCCGACGGCACCATTGGCCAGCATCTAAGGCACATACTGGAACTATATCAGTGTCTGCTACAGGGATACGAATCCGGCATGGTGAATTATGAAAAGCGGGAACGCAACAAGCGTATAGAGCAGGATATACACTTTGCTGCCGGCATAATGCAGCAGCTACTTACAGGCATCAATCAGGCAGATAAACCTCTGACGCTGGAAGTAACACCAGGCATGAATACGGATGCGGTAAATATTCATAGTAACTTTAACAGGGAGCTGCTGTATAATATGGAGCATACCATACACCATATGGCCCTGATAAAGGTAGCCCTGCATGAGCTTACCGATATCAAAGTACCCGACAGCTTTGGCGTAGCGCCATCAACATTACAATACAAGGCCACATGTGCACAGTAACCTTCCTGTCACTGAAAGACAGGGTACTTATAACATCTAACAGGGATGAGCATGTACTGCGGGTACCGGCAGCACTGCCAGAAGCGGTACGTACAGAACATGGTAATATACTTTTCCCCAGAGATGGCCAGGCAGGTGGCACATGGGTAGCATTGCACAGCAATGGTAATGCTATGGTGCTGCTGAATGGTGCATGGAAGCGACACGAGCACCAGCCCCCATACCGCAAGAGCAGAGGGCTGATATTTCTGGACATATTCAATACTCCTACACCATCAGACACCTTCAGCGATATAGAGCTGGATGGCATTGAACCTTTTACACTGGTGATATGGGAGCACAACTCACTTACTGAAACCAGATGGGATGGCACACGTAAATACCTGACCCGGTTGCCTGCCGATGTGCCCTGTATATGGTCATCGGCTACGCTGTATGATGAGGAAGTAATAGCGATGAGAAAAAGATGGTTCTCAGACTGGCTTTCCACTACTACCGTGAAGAATGCTGAGACCATCCGCAGGTTTCATGAATGGGGCGGTAATGGCGATGAAACCATAGCACTGAAAATGAACCGTAGCGGACTACTGCAAACCGTAAGCATTACCGGTATGGAAATAGGCTCATGTAAGGCAGCCATGTATTACCGTGATCTCAATGCTGGTCTTGTATCTATTAATGAATGGCAGTTTGAAAAATAGTACTGTGTACCATGAGGTCATTACTAAAACATCCCTTCGTGATAAGAATGCTACACTGGGAATACTGGAGCAGTACACTCATATACCTGCCACTGTATCCTTACTGGTTATGGCTTAGTATCAGGGCGCGCTCCTTCTTTTTTCTTACTGCGGCCAACCCTGCCATCAGAAATGGTGGTTTTATTATGGAGCGTAAGACGGATGTATATAACCTGCTACCAACACATCTCTACCCTACTACAGTACTTATACAGAATGGTACAGATGCCGATGAGGCCCTGAATGCAATGCAGCAGGCAGGTATCACATTTCCCATAATAGCCAAGCCCGATATAGGTGAGCGCGGACTGGGAGTAAAGAAGATTCTGAACCGTGACCAGCTATGCGATTATGCAGCCCGTATGCCTGTGCCATGGCTTATACAGGAGTTTGTACCATGGCCACATGAAGCGGGTATTTTTTATTACCGCCTGCCTGGTACAGATACCGGGCATATTACCGGCATTGTGAACAAATCTCCGGTATGTGTCACCGGAGATGGTACAACTGCTATAGCAGACCTTGTAAAAAAACATGACCGCTATATACTGCAATGGCAACAGATAGCTACACTCTGTGCCGACAAGCTGCATACGATACCCGCCGATGGAGAGACGGTAATACTACTGCCCTATGGCAATCATAGCCGGGGCTCGATGTTTACTGATGAAACTTTCAGAGTAACGCAAAAACTGACCGATACCATTCATCGTATATGTAGTCAGATACCGGAATTTTATTACGGCAGACTGGACATAAGATTTGACAGCTGGGAAGCGCTGGAGCGGGGTGAAGATATAAGCATAATAGAAGTAAATGGCAGCGGCAGCGAACCCACGCATATCTATGACCCGAAACATTCCATATTCTTTGCCTGGCGCGAAATAATAAAGCACTGGAAAATACTGTACACCATCAGTAGTATGAACAACAAAAAGGGAGTTCCGTATCTGAGTCTGTCGCAGGGGAGAAAGGAGGTAGCCAGCTTCAGGGAAATAGATGCTCTTTTGTCGGTGCGGGTATGGTAAGACACAGGCAACAATGATGATACCAGCATATATACAAAGCTTTTTTGCAGGGCTGCTTATAAGCCTGTCCGGCTCTCTGCCATTGGGTGTGCTGAATATATCTGCCATGCACATAGCAGCAGTATCCCGGCAGGATGCAATACGCTTCAGTATTGGGGTAATACTGGTAGAAATGGGCTATGTGGCTATCATTGTAATACTGGCACAGTCGCTGTATGTCACAGATACGCTGTTACTGCTGTTTCATATCATTGCAGCTATTGTGCTGCTGGCACTTGCAGCAGGCAGCTTCAGGGCATCGGCATCTGTAACGGGAAGGAATATAATACTGGACAGTCACATGAACCGCCTGCTGCTGGGGGCATCTATGAGCCTTACCAACCCACTGCAGATACCCTTCTGGATGGGGTGGATAGCATGGCTCACTACCCGTGCATTGATTGTACCCACACCAACAGGCAGCGCAGTGCTTGTAGCCGGCATAGGCACCGGTACTTTTGTTGCTATGCTCCTATTTATCTTTGCAGGAGTAAAGCTATCGTCATTCATGCAACGCAGTCATAAAAAAGTGCAGCTATTCATGGGGGTCGCTTTTTCCATTATGGCGCTGCTTACTATTATAAAGCTTATCAACCACGGTAAACCTTAACTGTATATGAGTGCAGAAGAACAGATGCTGATAATAAGAAGGAATGACTTCCTGGCACGGCTTACACGAGACGACTATGAGGCGCTGAATATACTGCACAACTATATCATTGCCGACAAGGATGCCTTCATATACTTTGATGCACACTACCTGAACAAACTCTATTTTGTAAAAGAGGGGTTTGTAAAAATTGGCAACATAGATGACAATGGAGAGGAACTGGTAAGGGAGATACTACAACCAGGCGATGTTTTTGGCCAGTTTATGCTGGAGCGTAACAACCTGATGGGAGAATTTGCACAGGCACATAAGTGCGAAACCATACTATGTGCGTTTACTATTACAGACTTTGAGAAACTGCTGCACACACGTCCTGATCTGACACTTGTCTTCTCCCGAAAAATAGGCCAGAAGGTAAAGAATGTAGAAAACCGCCTGCTGAACCTGCTACAGAAAGATGTGCGTACCCGCCTGCTATATTTTTTCTGGACACTCGTACAACAAATTGCGCTACCGGAGGGAGACACTGCCACAATACCCAATGTGTTTACCCATGAAGACATTGCCCGCCTTACTGCTACCAGCAGACAAACAGTTACCACACTGCTCAACCACTTTGGCCGCGAGGGGCTGGTAAATGTGGACCGGAAGCACATCATCATACCCAGTGTTAAAATGCTGCAGCGGGAAGCTAAAGTCGGCTAAGCGACAAAAGTTGCTGACTCAGTAAGGTAGTTTTGAGCAAAACATTTTTGCCATGACCTTCCGCAATATTTCCCTGTGGGTGCTCCGTCTTATAGCGGCATATATACTGCTGCAGACATTGCAGTTTAAATTCACTGCTGCTCCTGAAAGCGTTTATATTTTCACAACTGTGGGTATGGAACCATGGGGCCGTATAGGCACCGGCATAGCAGAGCTTATAGCATCTGTACTCATACTCATTCCCCGCACTACTGCGCTGGGGGCGCTGATGGCAGCAGGTACTATGTCAGGGGCTATCTTCTTCCATCTTACCACACTGGGCATTGATGTATTGAATGATGGCGGACAGCTGTTCTACATGGCCATAGCGGTGTGGATAAGCTGCAGCATACTGCTGTTTGTATACAGGAAGCAACTACTGAAATATATCGGCAAGGGGTAATAACCCATTACAGGGAAGCTATTTTATTTACAGTGGCCCAGTTGCGCGTGGTAGCAGCTACCTTCAGCTTTTTCTCCAGGAAAGTATTGGAAAACTTCGTTTCTCCGTAACCTCCTTTCTTTACCATTATATATGCTTCAGTACCCAGTACGCGAAAATGTTCATGCTCATTCTGAAAAGCCATCAATGCCGCTACAGCAGCGGGCTCCGGCACCGATGACAGAAAGCTGACATGCTGCCCCATACCTTCCGGCACATCTGCAAATGGTGAAGCAGATACTATATCCTGCACCTCAGGAATTGTTTTCAGTATAGTACGCACTTCATAGCCCAGCTCTTTCAGCAGCTTTGCTTCTATCTTCTTTATCAGTACATCTTTATCCGTCTGGCTATGCTCAAAAATCACATTTCCACTCTGTATGTAAGTAGAAATATTTTTAAAACCCGGCATTGCAAAATGCGCCCTTAATTCCTCCATCTTCACAGTACGGCCACCTACATTGATGGCCCGGAGAAAGGCTATGTACTTTGTCATGGTATAAAGTTAACATGATTACACCTTCATCTGCTGCCCAATTGAGTTTCTTACATTATGCATGGCCTGCCTGGTACAATAAGACTGATAGGGCAAAGAAAAAAACGGACTTACCATACGAGCCAATATGCCAGCAGGGCACGAATAGGTGTGAATGACAAATGAAACACCACCCGGCCTGTTTTCCAATGTAAATGTTGATATCCCTTTTTCAACATGACCATTTAACGTTTCATAGCTATATCCTATTCTATCCGACTCCTGAATGATTTGTTTTATTCTTACACCGCATATTATTTTCTGTGAAAGAGGATTCCTGCTCTCCCGCATTGTGATGCAGTACCACGTTTGGGTATATACAAAAAAAAAGAGCCTCACATGTGTGAGGCTCTTAAAAGAACCTGCCTGCCGGCAGGTATGACAGATACCTGCACTCCCGCATTGTGGTGCAGTACCACCTTTGGATATATACATAAAAAAACCGCCTCGATATACGAGGCGGTTTAAAAGAATATGGCAGCTACCTACTC
>Ga0075012_10000478_pt1 | contig 42528 bp, 43 predicted proteins | sample All_14_2_FD_71474 | JGI IMG/M metagenome (GOLD analysis project Ga0075012, IMG submission 71474) | Freshwater microbial communities in response to fracking from Pennsylvania, USA - Allegheny Zone_MetaG_DW_15 | ecosystem: Environmental > Aquatic > Deep subsurface > Groundwater > Drilled...
CCATTTGCACTGGGGTGGAGGTCGATTCGGTAAGCACCGATTCCGACAGACTTTGGCATTTCCGGGGCGACGACGAGGCCGGGATTCGTGTATGCGGCGACATCTTGTTCGTAAACGGTGTGAAGAGCTTTTATGCGGCGAGATTCGCGAATATAAGCGGATTTGGCGAGGCCGTCGGGAGTGCCGGTGTGCTCGGGGGCGAGGCGAAGACCGGTGTAGTTCTGCTCGGTCTGGAGCCAATAGAGCATGGATAAAGTGAGCTGCTGGGCGGCTTTATAATGTTTTTGTGTTTCGTCTTGGGAGTTGTCGATGACGGTTCCGCCGTCATAGTCGTTCATGGGCCAATTCATGATTGTAGCGGGGAGTCGGTTATCGGTGTGGAAGGATGGTTGGGAGATTTGTCGATAGGAAAATAGGTTGAAACCGTTATTTTCGAAAAGGGGAAAGTGGAGGGTTTCACCTCGCTGGACATGGAGCATGGTGAAACTAAGGAGTTTATCGGGCCAGTTGGGAGGTTGGTAGTTAGCCCAGAAGTCGTATTGCTCGGGCTTTTCAATGGTGTGATCTTGGCTCGGGTCGTAGGCAAGGGCGGCGCACCAAGTGAACGACTGGACGTTTTCAGATTCAGGTGGGAATTCGGTGGCGTTGGGTTCGTTGGTCTGAGCTTTTGATTCTGATCCGAGGTTATATTCGGTTTGGGTGAGGGGGAGGAGGTCGCCGAGCTCGGTGGCGTCGAGGAAGTATTTGGCAGTGATATGGGTTTGTTCGTGAGTATGGGAGTTTTGAACCGTAATGGAGACTATTTGATTTTGGTTGGTTTCAGCCTGGATAGGGCCAGTTTCCGTGAGAAGCGTGATGTGTGGGTTTTTTTCAAGGGCGAGCATTTCCCGCAGCACTTTGTGAGCAATGGCAGGTGAGTGACACAGGTGGCTCACCCAGCCAGATCCGGGGTTGAATCGAGGGTTTTGCGCGGCTTGGGGAGTGAGGCTTTCGTGTTGTCGATAATGCGCGCGAATTCGATTGCGAAATTCGCGGTAGGAGGCGGTGCATCCAGTGGATTCGATCCAGGGGTTTTCGTCAGGTGGTACGGCTTGTGCGGTCAGTTGACCGCCGATCCAATCGGTTGGCTCAGTGATGATGACGCGGAAATTATGTTCTGCCAAGGCCAGGGCAGCGGCCGTGCCCCCGGTTCCGCCGCCAACGATGCAAATATCGCACTCCACGTGAGTCACGCCTTTGAGCGTACCTACTGGAATCTGGCCTTGGCAGTGTTTGGTTTAGTTTAGGGGCGCAAATAAGTCGATGAGATTTCCGTCGGGATCGGCGACCTGTGCGTAGCGCTGCCCCCAGAAAGCGTCCCACGGTTCTCGGGCGCCTTTGAAACCGGCGCTCGTAATATGGGCATAAGTTTCGTCAACTCCTGCGGGGGTATCACAATGAAATGCCATGCCAGTTCGGTGACCGGTCGGAGGTTGCCAATTGGGATCGATTTGTTTCACGAGTTCGAGGTCATCCCACATGAGTCGAAGGCCGTTTGGGAGGGTCGCTTCGACGTGATCTTCTGTTGGTTCGGGAACGGAAATGCCGAGCAGTGAGTAAAACTTCAGGGACTGCGCCATGTTGGCGGTTACAATTCCAATTGCGTCAAAACGAATGGCCATGCGACTATCATACACGAATAACGTGGACTTGTGTCTACTTTTCATCAAAAATTGGGGAGTGAGCTTGTGAAAAAAGTTCTGATTGTGGGTGGAGTGATATTGGTTTTGTTTATTGCGGCGTGTGGGTTTGGGGGTTATTCATTGTTGCGGAGTTTTCAAGATAGCGCGAAGTCTTTGGGGCCGGAGTTTGAACGGTCGAAGCGCAATGGAATTCCGTTGACCTTGGACGCGATGCGCCCAGAACGGGCAATTGCTCCGGGTGAGAACGCGGCACTGGAATACAAGAAGGCGTTTGATATTTGGCAAGAGAAGCGTTCGATGATCGACGATGCGAGATGGGAAAGTTACATCTCTTCGCAAGAGCAGAACGACGACACCGTTGGGGTTGAATCGATCATTGGAGAGATTGCGGGGCCGATTGAAGCAGGCGCGAAACTCGCCGAGGCGCAATGGCAGATCGACTACTCGGATCGAGCATTTGGATCGCATCCGGTTTTTGTGGGCGTTGTCGATGGCGTTTTCGTTTGGCGCAGAATGATTCAGGGGTCGGAGTCGGAGCAATTAGCGAAAGGAATGCGGGTCAGCGATCACGTTGTTGAATCTCATGATCCTGGTAGTTTGCGGGCGGCGAGTGCGATCCGGATGGAATTGCTGCAGGGATTGGCACTGAAACTTCCATTTATTGAACCTAGTCAATATCAGGTGATTCGGAGTTCTCTTGACCAAGTTGAAGCAATTGATCCAGTACCGGTTTGGCGGACGACGGCGTTTTTGCAGTTTGCGACTTGGGATAATTATGAAAATCTGTCTCAAGACCAGAAGACACTTTTTGGTGGTGCGCGTCGGGATGATGGGGTGATGCTTGATGCGGCTTCAACGGAAATTTTGAAGTTTTGGAATACGGCGATTGAAGCTGCGGATGGTAAGCCCGAGCTAATTCAGTACACAACTTTGGGCGAGATGGTACTGCGACTGCGTGAACGCACGGATTTGGCGGCGGTGCCATTGAAGCAGCTTTGGACTCTTGACTCGGCGACGAAGGGTGCAGGTTCCTTGGACTGGATTTTGGCAAACGAGCAGCTGATGATCATGAAGCAAGCTCTTGATATTTTGACTTCAAGCAAGGGGGCATTTCCCGAAAAATTCGATTGCAAGCGGGTGAGTGTTATTGGCATGAAGGCTTACACGTATGAGCGGACAAAGACGGGATTTAAGCTTTCCGCAAAACCGAGCGATGTCTTGGCTCCGCAATCGGCTCTGGCAAAGCAGAGCTTGGTTTACGAGTTTAAAGCAGTTAAATAGTTCACGAGCCCTGAGAGGGTGTGACTGCCAGGAATTCCTGGTTGAGATTCGGTGGAGACGCCCGTCAGGACAAGCCAGGGGTTTGAGCCTGAATTTTTGGCGCACAGGATATCGGTTTCGAGGCGGTCACCGACAAAGATCGTTTGCTCTGGGGAGATGTTGAGTTCTTGGCAAACGGCGAGGGGCATGTGGGGTTCAGGTTTGCCAATCATGATGGGGACTACGCCGCTGGCAGTTTGAACGGCCGAGACGATTGAGCCGGCACCGGGGGCGAGTCGGTTGTTTTCGAATGGATAGGTTGGGTCGGGGTTTGTTGCGTAGAACTTTGCTCCGGAACGGATGGCATCGGATGCTTTGCGTAGAATTTGGTAATCGAAGCCATGGCATATTCCGACGACGACAGCTTCGGCGTTTTCAAAGTCGACGATGTTGAGGTTTTGTTCGAAGAGGGATTCATGAAGACCGGGATTGCCGACAACCGCGACGGACTTATGATTTTGAGCGATGACCTGGGCAGCGACCATTCCGGAACTGAGAACCCATGAGGGCTCGCATGGGATTCCCATTGCTTGAAGTTTTTGGGTGATTTCTACTGGCCGAGCGGCGGAGTTGTTCGTGAGGTACCGAATCGCTAATCCCAGTTTTTGGAGTGATGTGATTGATTCTGGGGCGTCGGGACATGGCTCTTTGCCTCGGTAGACAGTTCCATCAAGATCGAGCAGGACAGCCTTGATCATTGTGTTAGTTTTGCCGTCGGGTGACCCCGAGCGTCACGCCGCTCAGGAGTCTTCTCTCGCTGGAATCGGGCAAGACTTCGAGACTATCGCGAGCGGAGGAAGCGTGTTCACGGGCATCTTGATCTGCACGGGCGAGGGCTTTTTTATCGGTCATCCAGCTGAGGATCAGTTGTAGATCGGCGTCGGTTGAGCCGTTTCCGAATTTCATTTCGACGAAGGTTTTTTCTTCGGGGCTGAGTTCAGTGAGCAGATAGATGAGGGGGAGTGTTGCCTGGCCATCCCGGAAATCGGTGGCGACGGGTTTGCCGGTTTTGGCGGCGTCGCCACGGAAGTCGAGAATGTCATCGACGATTTGAAAAGCCATACCGAGATGGTGACCGTAGCTACCGAGGGCATCAAGCTCAGATTCTGTTGCTTCGGTCAGCATCCCTCCGATCCGGCAGCAACATTCAATGAAACTTGCAGTTTTCATGCGAAGGACTTGAAGATGATCGTCGAGTGGGAGGTTTATGTCTCCACGAACGGCGATTTCTTGGACTTCGCCTTCCGCGAGTTCGACAACGGCTTGGCTCACGAGGCGAATGATGCGGAGGTCGCCATCTTCGGCGAGGAGGCGCATGGCTTTTGCCAAGAGGACGTCACCGCCAAGGATGCTCGGGGTGATTCCGTGAATGGAAAATGCGGTGGGTTCGCCTCGGCGGGTCGCAGCATCATCGATTACATCGTCGTGGATGAGGGTGGCCATGTGGATGAGTTCCATGGCAACACCGAGCTGGACGGCTCGGTGGTTATCGAAATCGAGTCCCGTTGTTCGGGCACTGAGGAAGACGAGGGCGGGGCGAAGTCGCTTGCCGCCGCCGCGAAGAGTGATTTGACCCACTTCTTCGACCAATGGTATTGCGGATCCGATTTGAACTTTGAGTTCGGCCTCAACTTCGGCGATGTAATTTTGGGTTTGCGCGATGACGGCAGGGTTGATTTTGAGGGTGTCAAAGGCTTCGCCTAGCGAGGACAAGAATCCGCTAATTTTCATTGTTTGATCCCCCAGTGAATGGCGATGTTGCCAAAGAAACGGGATTTGTATTGGACATTTTTGAATCCAGCGGCTTCGAATTCGGCTTTGAGCTCTTCGCGCGAGACAAACTTTTCGGTTGATTTTGGAAGGTAGGCGTAGGCTTCGGGTTGGCGGAGGATTTTGCCAAGAAGCGGAACTGAGACATGGTAAGCCCACCGGCTTATCGGGGCGATGAGGCCGGTTGGTTGGGACATATCGACGCTGATGAATCTGCCGCCGGGTTTGAGAACGCGAAAGACTTCGGCAAGGGTGGCTTTGAGGTCGGGGACATTGCGAAGTCCCCAGCCGACGGTAGCGGCGTGGAATTGATCGTTGGTGAATGGGAGGAATGTGGCATCGCCGAGGGTGAGCTGGGTTTGAGGGTCGAGCTTTTTTGCCGCGACATCAAGCATGGGGCCGCAGTAATCGAGACCAACGAGGTGCCCTTCGGGGCCAACATGTTTGCGAGCGGCTTGAAGAAAGTCGCCGGTTCCGCAACAGAGATCGAGGACAGATTCGCCGGGTTGGAGGTTGATAAGATTGCAGGCTTCTTCACGCCAGCGATAGTGCCCTCGGGCGGACATGATTGAGTTTGCGAGGTCGTATGTGGGAGCGATGTCGGCGAACATATCGCGGACGGCTTCGCGTTTTTGATCACCTTGGGTTTGCCAAGGGGGAATCTGGGTTGAAGGGGACATGACCTCTGAAGTGAATAGTACCAAGAAAAAACTGAGTTTTCAATATTTATTGAAATTTCGGGAGAAACGACTGGGTTGAGGTGTTTGAATTACTGGGGATTTAATAATCTTTGAACCTGAAAGGTTAATAGTTCCTAGGAAATTACGGCGAATTCAGTAAATTGTTCGTCAGAAAAGTAACGCATGGCAAAGATCCCTGACGGTCTCCAGCAATTTTTGGAAATTCTTCCACCTGTCATTCGCGAAAAACTTGACTTTCACCCGGATTTGAACAGCCTCGTTGAGGTTGTTATGGACTACGGTCGTCCGGCGGAAGCGCGTTTTCTTCGGAGCGTCGAGCGTTGGCCCGGAACAATCATATCGGAGCACGATATTGATTTTACGGTGAAGGCAATCGGTGAGTTTGGTGGTGATAATCGCGCTGGCATTGAGCGCACGTTGCACCGCATTTCGGCAATTCGGAATCGGCACAAACGTGTGATTGGATTGACATGCCGCGTTGGTCGAGCCTTGGAAGGCACGATTGACATAATTGACGACATTGTTCGAAGTGGTCAGTCGATTTTGATTTTGGGTCGCCCGGGGGTTGGTAAGACAACGAAGTTGCGCGAAGTGGCGCGCGTGCTGGCAGATGAAGTTGGTAAACGTGTAGTTATCGTCGACACGAGTAATGAAATTGGGGGAGACGGCGACGTACCGCACCCAGCGATTGGAAGCTCGCGGCGAATGCAGGTGCCGAACCCGGTTGATCAGCATAGTGTGATGATTGAGGCGGTGGAGAACCACATGCCGGAAGTCGTGGTCATTGATGAGATTGGTAACGACAGTGAAGCGCAGGCGTCGCGGACGATTGCCGAACGAGGCGTGCAATTGATTGCCACGGCACATGGTCAAAGCCTCGAGAATTTGATGCTTAATCCGGCACTTTGTGATTTGATTGGCGGGATTCAGGCGGTGACTTTGAGTGACGATGAAGCGCGTCGCCGTGGTTCACAAAAAACGGTTTTGGAGCGTAAGGCTCCTCCGACTTTTGATGTCGTGATTGAGCTTCTCGACTTCGATCGGCTGGCGGTTCATCATACGGTTCAGAAAACGGTTGACCTGATGCTTCGCGGGATTGCTCCAAGGCCAGAGCTTCGTGTACGGACTGAAGCAGGATCGGTGGAGGTTGTTCAGAAAGAATTTTCGCCCGAGATCGATGAACCGGGTTTTAATGAGCGGTTCCCGAGCCTGAGTAAGAAACAGAACACGGAAATGCCGACCGAGCAGATGACGCGGACTCGCGGCGACCGCACGGTGAAGGAGAAGGTTCAGAAAGAGCCGACTTTGAAGCCAAAGAAGTCGATTCGCATTTATCCTTATGGGATTGCGCGGACTCGGTTGGAGCGGGCGATACGTGAGCGGCGGGTCGCGGCGATGATCACGAACGATATACACCAGGCGGATGCAGTGATTTCGATTCGCAGTGTGCAGCAAGCAAAACCGGGCAAGTTAGAACAACTGGCGAAAACAGTTCAGATTGTCACAGTGAAATCGAATACGTTTAGTCAGATTTCTGGAGCACTGGATGAAGTGATGCGTCACCAGACCGGTCAAGACGCCGGGCTTGATTCGGCACTTGAAGAGGCGGCAGAAGCGGTGAAGAACGTGCTTTTATCGAACAAACCGATTGAGCTAACGCCCCGGGATGCGCGGCTGCGGAAACATCAACATCAATATGTTGAGGGTCAGCGGTTGGCGACAGAAGCAGTTGGTCAGGAGCCGGAGCGCCGGATTCGGGTTTTGCCGGTTAAGTTGAAATAGATCCTTTGCAGGAATCGGGTTAAGTCTCGCCTAAAAATTAGGCGAGACTTTTCTTCTTAAAATTGGTATTATTTTTACAAGGCGAGTCGATCGCCTCCTCGTCCGCGGAAAGAGCTTAGCTCATCGATTTTTGACACAGACAACTCATTCATGGCTTTTCGCCATTCCGGTTGCGGACGACGGAGACCAAGGAAAGACCATGAACAAACATCTCCCTTCTCGTCCTCATCTTGACCATTTGCGCGCCGAAGCCAAAGAGCTTTTGCGGTCGTCACCGGATATTTCTCAGCTTGCAGTGGCCCAGCACACTCTTGCCACCAGTTACGGTTTTGCGAACTGGGCGGCACTCAGATCACATGTTGAATCGGTGACACTTGCTCGGCTCGATCCAGAAAATTGGCTCAAGCGGGCGGATTCTTATCAGTTTATTGACCCGCATCCCAACCCGGATAAAAACTGGTGGATTGCTCTGGCGAATGGCGATACTGAGGTTGTTTCGGATTTTTTGAGTCAGGACTCATCATTGGCGACGACAGCTGGAGGGCCCCTTGATCGAAGTCCGTTGCATTACGCTGCTTGCCTTTGGGTTCGGTCGCGGGATGCATCTGGTTGTGCAAAGGCTTTGCTTGCAAATGGAGCCGACCCGAATTCGGTTTACTATCACCAGGATTTCCCAGATAGTCCGCTTTCAGTGCTTTGGGGAGCGGCCGGGGTGAAACACGTTCTTGAATTGACAAAGGTTTTGTTGGAAGCAGGCGCGAATCCAAATGACAACGAGAGTTTGTATCACTGCGTTGAGCATGATGAGCCGGAGATTTTGCGCCTGTTGATTGAGCACGGGGTGGACGTGAACAGTTTTAATGGCTTGGCTCGAGCACTTGATTTTGAGCGTTTGCCGCAGGTGGAAATGCTTCTGGAACACGGAGCAGCCCCCAACGCAAGATTGGGATCGGAAACAATGATCCACCATGCGATTCGCCGAGGAAGATCGTTGCCATTTATCGAGTTGCTTGTTCGATATGGTGTTGATTTGGAGAGTTTGAGCAGTGATCGATTGTCGGTTGTGGATCATGCGGCGCTACGGGGAGATTGGGAGACATTCGAATATCTCCGGGAACTGACAGGCGCTTCAGTCTCGGGTGAAACGGAGTTTGTCGCCCAGGTTCGAGGCGGTCAGCCGATCACAGACCAGAAGCCGGAGTCTCTCTCCTTCATTGCACTTTCACTGTTAGGTTTGGCGGTGTTTAATGGCCAGCGTCAAATGGCGATGCGAATGCTTGAAGCGGGGTGGCCGGTTGATGCTCGACATGATGGATCGACACCTTTGCACTGCGCATGCTTTATCGGTGATGAAGTGATGGTTGAAGAACTCATTAAACGAGGGGCACCGCTGGATTTGATTGATCGTCGCTTTCAATCAAGTCCACTCGGATGGGCTCTGCATGGTGAGGTTCATTCGCAAATGCCGCGCGGGGATTATGAGAAATGTGTTCGGCTGATGATTGAAGCAGGGTGCGCGAAACCTAATCCGGCTTGGACGGCTTCGGATGATATGAAAGATATTTTGATTGAATACGGCTATTGGGGCGAATGAACTTTTGTAGCTAATTCAAGTTGATCCACTCTGACAATTCTTCAACACTGAGTTTTGTATAGAGTGGTTCTTCTTGATTGGCGAGGTGTTCTTCGAGAATTGGGATGAGTTCAGCAAGTCGTTCGGCGGTGTCGGTGAACTCAATGAATCGTTGCTGGATTTGGGGTTCGAGGCTAAGAAATTCGGCAACGACGAATGAAAGGGCGGCGGGGTCTTCGGGCAGTTTTACGCTTGCGACTTGCATATTGGCGTGTTGAAGGGCTTGCTCGATGAGGTTTTGAGTGAGTTCACGAACGCGAACAGATAGAGCGAGGAGTCGGTTTGATTCTTGGTTTTCTTCTTCTGAAACGGGTTCGACATGTCCAACAAGGTAGGGGTGTGATTCTTCGTCTATTTTGCGGATTCTGAATCGTCGTCTGCCCTCAACCATGATGTCCATTGTTTTATCGGCGTGGGTTTGCACGCTGAGGATTCGGCATGCGGTACCGATGAGGTGAGGGTCGGCAGTTCCACCGACTTCGGTGCCCGATTTGATGAGACATATCCCAAATCCAGTTTCGTTGCGCAGGCAGTTACGGATGAGGTCGAGGTAACGCGGTTCGAATATGTGGATTGGCATTCGGGCATGGGGGAGGAGGACGGCGTTGAGTGGAAATAACGGCAGCTCCTCTAGCTGATCCAACATGAAATAAGTATAGCAAGGCACAGGGAAAAAATGATGCGTGGCCCGTGACGTATTTAGAGGGACTTCAGAACCATCTTTTAACATGACCGGGCACAAAGTCCGAGGAAATAGAGTCGAACACAAACGATCATTTCGAGTTCAAGCCTCGGCGGGTATTCTGGCCTCCCGAGAACTTGGGCTTCGATTAGAAGTCCATTCGCGCATGAGTACGACTAACATGGGAACCTTTGAATCAGAAGATCTGCAGCGTAAACTGCACGAGCTCACGGCCGAGTTGGAGAGCCTCCGCACGGAAAATAGTGAGCTTAAAGCATCAGGCGGATCGGAGGCCACGAAGAAGGAGCCAGAAGCTGAAATTCGGGCTACTCCAGCGGAAAGCGGAGTTGAGATTGCAAGTATTCAAGAAGGCGACATCACTTTGCGCCGACTTGTTCAGCGCATTGCAATGATTCTGCAGGCGGAAAAGATCGTAATTATGTTTTATGAAGCGGAACAAGGTGAATTGGTAGCTATTCCGCCGGCTTATGGCTTGGACGATGAGAAACTTGCTCATTTCCGGGTTCGGGCAACACAGGGCATATCGGGTGAAGTTTTCCGGGACGGGGTTCCGGGAGTTTTCCATGATGCGACGACAGATGACCGAACGCGCAAAGATTTGGTAACTCTGTTCCATGTGAACAATGGTGTGACCGTTCCGCTGGTTATTGAAAAGCGTGACGAAGAAAACCGAGTGGTCGATCGCAAAACAATTGGGGTTTTGCACGCCTTTAACAAGCGCCACGGCGAAGATTTTAATGATGAAGACGTTCGCTTGCTGGAGCGGATGGCAAAGAACGTTGGTTCGATTATCGCTAACCTTCAGCTTTATAAAGCGGTTATGCGGGAGAACGAAGAACTCCTGCAAACGTTTGAGAGTTTGACCAGTGGATTGGTTTTGGTTTCTCCGGAAGGCAAGATTAGTCAAATGAACGCATCAGCTCGGGCGATGTTCCGAACAGATGGCGAGGTCATTGGAAGCCACTACGACGATGTCACAACGATTGATGACTTGAAGGCATTCATGGCTTCGGGGTTGGCCGGTGAGGAGCCGACGCCAATTGATATTGAAGTTGACCTTTCGCACTCCATTCGAGATTATCAAATTCAGGGTGCGCAGGTTCGAAATGAAGAGGGCAAACAACTCGGTTACGTGATGATCTTTAATGACATTACGGATCAGAAGAATCTGGACAAGATGAAGAGTTCGTTTGTTGCGATGGCATCGCATGAATTGCGGACTCCGCTCACGGCGATCAAGGGCTTTTCAAGCACCTTGTTGGATGGAGTTGATCACGATCTCTACGAGAAAGAAGATCAGAAAGAATTTTTGGGAATCATCGTTGGGGAATGCGACCGGCTCCGCCGGTTGATTGATGACCTATTGAACACGGCTCGCATTGAATCTGGAGAAAGCTTAACTCCGAACTACTCGGAATTTGAACTTTCGACGTTGCTTGACAAGGTTGTTCGTGTTCAGAACCAAGCTTCGAATCGCCACGACGTGAAGTTGGTTGTGCATGATAAATTGCCGGCAACGATTATCGGTGACGAAGATAAGTTTGATCAGATTTTGACGAACTTGCTGAACAACGCAATTAAGTATTCGCCGGAAGGGGGCGACGTCACGGTTCACGCTTGGCTTGAAGGCGATGACGAAATCAAGATTGGCGTGGAAGACCAAGGAATCGGGATTCCGAAAGAGCACTTGGGTCGCGTTTTTGAACGGTTCCACCGCGTTAATAACGAAGACAATCGCAAGATTTACGGTACGGGTCTTGGACTATTCTTGGTTCATCACTTGGTTAACCAGGTTCACATGGGCAAGATTTGGGCAGAATCCGAAGTTGGTAAAGGATCCATGTTCTTGTTCACGATGCCCAAGCGATTGGACATTGAAAAAGCGAAGGAACTCAACAGCTAGTGCCGCTGAGTGGGGTCGTTTTTGATTTTGACGGCCTGATTCTTGATACGGAAACGCCTGAGTATTTGGCGTGGTGTCAAGTGTTTGCGGAGCATGGGGTGACTCTTGAAATTGAAGAGTGGGCCAAGTGTGTCGGTGGTGGGAATCCGCCTTGGCGAGTTGATGATCATTTGGCTTCACTCGCTTCCGGTACGGATTTGAGAGCAGCAAAAATTCGAGCGCATGAGATTCGTGATTCTCACTTAGTGTCTTTAAATTTGCAGCCGGGGGTGGTGGAATTGCTCGAACTCCTAGAGGATATGAAAATTCCTTTTGGAATTGCATCGAGTTCACGTTCGTTGTGGGTGGATGGATTTCTACAAAATTTTGGTATGCGCGATCGCTTTGACGTGGTTCGCACTTGGGATATGGTCGGAGCTAAGAAGCCGGATCCGAGGCTCTACTTGTCGGCCTGTGAAGGGATGGGAATAAACCCGGCATCGGCATTGGCTTTTGAGGATTCGCCCAATGGGATTTTGGCGGGGAAACGGGCGGGGATGCAGGTGGTTGCGGTGCCGAATTCGGTGACAGAACGCTTTGATTTATCGCAGGCAGATTATCGTTTCAGCTCATTGCTTGAGGCAGATCGAGCGTTTTTTGAGAAATTATTAAAATAAGATTACCCCTCGATACTTATTTATATCGAGGGGTAGCTGTTTTTTTGTTAAGACGCTTTTTCGATTTTGATCGTGCCGTTAGTAGTTTTTGACCACTTGAGTTTTGCAGCATCACAGATGACATCGAGGGAGTACTTGAGGCTGGTGTCGATAAGGAATGCGTCGAGCTTGTAATCGGGAACGCTGGCTTCGACTTCAATCTTTACTCCCGTTTGTCGGGTGAATTCCTCAAAGACTTTCCGGATTGGAGTGACGCTATACCGGGTGGTGAGGCGCTTTTGAAGTTCTGAGTCTGTGACTTGCTTGGAGTTCGTATTCTCCGGAAGTTTTGGAGCAGGTTTAGGTTGTTCTTCGTGCTGGGGAGTGGGGTTTGGCTTCGTCGGTTGAGTGCCAGGCTTTGCAGTTTTTCTACCTTTACCGATGTAGTAAACACCATTTTTGATTTCGTAACCGATTTCGGAATTTTGCACGACAATGTCGAGAGCCTGTTCGAATGTGACTTTTTCAAGGTGAAGATAGAGAACCCATCGGACGCCGGCATCGAGGACAAAGTTGTTTTTGGTTTGCCGGAAGAGATCAAAGAGAACGCTGCGGACATCGTCACCTTTTGCAGAAATGCTGACGTAGTCACCTTCGGTCTTTACGCTTTCTCCGGGATTTTGGTCTTGCGGAGTTCCCCATGCCGTAGCGGCGATGAGTAGTGCGGCGATTGGTGTGATGAGTTTCATGGTTTTGTTCCTCTGCTTAAATCGTTTGGTCTTTAGTTAATGGGCTTTCCATTTGAGTCGTAAACTTTGATTCCGCTACCAGAAGATGGCTTTGGCTTGGGCTTTGTGTTGCTTCGTCGCGGAGCAGGTTTGTGATATGTTTTTCGCGTTTTTGAACCTGAATTTGCGGCTGGCTTTTTTGCTGGTACGTGAGAGGTGGTTTTTGGTTTAGCTGGCGTTGTGGAGTGGTTGCTTGATGTTGAAGACGATTTGTGTTGTGTGTCTTCTTTAGGGGTTGCATTGGAATTCTTGCCACCGGCGATGATGAGATCGGATTGATCCAAGGTAGGTTTACCGGGCACACGCGGGTCGTTGACCATTTCGGGTTGTGGCTTGGGCTCGTCGTGTGATTCGGTTGCTGGTGCCGCGTGGGTATCTGATTCTGGTGCTTTCGTTTCGTGATCGGGGTCAACTTCTTCTGAATGGTCAGAAGCTGTGGACTCCTCATCATGATTCGTTACTTCGGGTTTCTCTTCACCGTGGGTGTCCTCCGGCTTCTGTTCGTGGGCAGACTCGTCCTTGGGTTCTGAGTATCCGGCAGCGGCCATTGTTGCTTTGGGGCCGAGGAGGTTCGTAGGGTTTTTGAGAAGGGTGCTCATTACGATGAGCACGGCGGCGAGGGCAAGGCTGAGGAAGAGAACTTTAGGATTCTTTAAGACGGCGAGACCGGGTGCTTGGGGTACCTGGGTTCGGTAGCTGACATTCATCAGGGCTTCGCTGGCTCCCGCGGTAGTGAATCCACCAGCCATTGCGGGTTGAAGCTGTTTGCGACCGAAAAGATTGGCCAGTCCGGCAGCGGGGACTTTTTGGTCGAGAATTTCTTCTATATCGTTGGTTTCGTTATTGAGAATGGCTTGGCATGAGGTGCATGCTTTGAGGTGTCGTTCGAGATCGTCGAGAAGATTTTGGGGCAAATTATCCCCATCTAAAAATCGTTTCATCAGAACGGTTGCGATCTGACACTCGATGTTTTGAACGGCCATTGTTAATCCTTTTTGTGAGCTTTGAACCTGCGGTGCAGGGGCTCCCAATGGGATTGTCGGCAAAGATTCTTAAACTTATAGGGTTTTTTGAGAGTTATTCGTAAGATGCAGCGAGCTTCCATACTCGCAGAATTTTATCGAGCCCGCCTGCAGCGAGGAGACGGCCATCCGGCGAGAAGTTGACGCAGCTAATTGGTTGGTGGCTGGCTTCGATTTGACCGTGGCCGATACCTCTGCGGACATCCCATAGTCCAAGTGTGCCATCGCGGCTGCCGGTGGCAAGGAGCCATGATCCAGGGTGGAAAGCCATTGTTTCAATGGGTCTCGTGTGGCCGTGGAATGTTTTGACTAGGCTGAGATCGCTCAGCTTGATAATACGGATGCTGAGATCGACGGCGGCGACTGCGAGCCAACGGCCGTTAGGGCTGAACGTGATGGCGGTCACGGTGCTGATCACGCGCTGAATGGTGTTGACTTCTCGGCCGGAACGGGGATCCCAGAGACGTACCGTGGCGTCGGCACTTCCACTGGCGAGCATTCCGGAATCGGCGCGCCAGGCAAGAGCAGTGACGGCCTCTTCGTGGCTGTAGGTTGCTAATTGTTGAAAACCATCGGTGGTGCGAGCGATGTGGACGCTTCGATTGACGGTGCCGTACGCCAGGGATTTTCCGTCGGGCGAAGGGGCGACGCTACAGACCCAACTCTTAGGGGTTTGACGCCATGATCCACGATCGGTTGAACTGTATGTCCAGCAGCTTAAAATTTGCTCGGTGCTTCCGGCAGCAACGACTTGATTGTCGCCGGGAATGCTGATGGCATTGACGACTCCGCCCTCGAATCGGTGAGTGTTCATTGGGCGTTCGAGTTTTTTGTCCCACCAGATCACTTCGTTATCGAAGGATGAGGAAACCATGCGGCCGGAGTTTTTCTCGAATCCAACTGCGTAGACGGGGGTGCGGTGTTGCCGAAGTCGTCGGTGGATTTCGGCATGGACAGCGGTGGGGCGTGATCCTTCTCGTTGTTTTGATTCCCGCTCGGTGACGTTATATCCGATGCTTGTGTCGTAGTGGTTTCGGCGGGCAGGGTCGCTGAGCACTTCGAAAGCAACATTGATTTCGGCCATTCGCTCGTGAGCATCTTGAGCAGTGTTTACGTCGGGGTGGTATTCACGTGCGAGTTTGTGATAAGCCTCGCGGACTTGTTTATTTGAAGCTCGGTGGGATATCCCAAGGGTGTCATATAGACTGGCCAAAAGAGGCCTCTATTATGAGAGGTTTTTTGGGGTGTCCCCCAGGTATTTGACCATCCCGAGGGGTCAAACGGATTGAGGTCAAAATGAGTTCAGATCGTGGCGAAGCAGATGACGATTACGGGCAGTCCGGCACAAGGCGAATATTCCGGTCCAGGTTGGGCCGAGTGGATGCTCGGGTTTCTATGCACGGTTCTGGCGGCGACTCAGCTTCGGTCGATCTTGGAATCACCTCAACAGCAGACGGCTTTGAGTTATTACTCCCAGGAGCCTTTTGTGCGGGGATTTCATATTTCTGGAATGGTGATTGACGCATTGATCGTTCTGTGCGTGCTGGTTTGGATTTTCTTTTCGAGGCGTGCCGAGTTGTGGTCGTTTTTGGTGATGTCGCTTTGTCTTGGAGGTTTTTTGGTTGCTTGGGCGGAAACGATCAAGGCGGTTGTGCCTGATCCGACGCGGGTTTATCAACTTGACGGATTGCCGTTTTATCCGATGAACAATATGGGGGTTTTAGGGGCGAGCGTTTTTTTTGGATATTTTGCGATGAAGTTGCCGGTTGGGGAAGTAGGCAAGTTTACGACAGTGATGTTGCGGTTAACTTTATGGGTCGGACTTTTTTGTGTGCAGTGGATGATTTTTGAGCAGTTGGTTAGTCGATGGAAATGAGTCAATTAAAAGTGCATTCTGAATTTGCGGATCGTGATCCGAAGTGGTTGAAGAGATTCTTCTTGGGGTTCTTTTTGTTATTTCCAATTTCTGGGCTGTTGCTGTTTTGGGTTGACGGGCACGCAAAGATTGAGAAAGAGGCGTTATCTTTTACGAATGGTTCGGTTATCCCGGCGATGCAAGCCTGGGGGAACGATGATCTCATTGATTTAGTATCACCGGCGATTGCCGATGAGCTTCGCGCGGGAAAATATGATTGGGTTCCCACTCAATTAGGAAAACTTCAATCAGTGACTCGACTTGACGCGGATGGTACGCGAGCAAGAGAGGAGGATGATCGAGGGGTTGTCTATGCGGATGTAGATTTTACGGGTCATTTCGAAAAGGGGGAAGCCCGCATCCATATGGTGATTAGGCGATTGAGCTTGCAAGACGAAAAGAACAGCACTCCAGAGGATCGAGCAACAACGATGGATGAGTGGGTTGTCGATAAGTTGGATTTGCAGGTGAAGCCGTGAAGGTTTACATTTCGGCGGATATTGAAGGAGTGACGGGAGTTGTTTCGTGGAAGCAGTGCGGGGCGCCAAGTTCGGAGCATTACGATTGGGGTTTTGCCCGTCGCATGATGACACACGATGTGAATGCGGCGATTCGCGGAGCGAGAAAGGGAGGTGCGAGGGAGATTGTGGTGAAGGACTCGCACAATGTTTCGATGAATTTGTTGATTGATGAATTGGAATCGGGGGTTGAACTGATTTCAGGAAGTCGCCCAGGCGCGGACGGCATGATGGAAGGGATTGACTCAACTTTCGACTGCTGCTTTTTGGTGGGTTATCACGGCATGTCGGGAACAACGGATGGGGTGATGGAGCACACCATCAGTGGTCGTGTCCATCGACTTTGGGTGAACGGCGTTGAACGAGGGGAGATGGGGTTATCAGCATTTGCGGCGGGCCGTCATGGGGTGCCACTTGTCTTTGTTTCCAGTGATGACAAGGGTGTCGCGGAAGCGGAGGATTTGGTTAAAGGGGTTGGTACGGTCACTACGAAGTTTGGAATGGGACGCTATATGGCGCGGCTCCGGCATCCGTCGGTTGTTAGACCGGAGATTGAGGCGGGGGCGGAACGGGCGGTTGGGTTAGGTTTGGCTCCGACGTTATCTGAAGGATTGCAGTCAGTGCGTCTTGAACTAAACCGAAGTGAAGAAATTGATTTTTCCTCGCAGTTGCCGGGATGGAATCGGGTGGATGCTTATACGATTGAGCAGACTTTTGAGGACTGGGCGAGTGCTCATGTGGGGATTCGGCGGGCGATTAGTTTTGCGGGCGTGTGAGCTGCTGGACGAGCGGTATTCCGTAAATCCAAGTGAATGCGATTGTTAGGATAATGTAGTTATAGATGGCGTGCCAGGCCGAAGAGAGGCGGGTCCCGCCTTTTGTATATATCCAACTGAACCAAAGCCCGGGAACGATAAGTGCAACGCAAAAAGCGATTGGAACACCGACAAAAGCGTGTACAAATCCGAATTTGATGCTTTTAATGATGGCTTCTTTAGGTGAGCGGATGCGGTGACGGAATGCTTCTTCTTCACGCTTCGCGAGGCGGGGGATGTTTAATGCGAGGAGCGGGAAAAAGATCATCGCAAAGATAGGAATTTGGATGCCGGCGGTCATGAGATTACTGGCTTGTTCTTTTGGTTGAGCGGGGTTTTGTAAGAGATAGAGCCAGGTCCAGCGGGCGAGAGGACCCGTTTGGTAGACCAGGATGCCGATCGTGAGAGTGATCACAATGAGCACCATTGTTCCGAAGATAGCGGCGATCCATCGGTAGTTTTTAAGGGTGCGGAAGGCGGAGAAATCTTTTTTGAGCTGGCCTTCGCGGAGATAGTGAGCCATATCGACCGTGATGTAAGCCGTGAAAAGCAGGGTTACAATATCGGTCAGGTTCATCTGCTTTATTGGTCGGGGTGATTTGGCACCCAGCTTAGGGCACCGGAGGGACATTCATCGATTTGAGCTTTGATTTGTTCGGTCGTGGCTTGGTCGATTTTGATCCAAGGGCGGTCTCGGGGTTGGAAGACTTGAGGGAGTCCAAGTGCACACTTTGCCGAATGGGTGCAGAGTTTTGGTTGCCAGATTATGGTGATGTCGTCGTTAGAATAAGTGTGCGTCTCTTTTGCCATATTTCATTTTACGCAAAGAGAGGCAAGTCAGTGCTGTTTTTGGATGGCCAACCACCTCATCGGTCATTGGCCATTTAGTTTTGACTAACCCTTTGCTATCACTTCACGAATCCACTTTTTCATCATGTTCGAGAATTCTGGATTGTATTTTCCTCTCTGGAAATTTTGCATGCTGGCTTGCTCCGTTGGGAAATTATGGAAGAGGTGATCTGAACTTGGAGCAATGGCAAACGTTCCAAATCCAGGGTTGGCTCGGTTTACGATATCAGCCATGAGTTTGTGGTCGGCATCGTAAGTAACAAAGTCGCTTTGCCCCCGGACGGCGAAGACATGGGCATTGCATTTTGTCCAATAGGAAGCAAAGTTGATTTGCCCGAGTTGTCGCCAGAAATCGAGTGATTTGCCGTTGAACAGTCCGCCGGGGAAGAATGAATCAACGAGTGGTGCGAGATCGGGGTGGGATTTTTTGACTTCCTCCGGAGATTTGTTTTCGAGCATAACAAGAGCCATCAAGCGAGCCCCTTGACGGGCTATATCATCGGCATTTTCGAAACTATCGCCACCGACCAAACCTTGATAACGAATCGTATCCATCAGGTATTCGAACCATGTTCGCGACGCGGCACCATATATTGCGAGGCCCTTCACCGGGTTCTCGGCGGCGATCATGGGGCCGAAAGAGCCGCCCATGCTGTGGCCGAAAATGAAGATATTGTTGGTATCAACTTCTTGAATTTCTTTAAGTTGGATGAGCGTTTGGCGGTAGATATCGAGTTCGGTGATGTAGTCCATTTCGGGGAATGGGCCACCTTCACTATCGCCAACTCCGGGTTTTTCAACGCGGATCGTGATAAAGTTTGAGTTTGCAAAGTCGTACAAAAGTGGGCCATCGAGCGTTGAGACATCACCGGTTGATGTTTCGAGGACGTAATCGTATGAGATAGGAGAGAACCCTTGGATGAAAAAGAATCCAGGGTGTTTGCCCGGGGATTTGGGCTTGGTAATAATTGTTCGCATTCGGTGCCCGTGGCTGACGATATGACTGTAAATGACTTCATAGTTAGCGTTGCCGGGATCGCGAGGCTTTTCGAGAAGTGGGCCGGAGACGGTTTCAAGTTTTCCGCTTCGAGAAATTTTGAAAGTGAGTTTTGATCCGGCGGGAGTGTCGCGGATTTTTTTGCCGATTGTCTGGGCGGTGACTGGTTCGTCGTTTAGGGAGATGATAATGTCGCCAGCTTTCAGGCCGATTTTGTCCGCGGTGAGATTTGCGACGGGCTGGAGAGCGACGAGACCTTGACCGGTTCCGAGCTTGAGTTTTTCGGCTTGATCAGCGGGGAGAGGAGAGAATGAAAGACCAAGGGATCCCCGTCGAGGGAGAGGATCTTGCTTGGTTGATGCGAGTGGTAAGTCATTGAGTAAAGGCGGATTGTTTGATTGGCTACTGAGGACAGCCAGGGCGATTGCGTTAAGGAGGATCATGATTGTCTTATTACAAATTGTAATACATTGACGTGATTGGTTCTAGGTTCCACGATTTTTATAGGCAATGGGAAGTAGGATGCACAATGAGGAGATTGTGATGGCGACGAGACCGCTTTCGAATTTGGAATTCACATTTTTAGGACTTACCTGGTTAAGGGGCCCTTGTACGATTTATTCGGTGATGAAGGAGCTTTCACTCTCGGCTTCTTCTTATCATAAAGGTCGTGCGGGGGCGGCATATTCGGTTTCGAAGCGGTTGATTGAATTTGGCTACTTGACCCAGAGTGAATCGGATTTGGTGAGCGTGACGGAATCGGGAGAGGCGCAGCTGCGGGAGTGGCTCTCGGCTCCGGTGCCGATGGCGGATATTGCACATTCGGCGGATTTGATTCGGTTGCGCTTCTTTTTTCTGGAGGTCGTGGATTTGGATCAGCGCGTGACGTTTATTGATAATTCGATTTTAGGGTTGCAAGAGTTTTTGAAAACGTGTGAGGGGTTGATGCCAAAGAATGAAGAGATTGGAGATTATTATGGGGTTCTAGCGACGCTCTCGACGATTTATGAGACTCGGGCGCGGATTGAGTGGTTGCGGGCGGTTAGGAAGTGGGTGTTGAATCCGCCGGGTGACGGAGAGTCTTGGAGTGCGGCGGTTTTGGGTGAGCTTCCTGTATAAGATGGGCCTTGACCCCTTTATGCAGAATCAAAAAATGTAAGAGTAATAAATCCCCCACCAAGTCTGGTGAGGGATTTGTTTACTTTTATTCGGGTGAGGGCACAGCTTCTTTTTTCTTGGGAAGAATGTCTTCGCCGAGAATGAAGCGGGCGACGGAGTTTTGGTTGATTTTGTATTTACGCGGGCGAGGAGATAGAGCACGGACATCGACTTTTTCGCTGAAGTCGAAAGTGGGGCCCGCCTGATTCCAGGTTGCCTTTGTGGTGCACAGCCATTTGTCGTCATCGCGCTCGGGCGTATCGAGTTTGAAGTGAGCACCGCGTGATTCATCGCGAATAAGAGCACCGCCGACAATGGCTTTGCTCATTTCGATCATGTGCTTGAGGGTGCGAGTATAGGGGACAGCTTGGTTTGACCAGTTGCCACTATCGAGCAGATTGCATTGATCGGATCGAGTCGTGAGTTCATCGAGTTTGGCGCGGGCGCCTTCGAGTTCGCTTTGGAGCCGCCAGATTCCACAATAGTTCCACATGGTTTCGCTGAGCTCGGCTCCGAGTTGATAGGGGTTTTCGGCACCCTTGGCAACTTTGAGGTTATTATATTCGGATTCGCGGAAGCTTTGGGCATCAGCGGCGAGGGTGCTCGACAGATCCTCGTGAGAAACGTCGAGATTTTTGAGATAGGCGAGGACGCCCTGGGCGGCGAGTTCGCCACCGGTCAGACAAGTGAGCAATGCATTGGCACCTAGTCGATTTGCACCGTGGTATTGATACTCGCATTCACCTGCGGCATACAGGCCCGGAATGTTAGTTTGTTGATTGCGCGGCGAATCGATATCGAGAGCGGTGTCGTTCCCGGTGGTTTCGTAATCGACCCAGAGGCCACCCATAGTGTAGTGGACGGCGGGATAGATACGCATCGGAGTGTCGATGGGATCTTCGCGCATGAACTTCTCGTAGATTTCGAGAACGCCTCCGAGTTTGTCTTTGATGAGATCACGAGACATTCCCTTTTTATGGTGAAGATGGGTGATATCGAGGAAGACTTGCTGACGGCCTTTATAGCCCATGCCTTTACGGCAGACGCAGTAAACGATAAAACTGACCAGGTCGCGGCTGAGGAGGTTGCCGTAGACGGGGTCGAGTTCTTCGCAGAAATACCAGCGGTCTTTATCGGGGATGTCGAACGGTTTACGGGCATCGTTGACGTCTCGGGGTACCCAAAGTCGCCCGCCTTCGCCACGGACGGATTCGGACATGAGTCGACATTTATCTTCGCCGGGGACTGCGGTGGGGTGGATCTGCACCATTTCGGGGTTGCCATAAACGGCACCTTGTTGGTAGCAGATGCTGACAGGTGAACCCGTATTGATAATTGAATTAGTGGAGCGACCGAATACAACGCCGTTTCCGCCAGTTGCCATAACGGTGGCGTCGGCGGTGAACGATTCGATCTTCATTGTGCGGAGGTCTTGGGCGACAATGCCTCGGCATACATCCTTTTCGTCTTTAATGAGGCCGACAAATTCGGATCCTTCATATTTTTCGACTTGACCGTTGGATTCATACCGGCGGACTTGCTCATCCAATGCATAGAGAAGTTGCTGTCCGGTGGTTGCACCCGCGTAGGCGGTGCGGTGCTTGAGGGTTCCACCGAATCGGCGGAAGCTGAGAAGACCCTCGGCGGTTCGGTTGAATGGAACTCCCATTCGGTCGAGAAGGAAAATGATTGCCGGTGCGCGTTCGGCCATGCGCATGACGGGCGGTTGGTGGTTGAGAAAGTCGCCGCCGGTGATGGTGTCTTCAAAGTGGAGAAATGGGCTATCGCCTTCGCCACGGAGGTTGACCGCACCATTGATTCCGCCTTGGGCGCAGACGCTGTGGCTTCGCTTGACAGGGACGATGGAAAAGAGTTTGACCTTGTGCCCCGCCTCGGCGAGTTTCATTGTGGTCATGAGGCCCGCGAGGCCCCCTCCAACGACGATAACGGTTCTTTCTGCAGCCATGGCGCGTTCTTAGTTTGAGTGTACCTAGGTTCAGAAGGGTGGGGCTTTTGGGTTATGGACCTGCGGAATGGACGGCAATTTTTGAATTTGTTGTGAGAGCAAAATTCCCATCGTTATAGTAGGATTCAGGTTAGAAATTTTACTAAAGAATAGTATTCATACGATGGCGAGTGCATTTTATGCAGGAAAATGGTTATGAAATTTGAAGGGAGTTCCACGTATAGTAGAAAGTGGCTGTACCGAGTCGGTTTTGCTCTCCCCTTACCGGCGCCGGTCAGCCCTTTTTTTGTTTCCGGAACTTATGATTTGCGAGTGTTCGTACGGATAGATCATGTTGGCGGCACTTTTCTCAGCACTTGTTTTGGGGCTTGATGACCCGAAAGAAATTCTGTTGGTTTTAAACAAGGTCGAGGATACGGTGAGTTTGATTGATACGGTGAACCAGCGCACGATCAAAACGATTCCCACAGGACATGGCCCGAACGAGGTGATGGTTTCACCGACTGGCACTTGGGCGACGATTGCGAATATGGGTTCGGGTCAGAAGCGGGATAAAACGATTACGGTGTTAAGGATGCCGAGTGGGGAGGTTGTTCGGACGATTGATCTGGGCGAATTCCAACGGCCGCACGGCATGGCTTGGCTGAGTGAGAGCAAGTTTGTGGCGACGACCCACGAGCCGGAGGCCCTGCATATTATCGATGTTGAAACGGGAAAGATTGAAAGGTCAATTTTATCGCCGTCGCAGGGTTTGCATATGGTTGTGCTTTCGCCGGATAAAAAAATGGCATATGCAAGCTGTGTGTTTTCGCAGAAGATGGTGGCGTTTGATTTGGTGAAAGGAGAAGTTGCCTATTCGGTTGATTGTGGACCTCGCGCGGAGGGAATTTCGATCTCTCCCGATGGGAAAACGGTGGCAGTGGGAAATGTCGGTGATGATTCGGTGACATTGATTGATACGGGTAAGCGATCAGCGTTCAGGACTTTGAAAGGAAACCCGGGGCCGATTCGGACATTCTTTGTTAATGATGGCAAACAGCTTTTGGTTTCCGCAGTTCAGTCGGGCGAAGTGGTGGTTTGGAATACGGCGGACTGGACGGAATTCAAGCGGATTGCCGTAATGGATTTGCCGGGCATGACCTCCGAGAAAGGTCAGCGTCATCCGCCGATGAATTTTGCCGCTTCGGCAGATGGGAAGCGACTGTTTTTTGTCGTGGTATCGGGTGATTGTGTGGCGGAGCTTGACTTGGCGAAATGGGAGGTTGTTCGGACGCACAAGAGTGGCAAGTTACCGGATGGGATTGCGGTTTGGACGGCGGGAAAGTGAAGCTTTATTTTGTTCGCTCCAAGAACGCATAAGCGTTGTGAGCGTGGATTGATTCCTCGTTTTCGACTTCGATGCTGTATTGGGTGATGCGGGGATCGGAATCAAATTTGATTGCGACTTCGCGAACCATGTCTTCGACGAAACGGGGATTTTCGTAGGCGGTTTCGGTTACGAATTTTTCATCCGGGCGTTTGAGTACGGGGAAGAGGGCGCAACTGGCGGATGACTCGATCATTTCAATGACCTCTTCGAGCCATACGTGGTCGTTCGTTTTGACTCTCACACTAACCCAACCGCGTTGATTGTGGGCACCGTATTTGCTGATTTCTTTGCTGCAGGGGCAAAGGGTGGCAACGGGGACTTTGAGAAAGAGAGTGACGTCGAAGGCCCCATTAATTTGGGCATCGAACCCACAATCGAACTGCATCATGCCGGTTTTGCCGGTGACGGGGGCGGCCTTTTCCATGAAGAATGGGAATTCTACGACGACATGAGCTTTTTCGGCTTTGAGTCGGTCACGCATTCTTTCGAGAAGTCCGGGGAGGGCTTGGACGCTGATTTCTTTTTTGTGCTCGTTGAGGACTTCCAGGAATCGGCTCATGTGGGTGCCTTTGAATTCGCTGGGGAGATCGACGGTGAGTGTGAAATCGCCAATGGTGTGTTGCCGTTCGTTGGCACGGTCAAGAACGACAATGGGGAATTTAACTTTTCGGACTCCTACTCGGTCAATGGCGATGTTTCGCTTGTCAGGTGTCGTTTGAATATCGGGCAGAATTTGGTTGGCGGTGTCGCCGGTTTGATCCATAGTGTTTCGTCCAACGGGGCAGGTTTGTAACCTCAGTAGGCTACACGGTTTAGTTACGCTCTTTCTATTATGGGCGTTAGCATTAGGTATGAAAAGTTTTCATTTTTTTCTGAAAACTGGCCCAGTGGTCCTGGGATGATTAGATTCTAAGTCCGCTGAACGCAGATTCGAGGAGTTCCAAGGTGTGGAGGACACGGATCGGATTTTGGTATTCGCGGTTGGCTTGCTCAATCCAAGATTGGCATCCGGGGTTTCCGGTGACTAGATAATCGGCTCCGGTTGCTTGGACATTTGCCCACTTGCGGTTTAGGAGTTCGCGGGCCATTTTAGGCTGGAAGATATTGTATGTGCCGGCAGAGCCGCAGCAGAGGTCGGCTTCGTGAAGAGGGATGAGGGTGAGGTTTGGGATGTTCAGAAGAAGATTTTTTGGAGTTTGCGAGATTCTTTGGCCATGGATGAGGTGGCAAGCTTCGTGGTATGTGACTTTGATGGGTGGGAGCTTTGATGATTGGGCGATGAGGGTTGAGAGGCCGTGAGTTTCGAGGAAGGTTGTGGCATCGACAGCGCGGCGGGCAAACGATTGGAGATTTTGGCCGATGATTGATCCGTACTCTTTGATGGTGCTGCCACAACCAGCAGAGTTGATGATAATGGGGAGATCATCGGGCATTGCCTTTGCGAGCGATTGAGCGCGTGATTCAGCTTCAGGGAGATAACCCGCGTGGGCGTGGAGGGCACCGCAACAGCCGGCATTTGATTCTCGAACTTGATAGCCGATTCTTCTTAAGAGGCGGCGTGTTGCTTCATGGACACCGGGATATAGGGTGCGCATGACGCAGCCTTCGAGTAAGTAGACCTCGCCTTGAATAGGCGGGAGTTCTTCGGCGGGGATTGGGGGCCAGGGATTGTAATCGGGGAGTTGCGGGGAGTCAGCTTCGGGGTTTTCTCCGCTTAGAAGTTTTGATAAAATGGTTGGGATTTTTTGATTGGGCAGGAAGTTGCTTAGGGTGAGTTGTAGCCTCGTTAAGTTTTGGTTGGTGAGGCTGTTGACAAACTTTTTTTGGTAGGGATTGCCATTTTTTGAGTGAGATTGTTCACGGGCGAGTTCCAGTATTTTTCCGTACTGCACACCGGAAGGGCAGGCGGTTTCACAAGCACGACATCCAAGGCAGGTGTCGATGGATTGATGGGTTGAGGGAGACCACGATTGGGTTTGGTCGGCTTCGCGGGCAAGGGTGATTCGTCCGCGGGGGGATTGGCTTTCGTCGCCGGTGATGAGAAATGTGGGGCAGGATTCGAGGCAGAACCCGCAGCGAATACACTGGGAGGTGAGATCGCCGAGGTTTGCCATCAGAAGGATTATGCCGCTGAAAAGCGCACTTTGGCTCTACGATTTGTTGATATTTGGTCTGCCCTGGGTTATTTTTGTAAGGTTTTGAGGAAATCGAGAAGTTCTTTGGCTTGGTCGCCGCCTTTTTCCGCGTGGCGGATGAGGGAGATGCCGTGTGGACCTTTGCAGTTGATCATTTCGGGATGGCGGGCGAGGATTGGCTTGACGATTTCAATGTGACCAAGCATGGTGTGAACGAATATGTCGGTTCGGGCTCCTTTTTCGATCAGATAGAGGACGATATCGCGGTGTCCGACATGGGCGGCACCGCCGATTGCTGATTCAAAATCTCCAGCGCGCCAGTCGATGGTGGCATTGAGGAGGGCGGGAGTTGCTTCGAGGAGAGGTTTAACTTCATCGAGTGACTTGTGGGCCGCGATGACGAAGTTTGTGACAAGATCGTTGGCAATTGGGGGCGGTTGAGGTTGGTTTTGAGCGGCGATGGAGAGAGAAGGTGTGATAGCGAGGGCAGCAGATGTGGCGAGCAGTTCGCGGCGAGTGAGTCGCATAACTCAGTTTACGGGGAAGTGCTCTTAAAAAGTGGCGTGAGTTTTTGGGTTGTAGTCTGTTTTTTGTGGGCTTGGTACACTTGGGGGGTTAAACGGCCCCGTAGCTCAGTGGATAGAGCACCAGCCTTCTAAGCTGATGGCCGCGCGTTCGAATCGCGCCGGGGTCGCCATTTGATTATTTTGATTTTTGCGCAGCAGCCATTTTTGTGATTGCTTCTTGGGCAAGTTCTTCTGATCCGTATTCGGTGACGAGTTTCTTTTTTGTTTCAGGAGAAACCTTATTCCAGTCTCCGCCAGATTCTTTGAGAGCTTGTGACATTGTGCTGGCGTGGCTTCCGGCTTCGGTGGTTGTTTCGAGAGTGGGCTTGGGGGCACAAGCCACCAAGCCACCCGTGAGGGTGGCAATGGCGACTGATGCGGCGATGACCTTGATTTGCATCATGTGGTTAGAACCCCGGTTGGACGACGAAGTAGCGAGGGTTCAGGAACGCACCGTTGAACAAAGCATTTGACCGGAAGAACCTTGTGCTCGTATCGGCCCGCGTGAAGTTGTTTCCACCACTGAACTGGTTGAATGCCTTCGCGGCGTTACTGTTTTGGGCACCAAAGTAATTTCCTTGAGCCCATGACAGAGCATCAAGTCCGTTATAGATCTCAAACTCGTTATCCCAATAGATTTCGGTATTGGGAGCGGCGGCACCGTATGCTTTTTGGATTTCTTCAGCACCATTCATGAGGATGAATAGTTCAGAAATGGCGTCGATGCTGGTCTGGGATGCGGATGTGTTTTGGACTACGCCTGCGTCATCGGTGAACCCGAATGGGCCCTGGACGATTTGCCCGGTCGGCCAGCTAGGACCGAATACAACTTGACCATTTGGGGTTGCTTCGGTTGAAAACAAGCTGTTCACGAAGTAACTTCGCGAAGGAGCAGTGGTTTCGTTATTGGGGAGGGTTCCGGCGGGTACGGTGACCTGCGATTGAGATTGTGCCGGGCTGGAGAGTATTTGCCGATTTTTGAGATATGATCCGAGCACTTCTCGGCTACTCCAAAGGGTGTATGCGCCGGTCGTGTCGTTCCAGGTTGCGACTTGGGGGAACTGGTCGTCATAGTCGCCCATGTAGATCATCATGGCGGTGCCAATCTGCTTCATATTGCTGAGGTCAGCGGTCTTTTTGGCGGCGAGTTTTGCTTGCGCAAAGACCGGGAAGAGGATTGCCGCCAGGATCGCGATGATGGCGATGACGACAAGAAGTTCAATGAGGGTAAATGCACGTTTCATAGTGTTTCTAGTTCTATGACGTAAATTTTAGGATAATCCTCTTAAACTTTAGAAACTTGGTTCAAGCTGATCTCGAAAACTTATAAAAAACTCACAGAGTGGAGAAATTTCTGAATGATCTTGATATTTTCGACAGGGATAAGGAGGCCGTTAATTGTGAGATCGGCATATTCCTGAGATGGTGAAATGTATTTGTTGAAACCGTTTACGGCGGAAGCTTGATAGTAGGCGAGGATTTCTTCGGGAGTGCCTCGCTTGTTCTCAGTATCGCGAACGATACGCCGGGTTTGTCGTACATCGGGTGGGCAATCGACAAAGACTTTGAGAGTCGCGAGCACGCGGAGTTCGGGATAGGTGAGGGAGAAATGGCCTTCGATGATTCGAGGTTGGGGGGTGTTGTTGATTTCGGCGAGAGCCTTTTCGAGGTTGATGGTTTGGGGGTGGTTGCAATCAAAGAGTTCCTGACCGTTGACTGTGATCAGCGGGGCACCGGGCTCGTCACGGCGAAAAAACTTATCGAGGTTGATGGCCTTAGCTTGGAGGTGTTCGGCGAGGGCATTGGCGAGAGTGGATTTGCCGGAGCATGAACCGCCGCCGATGAGAATAGTCATTGACTAGATATTTTGAGGGAAAAAGAAAGAGGTGCATGGGGAAACCAATGCACCTCTTTTATTTTTCGTGTTTCGCAGTTAGGCTTTGCGTTTTTTGCGGAGCAAGGGGATGAGTCCGAGTCCGATCAGGAGAGTTGCAGGTTCGGGCACAGGGCTGTTGAATTCGACTTTATCAAAATTCATTTGCGCACCGGCGGTTTTTTCCATCGAGATGATGATTTGTTGCCCTATGAGACTATCACCAGCTTGAGCGGTGTAGCTGATTGCAAGAGGTGTGAAGGTATTGATGGCAACAGTTGTGTGATCGAATATTGCTTCATCGAGCAACGTGCCACCGGTTACGAGGCCGGTAACAGTATTGATTGTTCCACCAGCAAACATTCGGAATCGGAATGAACCGGCAAACGTATCTTGGCGTCGACCAGCCATGATAGTTGCGGTGTGCAGACCTTCTTGTACAGTGTCAGAAAGAAGCTGTGATGTTGCTTGGTTGTTTGAGTAACCGATATTGAGCCCATCGGGTGGAGAGGCGTTGAAGAATTGAGTACTGGGAATTCTCCAGACTCCAGTGATGCCCGTCCAGCCGGGAACTGGAACTACTGTAGTAAATTGACCTGCGGATAGGTTCCCTGGTTCTTCAAATGATCCGTTGATGACGCCAGCATTGGCGGCAACAGCTAAGGGTAGGATGCTTAGCGCAGCAAATATTCTTTTCATTTTTCCTCTTCTGGTGAAACACCCGAAGACACTAGTGTAAAGGTTTTTTGTGGGAATTACTAGGGGGTGGGCACAATTTTAGTTTTTGACTTTCACTTTAATTCAAATTGAGACAAGGAGTAGGCAAGGAAAACGGCTTAAAATTAGCTCTCCGCTTACCCTTTGAGTCCACTGGTCGCGATGCCCTGGATGAACTGTTTTTGGGTGAAGAAGAAGAGAATAATGATGGGGGCGACCATCATAGTGCTGGCGGCCATTTGAAGATGGATGGGAGCACCGCCGGCTTGGGAGCGGAACGCTTGAAGGCCGATGGCTAATGTGTACGCCTTTTGATCTTGGAGATAGAGAAGGGGGCCGAGGAAGTCATTCCATGTGCCCATGAAGCTGAACAGGGCGACAACGGCGAGAGCAGGTTTGGCGAGAGGGAGGATGACTTGGTGGAAGATGCCCCACTCGGTACAGCCGTCAATTTTTGCGGCTTCGGAGAGTTCGAACGGAATCGTGCGATAGAACTGCCGGAGCAGAAAGATATTGAAAGCACCAGCGAACCAGGCCGGAATCCAGAGGGGCCGGAATGTGCCGACCCATCCGAAATCTTTGAACAGGCCAAAGAGGGGCACCATGATAACGGGGAACGGAACCATCATGGTGGCAAGAGTGATGGCAAACGCGAGGTCGCGGCCGGGCCATTTGAGGCGAGCAAAGGAATAGGCTACGATGGCGTTGGAGATAACTGTTCCGGTTACGGTGAGGATGGCAATGATGATGGAATTGCGTAAGTAGATTAGCATGGGAGCTTGACCATTTAATTGCTCTTTGCCGTATTCCCAAGCTTTTTTATAGTTGATCGATTCGACGGGGTCAGGAATCCAAACAGGGGGGAATGCGGATGCTTGGACTTCGGTTTTGAATGAAGTTGAAATCATCCAGATGAGGGGGATGAGAAAAAGTGCGGAAAGCAAAACTAAGACGATGTGGACGATCGCAACACTTGTGATATTTTGGTGTTTGAGTGATTTTTTGGCCATGATCGTCTAGTTGGTTTCGTAGTGGACTTTTTTGTCCATGTATTTGATGGCGACGTAGGTGAGCACGAGGATGATCAGGAAGAGCACCCAGCCCATTGCGCTGGCGTATCCCATGCGGTTATCGCGGAAGGCGGTGTCATAGATGTAAACGCTGAAGAAATATGTTGTCCGCTCGGGAGCTCCCCCGGGGAACATGATGAACGGTTGGGCAAAAACTTGGAGGGAGCCGATGATGCTCATCACGACATTGAACATGATGACGGGGCTGAGGAGAGGGAGGGTGATTTTCCAGGTTTTGCGAAGAGGTGATGCGCCATCAAGGTTGGCGGCTTCATAGAGTTCTTGCGGGACTTGCTGGAGTCCGGCGAGGTAGATGACCATCGCGTTGCCCACTCCCCAGGTGGACATGACGATCAGGACATTTTTGGCGAGTTTGACATCGCCGAGCCAGTTGGGTTTTACGTGAAAAATGGGTTCAATTACGGCATTGATGATGCCGGATTCGCCATTGAATAGCCAGAGCCAAAGTATGGCGAGAGGAACAACGGGAACCAGAGAAGGCAGGAAAAAGAACGTGCGGTAGAAGGCTTGGCCCTTTACTTTTTGGTTAAGGAGGAGGGCGAGACCGATAGCGACGACAGTTCCGACGGGAATTGCGATGAGCGCGTAGTAGAACGAATTGCCGAGACTTTGCCAGAAGAGTTCATCTTTGAAGAGATCGGTGTAATTTTCTAGCCCGATCCAGACGGGCGGAGTGAGAATTGTGTATTCGGTGAAGCTGTTGTAGAACGATTTGAGCAATGGAAACAGAAGAAAAACCGAGAATCCGATGAGCCATGGAGCAGCGAAAAGCAATCCGGCCCGGGTTTGGCTATTGAGTTTTGAAGTGCTCATTCGGCCATGTCCTCGCTGCGGGGCTCGATGCCGAGAGCTCGTTCGTGGCGAAGAACTTTGTCAAGGAGCGGCTGCATTTTAGTTTGAACATCGTTGAGAGCTTGTTCGGGAGTTTTTGATCCGTTATTGATGCTTTGTGTGGCGGTTCGGATTTCATCGCCCCACTGCGCCCAGATAGGGGTTTTTGGGGTGGCGAGGGTGTTTTTTGATTCCGCGAGTTCTTGGAAAAGGCGGATATTGGGGTTGGGGTGATTTTGCAGGAAGCCTTCGCTGACATTGGCTAGGGGTGAATGTTTCTTTTGTCCAAGGCAGAGCATTTCCATGGCCTCTTGCGTTTGCAGATATTTGAGGAATTCAAATGCTTCTTTCGGGTGTTTGGCGCCGGTGGGGATCACGAGGATGTCGAGATCAAGAAGCGATGAATTGGCCATTTCGGGGCGGTTTGCAGGATAGGGGAATGCAGAAGCGCCCCAATTGAGTTTGGGATTTTGTTTTTCTATGAAGTTCGCCATCCAGACGCCTTGGAGAACTGTGGCGAGCTTGTTATCCATAAATGGATTTTGGGGTGAGTTGAATGAACCGAATCCTTCTTGAAATGATGAGACTGTGCCGCTTCCGTATTGCTTGGCGAAACTGCCCATCCAGGTGTACCCCTCGACAATTTTGGGGTCGTCCATTGTGATTTTGTCGACGCCATTCCAGAGCTTGCCGCCGAAAATTGGCCCCCACGCCCACGGCCACCAGCCTGGTTCGGTGGGAAGGAATCCCATTTTTGTGATTCGTGAACCGTCTTTTTTGAAAATGCGTTTGTCGAGCTCGGTGAGTTCTTCGATTGTTTTGGGTGGGTTATTGGGATCCCATCCGGCGGCTTGGAGCATGTCGCGGTTGTAGTGAAGAGCAGTGGAGGCGGGAGTAGTGGGGAGCGCCCAGAGTTTGCCTCGATAGGTGCAAATGTCGTAATACTGATGGATGTAATCGTCGCGATCCATGCCCGCTTCGTTCGCAAACTCATCGAGCGGCATGACGGCGTTGTTGAAAGCGTATTGGGCGACGTTGGGTCCGTAGAGTCCGGCGAGGTCAGGGGGGATTCCGCCAGAGGTGGCAAGGAGGGTTTTGCCTGCGATGTTTGGGACGGAAAGAACTTTTACAAAAATTTTGTCTTGGGAGTTGTTGTATTTTTCAACAACTTTGCGCATTGCTTCGAATTCAAAGTCGCTCCATTTTTCCCAATATGTGACAACGACTCGACCGTCGGTGCGGGTTTCGGGTTTTATGATTTGTTCGCTTGTGAACAGTGCCCATCCTACGGCGGCGACACCTGCGACCCAAGCTACGGGAGCCCAATTCATCGTTGAACTTATAGATTAGCACGATTGACCCAGTTTGCCGCCCGATAAAATTTGATAAAAATGGCTAAACTGCGCGGGTGACGTTTGAGGGTGTGATTCCTCTCCTGCTGGCGGCTTTGGCAGGTTTTGCGGCGGCGGCGGTGAACGCAGTTGCAGGTGGAGGAACACTCATTTCGTTTCCGACTTTGATGTGGTTGGGGCTGGATCCTCGTGTGGCGAATGCGACGAATGCCGTTGCGCTGTGGCCAGGGTCGGCGAGTGGTGCATTGGGGTTTCACAAATATTTTGCAGAGACCAAAGATCAGCTCAAGGCGCTTTTACCGCCGACAATCGTTGGTGCGATTCTGGGGTCGGTACTGCTCGTGGTGACAAGTACCGAAGTTTTTGATGTTATCGTGCCGTTTCTTATTTTGGGTGCGACCTTGCTCCTAGCTTTTCAAGGAAAGATTAAAGCGGCGACCGAGAAACGTGGGTTTAAGTTGAAGGCGTGGCAGGTCGCGATCTTGCAGTTTTTTGTTTCACTTTATGGGGGTTATTTTGGAGCGGGGATGGGGATTATGATGTTGGCGGTGATGTCGCTTTATGAAGGAATGGACATGCATCGGTTGAATGCAATCAAAAATTGGTTGGCAGTCATAATCAATTTTGGGGCGAGTATTACTTTGTTGAGCCAGAGATTAGTGGATGTCAAATTTGCCCTCGCGGTGATGGTCGGGGCGATGTTTGGTGGCTATTTATCGGCTCGTTTTGCTCAGCGCATTGAGTCGGAGAAACTTCGGGTTTGGGTTGTGGCGTATGGACTGATCATGGTGGGGTACATGTTCTGGAGGCTTGTCTATGCATGAAAATTGGGGGCTGGTGATTCCGGCAGGTGGATTAGTGAAGGATCCGCTGGCGACGGCTTTGGGGACTCCTAGAAAAGCATTGGCGGTCATCGGGGGAGCTCACTGCGTTGTGCGGACACTTGATGCAGCGTATGAAGCAGGGTTCCGGAAGATTGCGGTTGTGAGCGGGGAAGACGTTCGGGAAGTGATAGGAGATGACTATTTTGTTATGGAAGGAGCGGGGCAGATTGACAATGCATCGCGGGGAGTTGAATTTATTGGGGACTGTGACAGGATTTTGTTTTTGCCTGCGGACACTCCGTTTTTGACGGCGAAGTCAATTCAGCATTTTGTTGACTCGGTCGATGAGCGGATCGGGGGAACAGGCGAGCATTGGTTTGCGGCAGGGCTCTGCAAGTACAAGACGTTTTTGAATGTTTTGCCGGGGTTTGAACACCCGCACATCAAGCTTAAGGATGGGGATTTTATGAGTGGGGCGTTTTATGCGACGAGTCGGGCGGGGTTCTTGCAAGCGGCGGATCAGTTTCGCGGTTTTTCAGATAATCGAAAGAATCAGTTTAAGATGCTGATGCAGATTGGGATTTGGCCGCTTATTAAATATATGTTTCACAAGGTTTCTTTGGCGGAAGCGGAACAGCGGATGGGGCGATTTTTCGGAGGGACGGCGGTGGTGATTCCGGATTGCGATCCTTGGTCGATGGCTGATATTGACACCGTTGAGGAGTATCAGCGGCTACTTATTGAAGCTGATCGAGGCAACTAAGAGCAGATACGAGCGCTCCAGCGGCTTCGCGGCCTTTATTGCCGAGCTTAAGACCAGCTCGTTCGAGGGCTTGCTCTTGGGTTTCGGGGGTGAGAATTCCCCATGTGATGGGTTTGCCGGTATCCATTTGAAGGCCCATCAGGGCGGAGCCGACATCACCGGCAAGGAGTTGGGCGTGGGTGGTGGCACCTTGGAGAATGCAACCGAGGGCGACGACGCCATCGTGGTTTGCGAGAAGTTTTTTAGTAATGACGGGGATTTCCCAGGTACCGGGAACGAGCACGACCGTGACTTCGGGGTTGCCACTGGATTCCAGAGTTGAAAGGGCACCTTCAAGGAGGGCGTTGGTGATGAGTTCGTTCCATTGGCTGACGACAATGCCGATTTTTTTGCCTTTGGCGTCTGAGTTGCCTTGGATTCGCTTCATTTGTAGTTAAGTATGGGCGAAATTCGGCAGAGCTGGAGTGGACCGTTCGGGGATTTGGGATCGGCGAGTACACTCGGCGTCGGCGAATTGGGATGTTAGACAAGCTTACGGAGATTGAAAGGAAATTTGAGGGCGTACAGGAACGCTTGATGGATCCTGATGTTTCGAGCAATCCGTCGGAGCTGAAGAGTTTAGGAAAAACACGCTCGGATTTGGAGCCGGTTGTGGAAACGATCAGAGAGTATAAGTCGGTTCTACAGCAGATTGAAGAAGCCGAAGAAATGGTTGGCGACTCTGAAATGAAGGAGTTTGCTCTGGAGGAGTTGGATCGATTGAGGCCCCTGGTTCCTGGTTTGGAGGAACGACTTAAGTTGCAGTTGTTGCCGAAGGATCCGAATGATGATAAGTCGGTGATTATTGAGATTAGACCGGCGGCGGGGGGAGATGAAGCGGGCTTATTTGCGGCTGAATTGTTTAGGATGTATACGCGGTATGCAGAGCGGAATAACTGGAAATATGATGTGATTGAATTTGAAGAAACAGGGATTGGGGGAGCGAGCCGAGTCACCTTTACGATAGACAAAGAGGGAGCATTTAGTCAGCTCAAACATGAATCGGGTGTGCACCGGGTTCAGCGGGTTCCGGCAACGGAAACGGGGGGACGCATCCATACGAGTACGGCGACGGTTGCGGTGATGCCCGAAGCAGAGGAGGCAGAAATCGATATCAAAACCGATGATATTGAGATTTCGACCTTTAGGAGTTCCAGTGCGGGTGGTCAGCACATGCAAAAGAACGAGACGGCCATCCGGATTGTTCATAAGCCAAGCGGGATCGTGGTGACTTGTCAAGATGAGCGCAGTCAACAGCAGAACAAGCTTAGGGCGATGAGCGTCTTGAGAGCAAAGCTCTATGAAGCGGAGCAGGAGCGGATCGCGAGTGAACGAGGTGAATTGCGCCGTGGTCAGATTGGGAGCGGGGATCGCAGTGAGAAGATTCGAACCTATAACTTTCCTCAGGATCGATTGACAGATCATCGGATAGGATTGACTTTGCACTCGTTGCCATTGATTATGGACGGCGATATGCAAAAGGTGATCGATGCTTTGGTACAGGAGCATCAAGCTCGATTGCTGGCAGAAGAGCAAGATTGACACCCCGTAACTGGTAATTTTTTCGAGCCTCAATACTCCTTTTGGCGGAACAAGAGTTCTCGGACAAGAGGGATGAGCAGAGGCTTTTTAACAACAGTTGCATTGTCGTGTTTCGCGGCAATGAGTTTTGGTCAGGTGACGGGATTGGTTTCTATACCAACAGCAGATGTAATTGGGCACCGCGAGGTTGAGCTTGGCTATAGCGTGGCGGGGATGGATCACAGCATTAGCAAGGAGTACGGTCATGGGGCTTACATTCTCGCGGGTGGGTTTGACCGGTTTGAGATCGCTGGAGCGACAGATTTCTTAGGAGGTCAGGCTTGGGGTTTCAAATATGTGCCGTATCGAAGTGCCGATGACAAGATCGCAATTGGAGTTGGAGCTCAGAACATTAATGGTCGCCAAAGTGATCTTTTTGCAATGGGTCGGTACAACTGTGGGAATGCAAACTTTCACTTAGGGTGGACGAGAGATAGTGATCACCGGGCTTTGTTTGGAGTTGATTACTCGTGCGATCGATGGACTTTTGGAGCTGACTATTCGAGTAATGCCGATGGGGCAACTTGGGTCGGAGCTTGGTACGATTTGGGACAAGGATTTACAGCAAACTTTTCGTTTGGACGTCCGACAACGAGGAGTGACGGAGACCAACATGCGTTCATGTTGGCCAACGGCACCAGATTCTAATTCACAGAGTTAGTTTTTGACGGCGCTGATCGTGAGGTGGAGATTTCCGCCTGCGGTCAGCGTTTTGCTTTGGCTTTGGGTGATACTGAGATCGACGCTTTCGCCTTCATTCCGGAATTTGGGAGTGTTGGCGAGGCGAGTGTGATAGGGAGCGAAGTTGATTGTGGCGGTTTGTCCATTGACTTTGACAGTCCAGGATTCGGTAACGCGGTCACCGCGACGACCAAGAGTTGTTTGGTGTCTGTCGACATTCGTGATTTGAACGGTGGTTTCTTGAGCGGGAAGATTGCTGGCGAGAAGAAGAGCGAGCATAAGTTTTATCTACGTTTGCAAGATGTGTGCCGTTTGCGATTAGTTGGGGTAAATGAGATACTTTTGCCTCAGCAACTTGAACTCGTTGATCTCAGATTCCCAGGATTTGATGATTTGTTCGGGTGTTTTGCCTTGCTGAAGGTCGGTTTCTAGGCGGGTTGTGCCGCTGAGCTTATTCATCCAATTGGTATTGAAGAAACGCATTCGGTCGATCCCACTGGCTTGGGCGTGGAACGCATGGACAAGGTGAATGCCGAGTTCGACAGGTTTGACTAGCGGGGAATTTGTGACCTTGATTTCAATTGCAGGAAGTGTTTGATTTTTGAATCGTGGGCTTTCGGACATGCCGACGATTGATTCTGGTTTGATGGTGACTGGTTCAAATTGCACGCCAGGGAGATTTTTGGAATTGAGCTGTTCGGCGGTCTTTGTTGCATTAATGTAAGGGGCACCTATTTGAAGGAATGGTGAACGCGTTCCTCTGCCTTCGGAAGCATGAATGGCTTCGAAGAGGCACGTTCCGGCGTAGATTTGGGCGGTTTCGAAGTTAGGAATGTTGGGGCTTGGCTTGATCCATGGGCTCCCAGATTCTGGCCAAAGTTGATCACGACGCCAGTTTTCAAGCATGGCGACTTTCAGATCAAGATTTTCAAGGCCGGGAAGCCATTTTTCGCCTTTGATCATCGTTGCGAGTTCGCCGATCGTGAGTCCGTATTGAATCGGGATGGGATATTGACCAACAAACGAGGAGTGTTTTGGTTCTAGGACATATCCACTGACCTGCGTGCCCCCGAGAGGATTGGGTCGATCAAGAATGAGAAAGGGGATGTTGCTTTCGGCGGCAGACTGCATGCAGAGTCCGAGAGTTGAAATGTAGGTGTAAAAGCGCGCGCCGACATCTTGGATATCAAAAACAAGGATGTCGCAGTTTGCGAGCATTTTTTTGGTTGGTTGCCGGGTTGATCCGTAGAGGCTGAAGATGGGTACGCCGGTTTTTTCGTCGACGGAATCAGAGACTTTTGAACCAGCATCAGCAAGTCCTCGTAGTCCATGCTCGGGCCCAAAGAGTGCGGTGAGTTTGATTTTGTTGTTGGTGTGGAGGATGTCGATGAGGTGCTCGCCTTGGACAAGGGCGGTGTGATTTGTGACGAGTCCAACGCGAAGTCCTTCGAGTTCTTGGAAGTTGGTGCGGTTCATAACAGCGGCTCCGCTGAGGGTGTTTGAAAAAGTGAGGCAGGCGATGGCAAATGCGAACAAGCGGTTAGTTTACGTGTTTTTGGGATTAGCGACACTCTTGGCATGTAATTCGTCATAGTAGTTACGGGATAAATTGGCAACAACCGAATTGGATGAGTTGGGAATACCCCTTGATGAGAAGCGACCGGGACGGCCTCGGTGCCAGGAAGCGCATCGCAAAATATTAGAAGCGGCGCTATTTGAGGTTTCGGAGCATGGTTATGAGACGCTTTCGATGGAAGCGATTGCAAACCGGGCTCACGTGAGCAAGGCCACTGTTTATCGGCGATGGGGATCGAAAGCTGAATTGATGCTCGACGCAATGCAGCATGCGGGTTGCGGCGCATTTTGCACGGTAGGAACCGGAAGTTTACGCGGGGATTTGGAGAAGCAGATGTCTGCGCTAGTTCGATTTTTGAACGGGCCGGAGGCGTTAACTGTGCGGGCTGTCATAGCCGCTGTGCAGAGCGATGTTGATTTAGCAGAACGTTTCCGGGAGAGTTGGACGATGAAGAGACAACTCGTTTTTGAGGGAGTCTTTGAAGCGGCCGTGGCTCGGGGCGAGCTGGCGGCGGATACTGATTTTGAGCTTTTGATTGATTTGGTTTGGGGACCGATTTATTACCGATTTGTGAGCAGTTTTGAATTGATTGAAGAGTGCATGGTGGGCAGGGTTTTGGATAAGGTTTTGCCAGTTTTTGCTCGCACGAAGTAATGTCCTTGATTTTCTAACTTATCAGCGGTTCGTTCTCACGGTACGATTGGCTTCATGCTTGCCGCAATATTTGGCGCAGTGATGACTATGCAAAATTCCTCTGTTGCATTCTCGTTTGGCCCGGAGCCTTCCCGCCTTAATGCGAATTATTTGCCGAACCGTGCGCCGTTGATGCCGAATCCATTTATTGAACTTCCGGTTGGAGCGGTGAAGCCACGTGGTTGGGTTAAGGAAGTATTGAATCGCCAAAGAGATGGATTGAATGGCAAACTTGGCGAAATCAGTGCATGGCTGCAAGAAGATGATAATGCATGGCTAAGCGAAGATGGCAACGGAGCATGGGGATGGGAGGAGGTTCCTTATTGGCTCAAAGGATATGGCGAGATGGGATATGTATTGGAAGATGAAAAAATTATTGCAGGAACGAAGAGATGGTTGGAATCAGCGATTGCAAGTCAAACGGAGGATGGCAATTTTGGGCCGGTCGGGGTTGATGATCGAAATGTAGAAGATTTTTGGCCAAAGATGATTATGCTTTACTGTTTTGAATCTTATTACGAGTATTCAGGCGATCAACGCGTGATCGATTTGATGACGAAATTCTTTCGCTATCAGTTGAATTATCCAGAGGAGAAATTTATGCAGATGTATTGGCAGTCTCGGCGAACGGGAGATAATTTGCATTCGGTTCTATGGCTCTACAACATCACAGGCGATAAATGGCTCCTTGATTTGGCACGCAAGATTCATCGCAAAGGTTTGGATTGGACACCGAAATCTGGGCCGGAGAGTGATTGGTATGGATCGATGCCAGATTGGCATAACGTGAATATTGCCCAAGGTTTTCGTCAATCGGCCGAGTTTTATCAGCTCAGTGGTTTGGAAAAAGATAAGGCGGCAAGTTACGATGCTTTTCATACGGTTCGGAAACACTTCGGTCAGGTTCCGGGCGGCATGTTTGGGGCAGATGAAAATGCGCGAAAGGGGTACGCGGATCCCCGTCAGGCGATGGAGACATGTGGCTTAGTTGAGCAAGTGAACTCAGATCAGGAGATGTTTAGAATTACGGGTGACCGATTTTGGGGAGACCACATTGAGGATGTTGTATTCAACACTTTGCCGGCGGCATATATGCCCGATATGCGATCTCTGCGGTATCTGACAGCACCGAACATGGTTTTGAGCGACGATAAGAATCACAGTCCGGGTATCCAGAACTCAGGGCCATTTTTGTTGATGAACCCGTTTAGTTCACGTTGTTGCCAGCATAACCATGGGATGGGTTATCCCTATCTGGTGAAAAATTTGATTATGGCGACGGCGGATCGGGGAATTGTAACATCGGTTTATGCGCCATTTGAGGCCGACGTAAAAGTTGGTGACAAGGTGAACGCAAAAATCGGACTAGAAACTCAATATCCGTTTACTGACACGCTTGCTTTCACAGTTGATCCCGAAAAAGCGGTGAGTTTTCCGCTGTATCTGAGGGTTCCGGGGTGGTGCAAGGCACCAGCTTTGAAACTAAACGGCAAGTCCGTTGAGCTCAGTGGATTGGTTGGGCCGTACATTAAAATCGATCGAGAGTGGAAGAAAGGGGACAAAGTTGAACTCCGGTTGCCGATGGAGGTTTCGGTTAGGAAGTGGGAGGCGAATAAAGATTCTGTAAGTGTGGACTTTGGCCCGCTGACTTTCTCACTGAAAATTGACGAGGAGTATGTTCAGGTGGACAGTGCTTCGAGTGCGGTTTGGGATTCAAAATGGAAACCCGGGGCTGATCCGACAAAGTGGCCCTCCTTCATGATTAAGCCAAAGTCAGACTGGAACTTTGGGTTGATGGAGGGTGCTCAGTTTGAGGTGAAACGGGGAACGTGGCCGAAGGATGATTATCCCTTTACAGTCGGGTCGGTGCCTCTTTCGATAACGACTCGGGGAAAGCAACTTCCAGATTGGAAATTGGATGAGTTTGGGTTATGTGGACTGTTGCCTCAAAGTCCGGTTGAAACAGCCTCACCTGAGCGAGAACTGACTTTGATTCCGATGGGAGCGGCGAAGTTGAGGATTAGTGCGTTTCCGACAGTGAAATGACGTTTAGCGGTCTTGATAACCCGATATGGTTTGCGTTGACCTCCGCGCATAGGGAATTTTCGGACGGTGATGAAGTTGCGCGTCGGTACTTGAAGGCGTATGCGCCATTTATTGCCGTGAGAGAGCCGACCGATGAAGCTGGTGAGCGGCTTCTTTCGCTCGTGGATGTTGGTGAACGTGTCGGAATATTGGGGGTTATGCCTGAGATGGAAGCAGGTTGGTCATTGGTCAAACAGATTGATTTGTTTCAATACGAATGGCGTGAACCGTTTGCAGAACTTTGGGACGAGGATGTTGTGGCGTTGACATGTGAGGACATTCCGGCAATGCTGGAGTTGACCGCCCTGGTTTATCCGGCTTACTTTCGGGAAGAAACGGCGGCACTTGGTCAATATTTTGGGATTTATGATGGGGACAGGCTATGCGGGATGGCGGGAGTCAGGATGACGTTGACGGGGTATCGGGAGATTAGCGCGGTTTGTACGCACCCGGATTATCGGGGTCGGGGAATTGCGAGCCGGTTATCGAAGCATTTGGTGACGTTTATTCAGGAACAAGGTGATGTTCCGTTTTTGCATACGGAGTTTGATAATGTTGCGGCGCAGGCGGTTTATGAGAGGCTTGGTATGACGAAACGTCGGGTGATCCCGTTCCGGGTTGTTGATCGGGTGTGATTAGTTGAGGGGCCAGGCGTATTGTGGGGGGCGTTGGGGTTGTTCGCCAAGTACGATGGCGGCATCGTTGGCCCAATAAGGGTTACGGAGCATTTCGCGGCCAATGAAGACCATGTCAGCACGTCCGCCGGCAATGATTGCTTCGGCTTGATGAGCATTGGTGATGCTTCCGACAGCGCCAGTTGGGATATTGGCTTGGGTGCGGATGGCTTCGGCGAATTGAACTTGGTATCCGGGGCCGACGGGGATTTTGGCGTTAGGGACAGTACCACCGGTGCTGCAATCAACAAGATCGAGACCAAGAGGCTTGAGAGATTGGCAGAGTTTGATGCTGTCCTCGATTGTCCAGCCACCATCGACCCAATCGGTGGCGGAAATTCGCATCATGAGGGGTTTGTGATCGGGCAGGGCGGGCCGTACGGCCTCGAAAAGTTCGTGGTGGAAACGGGTTCTATTCTCAAATGTGCCGCCGTAATCGTCGGTACGCTGGTTGCTAAGAGGGCTTAGAAATTGGTGCAGGAGATAACCGTGGGCGGAATGGAGTTCGACGATTTGGAATCCTGCTTCGTCGGCACGGCGGGTGGCATCGGTGAACTGCTGAATGAGGGTTTGGATTTCGGATTTAGTGAGTTCTGAAGGGGTGGGTGATTTTTCTGAGAAAGGGATTTGGCTAGATGAGTTTCTTGGAAGGGGCCAGTTTTCGATGTATCCACGAGTTTCTGACCAGGGGCGGTATGTTCCGGATTTTCGACCGGCGTGGGCGAGTTGAATTGCACTCGTTGCTCCGAGGCTGTGGAGCGTTTTGGTGATTTGCTTGAGCCGGGTGACGTGCTCGTCGGTATAGATGCCGAGGTCTTGGGGGGAGATGACGCCCGATGGATCGATAGCGGTGGCTTCGGTCATGACAAGTCCGCAACCACCAGCAGCACGGCTGGCGAGGTGCTGGAGGTGCCATGTTGTCGGAAGCCCATCTTCAGCTTCGCATGAATACATGCACATGGGGCTGAGGGCGATGCGGTTGCGGATGGTTATTCCGCGCAGGGTGAGGGGTTGAAAGAGTTCGCTCATCCTCGTTTTATTCGGCTTTCGGTGAAGTTGATGGGGCTGTTCTTTTCGAAGTATTCGATAAGGACTTCGAGATCGACGAAGCCGGTATCGATGCGTTTACCTTTGGCGTTTTTAAGGATTTCGTGACCGTCACCACCACCGGAAGTGAAGTTACTAAATGTGCACTTATAGGTTTTGCTGGGATCAATGGGTTGACCGTTCAGCGTGGCAGAGGTGAGTTTCTTACCTGAATAAGAATATGAGAATCCTTTGCTGGGATAAAGCATTCCGCCACCATCGAGTGCAAATTCAATTGCACCGAGGAGTTCGGAGCCCTGGAGATCAAGGATGACAAGTTGATTGCCGAATGGGCAGACCTCGGCAAGTTGACCGCAAGTGATGGTTCCAGCGTTGAGAGCACTACGGACTCCGCCAGCGTTCCAGAAAGCGACTTGAGCACCCATTCCAGCCGTTTTTGCGAGGACGGCGTCGGAGATGACGTATCCCATCGTG
>Ga0075012_10000483_pt1 | contig 42029 bp, 41 predicted proteins | sample All_14_2_FD_71474 | JGI IMG/M metagenome (GOLD analysis project Ga0075012, IMG submission 71474) | Freshwater microbial communities in response to fracking from Pennsylvania, USA - Allegheny Zone_MetaG_DW_15 | ecosystem: Environmental > Aquatic > Deep subsurface > Groundwater > Drilled...
AACGCCACCTGCGCCTCACTGAACTTCGACCTCTTCATGGTCGCTCCTCGCTCCGTGGCCCTTGCCGCAAAACGAGAAAATTCTAGCTCAAACGGGTCAAGTTTTTCAGGAGCAGGTCAGTGTTCGTTGGTTTCCAGGATCATGTTTGCTCTCGAAGAAAATGAAGGCGACGTCGGGGACGTCAGGTCTTCGCTTCGCGAGCGGTCAGCCGCCGATCACGCACACGCGCACCGACGCTGGCCGCTGAAGCGGTCCAAGGCGAGGCGCGGTGAGCAAAGGCATTTTCCTGAATCTGAGCCGACATCGTCGCATCGATGACCGCGACTGTAAACGGCGCCGCAGACTCAGATCTCCTGGTTGTACCTGCCGACCCGGTCGCCCAGGCGCGGCTTCACTTCCTGCCGGAACAGGGCGCGCATGTCGTCCTCGGAGCGGGTGCTTTCGACCACGACGACGATCTCGGGCTTGTTGGATGAGGCCCGAACCAGCACCCACGAGCCGTCCTCCAGGTGCACGCGCACGCCGTTGACGGTGATCACCTCGGAGATCCTGCGGCCCAGGATCGAGCCGCCGGCCGCGAACAGGTCCTGGTATTCCTTCACCACGTCATCGACGACGCCGTACTTCACCTCGTCGCCGCAGTGCGGGCTCATGGTGAGCGAGGTGAAGGCCACCGGCAGGGCCTTGCGCATGTCCGACAGCTTCAGGCCGGGGTTGCGGTCCAGCATGGCCAGGATGGCGGCGGCGGCGGTCAGGCCGCAATCATAGCCGTAGCCCAGCTCGCCGTTCATGAAGAAGTGGCCGCTCTTTTCAAAGCCGGCCAGGGCACCCAGCTCGGCGCTCTTGCGCTTGATGTAGCTGTGGCCGGTCTTCCAGTAGATCACCTTGCAACCATGGGCGGCCAGGATCGGGTCGGTGGCGTAGAGGCCGGTGGATTTCACATCCACCACGAAGGTCGCGCCGGGGTTCAGCGGGGCCAGGTCGCGGGCCAGCATCAGGCCGATCTTGTCGGCGAAGATCTCCTCGCCCTCATCGTCGACCACGCCGCAGCGGTCGCCGTCGCCGTCAAAGCCGAAGGCCAGGTCCGCGCCATGCTCGCGGACGGCGGCGGCCATCGAGTGGAGCATCTCCACGTCTTCGGGGTTCGGATTGTATTTGGGGAAGGTGTAGTCGAGCTCGACATCCATGCCGACCACGTCGCTGACGCCCATGCGCTGCAGGGCGTCGACCGCGAAGGCCCCGGCCGTGCCGTTGCCGCAGGCGGCGATGACCTTCAGGGGGCGGGTGATGCTGGCGCGCCTGGCGACGTCGGCGATGAAGCGCTCGGCCTGGCCCTCGACGCGGATCAGCTTGCCGCCGTCACGCTCCACGAACTTGCCGCCCAGCACGATGTCGCGCAGCCGGCCCATCTCGTCAGGACCGAAGGTCAGCGGACGCTGGGCTCCCATTTTCACGCCGGTCCAGCCGTTCTCGTTGTGGCTGGCGGTGACCATGGCCACGCAGGGGATGTCCAGATCGAACTGGGCGAAATAGGCGGTGGGTGACAAAGCGAGGCCGATGTCATGCACCTCGCAGCCGGCCGAGATCAGGCCCAGGATCAGAGCGTTCTTGATCGACGACGAATAGGAGCGGAAATCGTGGCCGACCACGATCTTCGACAGGCCCAGTTCCTGGATGTAGGTGCCGAGGCCAAGGCCAAGCGCCTGGATGCCCAGCAGGTTGATGTCGGGTCCAAACAGCCAGCGGGCGTCGTACTCCCGAAAGCCGGTCGCCTTGACCAGCGGCTCGTTCTCATAGGCGGCGGTATTGGGAACGAGGTCGGAACGGGGAGTGGAGAACATCGGGGCTCGCTTCAATGTGAGAACGTCGCTTTAGCGGCCGCCGCGCGGCGCGGCTAGCGTTCTGCCATGACCTCGATTGTCGAAATGTCACTTGCGCCCGGAACCTAACCGGGGTGCACGGATTTGCAATCCGCTGCGTAACCACTCCGCCACCGGGCCATCCGGGTCAACGCAAGTGGCGTTGGCGAAGAGGACGGTTCGATACAGCAGGGATGTGGGAGTCGCAACTGGATCTTGGACTTGTGCGGCCAACCAGCGCCGCAGATGGCTGGCAGGCTAGAAGCTGCCCGTCATCTACCGCGTTGCGCCCTATAAAGCCAGCCACATCGCGAGGCTCACACCGACGACCGGAAGCCAGCGCTTCAGCTTAGCGAAAGTCCTGACGATGTGTTCGGACCCGTGGCCTGGCGGATGGGGCATTGCGTTTCCTCGAGAGCTCTTGGCGGCTGGAGCCGATTAGACGCTGATTTTTGCAGATCGCAAGCCGAGTCGACTGGTAAACGTTGCCTTACCGGTGAGCCCTGGGTCTTTCGCTTTCGCCGACCGTGTGGAAGCCATTTGTCGGGTCGGAGGCACGGGTTCAGCGGCGCCGGCTGGCCGATCTGGCCAAGGTGACGAACCCCGCCGCGTAGCTCTTGCCGTCGTCCAGCAGGCCTGGGTCTGGCCTTTGCCGCTTGGGGGCATGTCTCCCAAGCTCGCTTCGGCATCTCCGCTCCAAAGCGACAATATCGTTGATCGAGTCCGCGAGCGTCTGAAGCGGGATCTTGCGCCAATCGACAGCGCCGCTTTCGATCTCACTGAGCGTGCTGCAGTAGAGGCGAACCATCGCGCGGATCTCAAAGAGGCTATCGGAAAGGCGTTGAGGAACCGCATCGATCCTCACCCCCGCAAGATCGTCCAGCCGGCCTTCGAGTTCCAGGCGCATGGCGCGCGCGAAAAAGGGGGTGAAGGACTTGGTCTGGAGGGGCTCAATCAATCGCTCCAACGTCCCCGCCGCGTGCTTGAGCGCCAGGACCGTCATGCTCAGAGCGCGAACGCATTGGTCACGTTTTTCCAGCCGGCGTTGCTCGCGCGGAATGAGGACGGCGATCCAAGTTGACGCTGCGATGGCCACAACAGAAAAGACCGCTTGAAACCATCCGCTGAGCGCCTCATGGCGCTCCATCTTGGCCAATCCGATCGAGACAAGACCGCCTGGATCCAAGCAGATCAGGCCCGCAAGGCCTACCAGCAGCGCTAGGCCAACAGCCATCGTGGTTTTCATGGTCGCCCCCCGGCACCGGACCTCCCGGCCTCCCGCACCTTAGCCAGGCCTGACCGAAGATCCATCAATACGCGCGCTTGGCGGGCCACGCCGATCTCGGTTCGGGACGCAAGGCGCTGAACGACGCCTTGAAGGGCGCCGACCTTTGCGCGGGTTGAGGACTACGGGCGAGGGCCTTGGCGCCAGAGGCCTCGCCCGTTTAGCCGCGCCTCCCCCTCGGCCTTTGCGTAGAGGCCCTTGCTGTAGCGCCGATACTCGGTCGCGAAACCGCTGCGGATCACCGCCGCGTTGATGTCGGCGCTTTGTGTCGACCAGCACTTGCCCACGAAGCGGCCGTAGCGATCCCGGTTGACGAACCGACAGGCGACCCGCCCCCGCGTAAGGCGGATCAACGCCTGCCGCGCCGCCTCCGAGAAGGGTTGCGGCGGCGCCTTGCCGCGTCGGACTTCGGGCGCATCCACGCCAAACAGCCTGACCCGTTCGCCGGCGCAACGCAGGGTGTCGCCATCCTGCACGGCGGGGTCGTTGCAGGCGATCAGGGCGGCGGCGAGGACGATCAACATGCGGGCGCTGTAGGTCGTCGCTGCCGGCTCCGCAAGTCAGGGTGGGGCCGGCGCGAACGTCCCTATTCGGGCGAGGGCCGCACAGCGCCCGTCATGGTCGGCCGTTGGCAGACTTGAACGGAGAGCAGACGGCGGTCGCGCTCGGTCCCGCCACGCGCCCCCGGGGCGCCGCTCCGCTCGCGGCTCCTGCGGGCGCGCCCCTGCGGGCGGCCTTTGGGCCGCCGCCGTCCGCTCGACGCCGCGTCCCGAGCCCGCTTCGCGCGCTCTCCTTGCAGGCTTCATGGTCATGAGCGCGCGCTGACGCGCGCGCGGGCTTGGGGGCGCCGCCCCCTGGCGCACTTCGCAACGGTTTCCGCCCAGCTTCGCGGGCGCGAGACGCCCGAGGGTCTCGAAGGCGGCGACGGCTGCAGCCGGGTCCCCGCGAAACCGTCGCTCCGTTTGCACCCCCCGCTCTCGCCGAGGGGCAGGGGTCAGGCGCAACCCGCGCCTGCCCCCAAACCCCATACGGGAGACCCGTCATGTCCGTGTCCAGTCAAACCGCCCAACAGGCCCCTGGCGGGGCCGAAGCCTTGTTCGACAAGGGCTTCATCATCACCGAGACCGGCGCCATTCGCTCGGGCGAGGAGCGCGTCTATGCCCTCAACAGGTTGAAGCCCTCGCCCGATAACGTGCGCAAGGGCGGCCACAGTCAGGCTGTCATCGAGGCGCGGGCCGCCTCGATCCTGGCCAAGGGGATCATCCAGCCGCCGGTCGTGAAGCCCGAGCGTCGGGCCGATGGCGCCGAGACCGGCTACGCCCTGGTCACGGCCGGGGAGGGGCGGCGCCTCGCCCTGCGTCTGCTGGCCAAGCGCAAGCTGATCCCGCGCGGCGTGCTCGTGCGCTGTCTGGTGGACGAGGCTAACGACGCCGTCGAGGTGAGCCTGGATGAGAACCTCGCCCGCGAACCGCTTCCGGCGGTGGACGCGTTCGAAGCCTTCCACGATCTGGCCGAGCGAAAAGGCTGGGGGGCGGAGACCATCGCCGCACGCTACGGCGTCACCGCCGCCGTGGTGCGCCAGCGGTTGCGACTGGCCGCCGTCGCGCCGCCGTTGATCGCCCGGCATCGCCAGGGGGATCTGACCCTCGACCAGCTCATGGCCTTCACCGTTTCCGACGACCCCGAGCGCCGGCTCCAGGTCTTCGAGACCTATCCGCAGGCCCACCCCTCGGCGATCCGCCGCGCCTTGACCGAAAAGACGGCGCCAGCCGACGACCGCCGGGCGCGCTTCGTCGGCGTCGAGGCCTATGTCGCGGCGGGCGGGACGGTTGTTCGCGACCTCTTCAGCGACGATCGCGGCGGCTACCTCTCCGATGTCGGCCTGCTCGATGCGCTGGTGTCGGCCAAGCTTTCGGACATGGCGCAGGACATCAAGACCGCCGAGGGCTGGAAGTGGGCCGAAGGGCGCCTGGACTATCCGCACGGTCATGGTCTGTCGCGTGTGTGGCCCAAGCCCGCGCCGATCAGCGCCGAGCGGCAGGCCCAGCATGACGACTATAACGCCCTTCGTCAGGCTTGGGACGGTGTCGAGGACTTGCCCGCCGAGATCGACGCGCAAATGTCGGCGTTGGAAGCGGTGCTGCAGGAGCCCTCCGAGGCCTATGCGCCCGATGACCTCGCCCGCGCCGGGGTCTGGGTGATCCTTGGCTATGATGGCCAGCCGCGCGTCGAACGCGGCCTCGTCCGGCCCGAGGACGACGTTCGGCCCGAACCCGACGCCGACCCCGACGAAGGCGAGGACGAGGACGGGGCGGGGCAAGCCGAGGGCGGTGAGGCCGCCGAGGCCTCGCAGGAGGAACCCGACGGCGACGCCCGCGCGCCGCTGTCGGCCAAGCTGCTCGCCGATCTGACCGCCCACCGAACGGCGGGTCTGAGACTGGCGCTCGCCAATGATCCCGACCTCGCCCTGGTCGCCCTGACCCATGTTCTGACGCTTTGCACCTTCCACCGCGTCGGACGGGCCTCGTGCCTGACGATCCAGGCCAGCGCGCCCTTCCTGCCCGAGCACGGGGAGGGGGTGAAGACCAGCCCGGCCTACGAGGCGATGGAGACGCGCTTTGGGCAATGGGCCAGGCAGGTCCCCGAGGACCCGGCGGCGGTCTGGCCGTTCGTCGTCGGCCTGGACGCTGATAGCCGCGCCAGCCTTCTGGCCTTCTGCGTCGGCCGCACGGTCGACGCCGTCCGTCTCTTCGACGGGCGTGGGGCGGCCCTGGCCCATGCCGAGGTCCTGGCGACCGCCACGGCGCTCGACATGACGCCCTTCTGGCAGCCGACCGCCGAGCGCTACCTGTCGCGGGTCACCAAGGCGCATGTGCTGGCCGCCGTGTCGGAGGCCGTCTCCCCGGACACCGCCCAGCGGCTGTCAGGCCTCAAGAAGGGTGACCTGATGGCGGCGGCGGAGCCCGATCTGGTCAAGGCCCGCTGGCTTCCGGTCTGGCTGCGGACCAAGGTAGCCGTCGAGGCGTCGTCGGAGGATGAGACCGCGCCCGACGCGGCGGCGGCCCGGGAAGGGGCCAAGGACCCGCCGTCCCCGGCGACTTTGGCGTCGGACCTGGAGGCCGCCGAATAGGGACGGGGACGGGCCGCCATCGCGGCGGCCCGTCTCGGCGCGTCTTGCCGAGCGCCGGTCGTCTTGAGGGAAGGGCGCTCCCCGCCGGCGCGCGACGTGGCGCGGCCGGCGTCAAGCCTTGCGGATCGTGATCCGCGTGCGGTTCGCCTTCATGCGGGATATCGGCGTCGCGCCGCTGGGTCGGACGGGTCCAGACCAGATCGGACCCGTCCTCGGCCGCATGGAGCCGCGCGTGGACCGCTGCCGGAGACTGATGGTCGAGAGACTGATCGACCGGAAATCGACGCCCTGTCCGACGTGGCGTCCGGGACGAGCCGATCTTGGCGCCTTGGGCTTAGTCCCGGCAGGCGGACGGCAGCTGCCAGATCGTGGTCGAGGGGCTTGGGCGCCCAGTTTGACAGGGGGCGTTGCAGGGCGCGGACGAAGCCGGTGAGGGGATCGGCCGGGCCTCGACCTTCACGATGCGCGCCTTCGCAAGCGGCCTTTGGCGGAAAACGCGCCACGTCCCTCGCGACCTCTCTTGGCGGCACCCGGACCGGGCGTCCAACGCCGTCAACCTTGGGTCTTGGGTTTCTTCCCCGGCGCGCTGCGCGCGCCTTCCTCGCGAGGCAACAATCCCGCGCCCGGCGGTCCTTCGCTGCGCTGCGGGTCCGCTGCGCGGCCTGCCGTCCTCGGCCGTCCCCGGTCTTCGCAAGCGCCATCGAGGCCGCGATGGGCGCGGCCCGAAACCCGCGAAAGGCAAACTCCAAATGGCTCGCATCGGTAAGTTCAAGGCCACGGCCGACGGTTTCACCGGCTTCATCCACACCCTGCAAATCCGCGTGTCGAACGTGACGTTCAAGGCCATCGAAGGCGACCCGGCCAAGTCGCAGCCCGTCTATCGGGTCTATGCCGAAGGCGCCGAGATCGGCTCGGCCTGGAAGTACACGTCGAAGAAGGGCATCGACTTCCTGTCGGTCAGCCTCGACGACATCAGCTTCCCGGCGGCGGTCAACGCCCGGCTCTACGCGGCCGAGGACGGGTTCGATCTGGTCTGGACCCGTCCGACCAGGCGGCGCAACGCCGAGACCCCGCACGAGGCCGAGCCGGACGCCGATCTCGACCCGCAAGGCTAGCGCCCCCATCGCTCCCCGCCGCACGGCGGCGGGGAGCGCCCCTTCCCTCAAGACGCCAGGAGGCCGCCATGACGCGCGCCGACAAACCCTCGCGCCCGAACGGCGCGACCCGCCCAGATCCCTATTCGACCATCACCAACCAGATCCTCGCCGACCTTGCCCAGGGGATCACGACCTGGACCCAGCCCTGGGCCGCCGGCCACGCCGCCGGGCCAGTCTCCCGGCCCTTGCGCCACAGCCTGGAGCCCTATTCGGGCATCAACACCCTGGTGCTCTGGGGCAAGGCCGTCGAACGCGGCTACGGCGCCCCGATCTGGATGACCTTCCGCCAGGCCCTCGAACTGGGCGGGGCGGTGCGCAAGGGCCAGACGGGGACCCTGGTCGTCTACGCCAACCGGGTCACGCGCCAGGAGACCAACGACCAGGGGGAAGACGTCGAGCGGTCGATCCCCTTCCTGAAGGCCTACACCGTTTTCAACGTCGAGCAGATTGACGGCCTGCCGGAACGCTTCCGGGCCGCGCCGCCGACCCTGCCGGAAAGCGAGCGCATCGCTCGGGCCGAGGCCTTCCTTGCGGCCACGGGCGCGCAGGTGCTGCACGGCGGCGACAGGGCCTGTTACGAGCTTGCGGCCGATCGAATCCGGTTGCCGGTATTCGGGGCCTTCCAAAGCGCCCACGACTACTATGCCACGCGCGGCCATGAGACGATCCATAATGCCGCGATCCGGATTATGCCGCATGGCGCTGCATTAGCGCGGTTGGCGGCATGATTACGTGCGGGCCATTCGGCATAATCTTCGTCGCTCCGACAACATGGAGCACGAAGATCATGTCCGAAAACCTGAAAACCTGCGTCGAGCCGTATCTGGCGGCGTTCGAGCAGACCTATGCCGCAGAGAACTACCAGACTCGGACGATCATCGCTTATCGGTGTCTGGCGAGGAAGTTCGGCGCGGTTCTGGACGAAGCGGGTATCGCACCCCCGTCCGTAACCCTCGACTGCGTCGAGCCGCTGACGCGCGACCTTCCAAGAGAGCGGAAGAATACAATACGCCTCGACACCATCGCGCGCCGGTTCGTCCAACACTTGGTCGATATCGGCGTGGCGCAGCCGGTACCGCTGACAGACAGTGAGATCGCGCGTGCGACTTTGCTGGCGGACTTCGAGACTTATCTCGCCAAACAACGCGGCCTCAGTCCGCGCAGTATTCCGCACTCGGTGGGTTTTGCGCGCCGCTTCCTCGACTATCGGTTTGGCAAGGCATTGCCCGATCCGGGTCGCCTGTGCCCCGCCGACGTAATCGGCTTCATGGAGCATGTGCTGGCCAGCGCGCGTCGCGACAAGACGGTGGCGACCCACGTCCGTATCTTTCTTCAATACCTGTTCGCGCGCGGCGCGACCGCGACCAATCTGGCGCTGAGCGTTCCGAAGACGGCGAAACGCTGGGCTGCACGAATGCCGCGTCACTTGTCGCCCGATGGTGTCGAGGCCGTGCTCGCGTCTGTTCGCGACAATCACCTGCATGGTGCGCGGGATTATGCGATGCTGTTGGTCATGGCCCGGCTCGGGCTGCGTGCGGCCGAGGTCGTCGCGATCCAACTCGACGATATCGACTGGCGCGCGGGCGAACTGATGGTGCGCGGCAAGGGCAAGCTGCACGACCGTCTGCCGCTCACCGCGGAGGTCGGCGACGCGCTGAGCCGGTATCTTCGTGAGGAGCGAGGACCGGCGACCTGTCGCACGCTGTTCGTCGCACATCGCGCGCCACATCGACCGTTCAAGGATGGGACGATCGTCAACGCCATCCTCAAAGATGCCTTGAAAGCGACCGGCCAAAAGCCGGTGACGCCTTATGTGGGATCGCACCTGCTGCGTCATAGCCTTGCCACCCAACTGGTGAACACGGGTGCATCGCTCGACGAAGTGGGTGACATGTTGCGACACCGATCGCGGTCATCGACGATGATATATGCGCGGCTCGACATCGACGGGCTGCGGTCGATCGCGCAGCCCTGGCCGGTTGCGGGAGGCACGCTATGAGCCTCACCGACCAGCTCGACCGCTATCTGAGCGTCCGGCGCGGCCTCGGCTACGACCTTGGCACCAGCGAGCGCATCCTCCGCCGCTTTACCCGGTTCGCTGACGGCGAGGGTGCCGCCTATATCGACACGCCGCTGTTCCTGCGCTGGCATGCCACGCTGGCGGAGGCCCAGACCTCGACTCGAGGGGCGAGGCTCAGCGCTGTCCGTCTGTTCGCGCAGTGGTTGAGCAGCTTCGATCCGGCACATGAAGTACTGCCGCGAGGTCTGCTGCCGAACGCCATCGCACGGTCGCGACCGCACATCTACAGCGATGCCGAGATCGGAGCGATCATCATGGCGGCCAAGATGCTGCCGTCAATTTATGGTCTGCGCGGGCTGACCTGCTCGACGTTGTTCGGACTCATCGCCGTCACGGGCCTGAGAATTAGCGAGGCGCTGGCACTCGATGGTGAAGACCTCGAGATCAATCATGGCGTGCTGCGCGTTCGACAGGGTAAGCTCGGCAAAGAGCGGCTGCTGCCACTCGACCCGAGCGTAGTCGCCCAGATGATCGACTATCGTGTCGAGCGTGACCGGCTGATCGGCCATCCGGTCACGCCGATGTTCGTCACCGACAAAGCCACTCGCCTCACCGACTGTGCCGCCCGATACAACTTCGCGCACGCGTGCCAGCAGATCGGGCTCCGGACTCCTCAGCCATACTGCAAGCATGGCAAAGGCCCGCGCATCCATGATCTTCGCCACAGCTTCGCGGTGAGGACGATGATCGGCTGGTATCGCACCGGCAAAGACCCGGCGCGCGAAATGATCCGGCTCACGACCTATCTGGGCCATAGCGATCCCTCCAACACGTACTGGTATCTGGAAGCGGTTCCGGAACTGCTCGATCTGGCGATGGCGCGGGCCACCGCCGATGGCCGGGAAGCTGTGCAATGAGCGCCGCCGCCTTGCCCGCGCTGATCCAGCGCTTCTTCACCGATCGGTTGTGCGTCCAAATGGAAGCGAGCCCACACACCGTCGCGGGCTATCGCGACACGTTCCGCCTGCTGTTGCGGTACGCAGGCGCTCGATGCGGGAAGCCGCCGGTCAAGCTCACCGTCGAGGATATCGACGCCGATCTGGTCGCCGACTTCCTCGCCCATACCGAGACAGCGAGAGGTAACAGCGCGCGCAGCCGCAACACCCGGCTTGCCGCGATCCGATCGTTCTTCCGCTACGTCGCGATGAGCGATCCGACCTGGCTGCTGCAATGCCAGCGCATCCTCGCCATGCCCAACAAGCGCTATGTGAAGCGCACGGTGACGTTCCTCGACGCCGACGAGATGGCGGCGTTGCTCGCAGCGCCGGACCGCACAACATGGGCGGGGCGGCGCGATCATGCGCTGCTCCTGCTCGCGATCCAGACCGGCCTGCGGGCATCCGAACTGGTCGGCCTCAAGCTCGGTGATGTTGTGCTCGGGAACGGCGCGCACATCCGCTGCATGGGCAAGGGCCGGAAGGAGCGTGCGACCCCGCTTCGCCGCGAGACGGCCAAGCTGCTGGGGGCGTGGATAGGCAACGACAAGGATGAGAACAGACCGTTGTTCCCGTCGATCCGGGGAGAAAGACTGAGCCGCGACGCTCTTGAGCATCTGGTCCGCAAGCACTGCCTCTCGGCATCGCGCACGTGCCCGAGCATCGGTACCAAGCGGGTCACACCGCATACGCTTCGCCACAGCACGGCGATGGACCTGCTCCACCACGGCGTCGATCCAGCGGTGATCGCGCTCTGGCTTGGTCACGAGAATGTCGAGACCACCCAGATCTACATCCACGCCGATATGCGGATGAAGGAAAAGGCGCTCGCTCGCGTCGCCGTTCCAGCCACCCCGTCAGGCCGGTTCCGCCCCGACGACAAGCTCCTCGCGTTCTTGGAAGGTCTCTAATTATGCCGAACCGCCGCATGGCAGATGCCCGGAAAACCAGCCTCCGACAGACGCCATGCGGCATAATCCGGATCGCGGCATTATGGATCTTATGCCGATATCGGCATAACGTCCACTGGACCCGTCACCCCTCGCGCCTGGACCGGGACTTCGGCCGCAAGGCCTTCGGCGACGCGGGCTATGCCCGCGAGGAGCTGGTGGCCGAGTTGGGCGCGGCGTTCCTGTGCGCCGAGCTTTGCGTGGACCTGCGGCCTCGCGCCGATCACGCGGCCTATATCGGCCGGTGGCTGAGCGTTCTGACGGACGACAAGCGGGCGATCTTCACCGCCGCCGCCCACGCCCAGCGGGCGGTCGAGTATCTCAAGGGCTTGCAGCCGAGCGCCTGAGCCTTCACGCGGCTTGGCCGGCGGCGTCCTGTTCGTCGTCGGCCAGGTCTTCGAAGAGGTCATAGCGCAGGGGCGGGAAGGTCGCGCCCGGCGAGACCTCGCCGGGCGCCTGCTGCGACCCGGCCAGATGCACCAACACCTCGTTCATGCCGCGCGTGATCGCGTGGGGCCAGGCGCGATGTCCGGACACGGCCTCGCGGCTGATGTCCTTGGACAGCTCCAGGCAGAAGATCGTCCGGCCGCCGTCGGGATCACGCCGCGCGAAGGCAAAGAGCCCCGCGCCGCGCACGAAGCGCCCGTCATGATGGTGCAGGCTCATGAAGCCGACCCCGTCGATCACCACGTCGCTCGCCTGCGCCATCACACCCTCCATCGCGCGCCATCGCTCGTGAGAACAAAGATGGAACAGAAGGCCGCGCGAGTCGAATCCCTAGAGTTCCGAAAGCTAGGGCGACTTTCCGAGTCTTTCCCAGAGGCTCTTTGTGTTTGACGCGGGTCTTGGGTGGATTGAGCGGGAAAACCTCATGCCACACAAAGGTTTGGCGCGGACCGGATAGACGCCTCCAACCGCCCGCCAGGCGTCCCTATCGACCCCGCGCGACCCGGCCCGCTGTCGCCTTCCCACCGGCGGCGGGTCGGCGGCGGCTCGATCGCCTCGGCGTTTCCCCCCGCGCCGGATCGAGCCGCCGCCCTGGCCGGGCGCCCCTCCCTCGGCGGGCTGGAGCCTCTCATGTCGATCCTGGGTCATTTCCGCCGCGAAGGCGACGGGTTCACCGGCCGTCTGACGACCCTCAGTCTCGATACGGTCGTGCGCCTGGCGCCGACCGGCAAGGTCAGCGGCAAGGGACCCGATTACCGGGCCTTGGTCGGAGACAACGAAATCGGCGCCGCCTGGAAGGCGGGCGACGCCAGTGGCGCCGTGCTCAATATCAAGCTCGACGACCCGGCCTGGCCCGAGCCGGTCAATGCCCGCCTGCTGGCCGCCGAGGACGGCGTCCTGCCGCTGACCTGGATCCGCCAGGTCGATAAGCCCGCCGCGCCGGCCGCGACGCCGCCGCCCCCGGACTAGGCGGCGCGGGCTTCAGGCCTCCTCGCCCTCGTCATCGTCCGGGTCCTCATAGGTCTTGGCGATGGCGCGCTCGATATAGTCCTCGGCGCTGGCGTCCTGGCGCTCGAACAACTTGCGGATCTCGTCGCCGATTTGCCGGTATCCCGAAACCAGCAGACCCGGCGGCACCCGCGACAGGCGCGGTCCGATCTCCGCATGCAGATCCCGCGTCAGAATGAAGAAGGCGGTCGCCATCTTGTTGTCCATCATCAGCACGGGCAATTCGGGCCAGTTGTACTGGACGCCCAGATGGATGCTGGTGGCGTCCGACCGCGTGGCCTTGGCGAACAGGCGGACCTTGTCGAAGTCATAGGCGCGCCGCCCGGCCTCGAAGTCCTGATAGGTTCGCACCGACACGCCCATGCCCTCGGCCACCTGGGCGGCGGTCATGTGGCGCTCCTTGCGGACGAGCTTGATGATTTTGGACAGCAGCCGCGCCTGACGCGCCAAGGGCGTCTTGGGATTGGCGGCCATGCGACGCTCCAAGCACACTAATCAACCTGGAGGCTAGTAAAGAGCCAAATCCCTCATGTCGCAACCGCTCCGGGTACAGATGAGGTGTTCCGCAACGTCCAAGGGAGCCCTGCCCAGCGACGCGCGCGAGCCGTGGTCAGATTTGCCGGCCAACAGGCAGCCGCCTGGCCTTGGACCGGCAACGGTTCGCAGGGGCGCCCCTCGAAGGTTGCCGGTCGAATCGGTCGTCCACAGGATTGGCGATGATCAGGCTCTTGGCTCAGGCCTTCCCATCGACGGCATCGCGGCGTCGGGCCGAGACTTGAGGTCCCTCCAGCGGAGACCTGACCTTGAGCCGAGACCGTGACCCCTTTGATCGCGCCCTGGACATGCTGCGCCGCCGGCTGACCGAGCACGGGCCGCTGCAAGGCGACCCGCTGCCGGTCAACAGCCTCGCCGCCGAGTTGGGCGTCAGCCCAACGCCGGTGCGCGAAGCCTTGGCGCGTTTGGCGGGGGAAGGCCTGGTCGCGCGCACCGGGGCGGGCTACGCGGGCGTCGTTCATGACGCCTTGAGCTTGGCGGGGCTCTACGGCCTTGCCGGCGTGCTGGCGCTCCAGCTGGCCCGTGGGGCGCAGCACGGGGCGGCGGCCGCCGTCTCGCCTTTGGATGCGATCACCGAAATGGCGCAGGGCGCCGACAATCGGATCCTGGCGATGGAAGTCCTGCGCACCCTCTCGCAACTGGCGCCGTTCGCCTTGGCCGAGCGAGCCGTTCTGTCGCCCGAGCCTTGGCCGGTCGACCCGAGCCAGCTTGGCGCGTTCTTTCGCCGCTACTATGCGCGGCGCGTCCGGCGCAGCGAGGCGATCCTGACCGCCGCCATGACCGCCAAGATGCGCAACCGACTATAGACTTGAATAGAGGTCGGCCCGCTCACCCCCAGATCAGGCCGCAATGAGGCGGCCTTTCCAAGGCGATAACCCTGCGTATGCGACGGATCGCCCTCGGCTCGGCCTCGGCCCTGATCCTGGCCAGCGACATTCGCCTGCCGCCGGAAGGACTGACCGGCACGGTCTTCGGGTCTTCGCGGCGCCATCCGACATACGGCGCTCCGCCATGACCAAACTTCTGGTCCGCATCGTTCGGCCAAATCCCTGACGGGCGGTCCCGGCGGCACGGTGGAGGAGGCGCTCGTGCCTCGGCCTTTCGAGCCAGGCCGAGGGCGGGGAGGGGGCAGGAAAGATTCCGCGAATATAGATTTGAATATACGTCGGCCAGGTCGCCTCCTGAGTGTCGCCGCATCTCGCGGCTTAACAGCGAAGGAGAGACCACGATGACCCAGCGTCTGATCCGCGTCGGCTCGGCCAAGCAGCTGACCGAAGGCTCCGAAGGCACGATCCCGGAAGGCGTCCAGCCCCGGGAATTCGCGCTCGTCTGAGCCCATCGCCGGCGGGGGCCCATCGGCTCCCGTCGGTATGCGCGTGATCGGGAGGACCCTGTGCGCCTGAAACTGACGGAACCGGTCCACGCGGTGATGATCGACACCGACCTGGTGTTTCTCGACATCGACGCCGACGCCTATTTTTGCCTGCCCTTGCCGCAGGGCCTGGCGCGGCTCGACGGCGAGCGGCTGGAAACCCCCGATCCGGTGCTCGGCAAAGAGCTGGTGGCTGCGGGCCTCGCGCAAGCGGACCCGATGCGTGAGCCCCCGATGCGCCGGCCTCCGCCCGCGCCGCCGTCCCGAACGGCGCGGCGACTTCTCGAACGCGCCGAGGGCGGCGACGTTCGCCTTCGGGTCGCGCACCTCAAGGCCTTGGCGGCGGCGGTGCGCGCCGCCCTCAGCAGCCGCAAGCGCACGTTCCGGCAGCTCATCGCGGCGCACACTCACGAAGCTGCGCACGGCGCGGTCGATATGGACCGCCTGCTGTCCGACCTCGCGATCTGGCGACGCCTGGCGCCCTGGTTGCCGCTCGACGGTGTGTGCCTGTTTCGCAGCGGCATGTTGGCGGCGTTCCTGCGGGCCTTGGGCCACCGTCCGACCTGGGTCTTTGGCGTCCGCACCTGGCCGTTCCAGGCCCACTGCTGGCTCCAGGTCGAGGACGTGGCCCTGGACGATGAGGCCGAACGCCTGTGCGCCTTCGCCCCCATTCTCGGGGCTTGAGCCATGGCCTATCTGGCGCTGACCCATCCTGGCGGCCGGACCGCCGAACCCTTCGACGCGATGGTCGCCGATCTTCAGGCGCGGGGCTGGACGCGCGTCCTGGCCCCTTACGCCCTGGCCGTCCTGGTCAAGGACGCCGCCGCCCCGCCGGTGCACGCCCTGGGCGACTGGCGCGGGCCGGTCGGCGCGGTGATCGGCGAGGTGTTTGATCGGTCGGCGCTGGACGCGGGCGAGGCGCGGCTGCTGGATCTGGACGCGCTCGGCGGCCTGGCCAACGACGATCCCAAGGCCATCGCCCGGCGGCTGTCCGAATATGGCTTTGGCGACTATGTGGTGGTGATCCGTCAGCGTCAGGGCGGGACGCCCGTGGTGGCTTCCGATCCCCTGGGCGGGCGGCCGGCCTTCGCCTGGGTTCGGGACGGGGTCACGATCATCGGGGACGAGCCGCCCAACGGCTTGGCGGCGCCCGTTGACGTCGCCGTGGATTGGCCGGCGGTGACGGCCTTGATGGCCGACCCGCGCCGCATGGGCGCCGCCCCGCCGCTAAAGGGTGTGACCTGGATCGAACCGGGCGTCTGCCGGCATGGGGCGGACCTGCAGCATCTTGAGGTCATCTGGACGCCGGCGCAGGCCGCGCGCAAAGGGCCGCGCCTGGGGGACGAGGCCGGCCTGCGCCGCGCCGTCGAGGGGACCTTGCGGGCCTTTCTGATCGGTCGTCGCCGCGTGCTCTGCGAAATCTCCGGTGGCTTGGATTCGGCGATCGTCGCCACCAGCCTGGCGGCCATCGGGCGGCCCCCCGACGCCGGGCTCAACTTCTTCCGCGACCAGGCCGAGGCCGACGAGCGGGTCTATGCGCGGGCGGCGGCCGAGCGGGCGGCTACGCCCCTACGCTGTGTCGAGCGACCGCTCCTGACCCTGTCGATGGAAGGGCTCACGGCCGACGCGGGAGCCTTCCGGCCCAATTTCGAGATCCTCGACACCGATTTTGACGACCTGGCGCTGGAGGCCATTGCCGACGTCGGCGCGGACCTCCTGCTCACGGGCCATGGCGGGGACGTGGTCTTCTACCAACTGGCCGCCGCCGACCTGGCCGGGGACCTCCTGCGGGGCGCGCCCTGCGAAGGCTCCCGTCTCGCCCGGCTCGTCGAGGTCGCCCTGCGCACGCGGCGGTCGATCTGGAGCCTGGTCGCCCAATCGCTCCGTGGCCGGCCCACGCGCGAGGTCGAGGCCCTGATGTCCGCGCCGAAGGTCCTCGCGCCGAACCCGGCCGAGGGCGCGTGGCATCCGTGGGTCGCTGACCTCAAGGGCCTGCCGCCGGCCAAGCAGGCGCAAATTCGCGGGCTGGCGCTGACCCAGGGGGTGTTCGCCTTTACGCGGCGCGGCGCGGCCGCGCGGCTTTGCCATCCGCTGCTTAGCCAGCCGGTCGTCGAAGCCTGCCTGGAGACCTCGACGCCCGTCTTGAGCCAGGGGGAGGGCGAACGCAGCTTTGCGCGGCGCGTGTTCGCCGATCGTTTGCCAGAGATCATCGTCTCGCGGCGCTCCAAGGGCGACATCAGCGTCTTCCTCGGCCGAACCCTGGCCCGGAATGTCCCGATGCTGCGCGACTTCCTGCTGGACGGTCGCCTGGTCGCCCAGGGCGTTCTCACGCGCAAGGACCTTGAGGCCGTGCTCAGCCCCGAGGTCCTGATCTTTCGCAACACCTATTCCGAGGTGGTGACCGCCACCGTCCTGGAGGCCTTCGTGCGCTACTGGGAGGGACGAGGCGCGAGGGTGGGCGTTGCCGCCTCGGCGCCGGATGTCGTTGGCCGGTCCGCCGAAAGCGCGGCCTGAAGATCCGCCGAAAGCGCGGCCTGAAGAAAGGCGAATGACCGGACATAGACGTCGCGGACATTGGCCGGCGACTGAACGACGTGGCCTTCGCCCGGATAGGTCAGTAGCTCGACCGGTTTGCCCTGGCGGTAGAGAGCGGCGAACATCGCCATGGATTTGGAAGGATCATAGTCGAGGTCGCCTTGGATCAGCAGCACGGGCGCCGTGATCTTGTCGGCCTGAAGAAGCGGGCTGCCCTCGATGTAGCGTTGCGGCTGCGCCCAGGGTGGGCCGGCCATGCGGCCCTGTCCGGACTCGGCCCAACCGAACATGGTCGAGATCCGCAGCATCACCTCCGGGAGAGCGATGGCGGCGGGGCCTTGGGCGGCCCAGTAGGAAAACAGATCGCTCACGCCCGACGAGGAGATCACCGCCTTGAACCGAGGCGACTGGGTGGCGGCGACGAGGGCGCCATAGCCGCCAAAGCTGTGACCCCAGACCGCCAGCCGCGTCTTCGACAGCCCTGGATCGGCGGCCAGGGCCGCATCGACGGCCGACAGCATGGCGTCCGCCAGGCCCTCCTGCGGCGGCGCGTCGGCCGGGATGGGCAGGCTGGGCGCCAGCACCGCGTAGCCCGCCCCCACCATCAGGCGGATGTTGGCGGTGTAACCGCGAAAATCCGGGGCCGCCAAGGCCGAGGGCGAGGTGTAGTTGGAGCCTGGATAGGGCACGACGATCAGGGGCCGATCGTCGCCGGCCCGATGGTTGGCCGGGGTGTAGAGCCAGCTGGTGACGGCCTCCCCGCGCGGCGTTCGGTGGGCGACGGCCTTGGGTGGGGCCAGATCCGCGTCCGCCAGGCCAGCATTGAGCGTCATCACGGCGCGCGCGGCTTGGCCAGGCCGGGCCAGCCACAAGGTTCCCACGCCGTGGTCGGTCTTGGCGAGGCTGAGGGTGGCGCCCGTGGCCGGGGCCTGGGCGAGCAGGACCGCGCCGGCCGGTATCGGCGCGGACCGGCGCCATTGGCCGCTCGCGGTCAGCACCCGGGCGCCGTCGGTGGTCTCGACCTGGACGGCGCGGGGGAGGTCTCCGGCGAGAACCGGCGCGGCGACGACCTTGTCGTTGGGACGGGCGAGGGTTTGGGCCGATCCGCCGACAGCGACCACACCCCGCGCGGTTCGGACCAGGAAGCCTTGCGGGGTCTGGGCCAGGCGTCGGCCGCCTTCGACCGTCACATCCGGCAGCACCGCCTCGGGACCTTTGGCGCCGATCCGCCACCAGGCCAGGGCCGCGCTGTCGGCGCGATGGGCCAGGACAGCGGGCGCGCCCTCGATCCAGCCGGCGTCCGGTTGCAGGAGGGCCGTGGTGGCGCCGACCGTGCGGGTGACGCCCGGCGCAAGCTCCGGCGACAGCTTGAACGCCCCGCCGGTGATGGACGTCCGCCAGTAGCGGATGTCGCGCCAGTCGCCCGACTTGGCGTCGTCCGGGCGAGCGCTGAACACCGCCGAGCGACCGTCGGGCGACCAGCTCACCAAGGATGAGGCCAGGTCGCAGCGGGGACAGGCTTGCACCAGGGTTCCCGACCTGAGGTCCGCCAGGACCAGGCGCCGGCGGCGATCGAACAAGCCGTTCTGCGCCAGGAAGGCCCCGTCCATCATCACCGGCTCGTCGGCGGAAATCAGCGCCGCTGTCGCCCCGCCGGGGGCGATGGACAGCTCCATGAACGGACCGCGGGCGACCCCGCGCGTCGTCCCCGTCGCGGCGTTGAAGACCACGACGTCGGTGTCCGGCCAGGGGGGATTGCGCTCGGCGCCGGGACCGCCGCGTAACGCGATGACGCTGGGCCGTCCCGTCTGGGTCGCCGCCCAGGCCGCCTTAGTGCGCGCAAGGGTCAGCCAACCCTGGTTGAGCAGCATCGAGGGGGTGTCCGGCGTCGTCGTCAGCATGACGAGCTCGTCCTTGTTGCGCCAGCGCGCCAGGCTGAACCAGGCCTCGGCGTCGACGGCGCGTCCCGACCACCGGACCTTGCCGGTGGCCAGGTCGACGACCCCCAACTCATTGGTGTGATCCTTGAGCCGGTAGACGACCAACCGTCGTCCGTCCGGCGAGAGCGCCCCCAGGCTCTCGCCGACGCCGGCCGGCGAGTCGAGCAGCCGCCGGGGCGCGCCGCCCTGCTCGACGTCGACGCGGTAGAGCCGTCCGGTGCGTTGGATTGACAGGAACTCCAGGTCCCAGCGGCCGGCGGCGGTGATGGGCCCCTGAAGCTCGAAGACCAGCGTGCGGCCATCGCCCGAGAACGCCGCGCGGCCGACGTTCTGAACGCCGAGCATGTCCTCGACCGTGTAGGGGCGGGGCGGTCCGGCGCTGGCCGCTGTTAAGGGGGCGGCCAGCGCGCAGGCAAGCGCCAGCCCTGCGAAGTCTCGCATGCTTGAACTCCAGGCTTCAGGGGACGTGGCGGCCTACCAGGCCTTGGTCAGTTGGACCGCGATGACACGGCCGCTCGGGTCATGGTTCGTGGCGTCGAACCCGACGATCTGTGGCGCGTCATAGAACGGCGGATCCTGGTCGAAGAGGTTCTGGACCGTCAGCGACACCGCCGTGCCGCGCCAAACGCCCGACGTCGCCGAAGGCGTCCAGCGCACCTGCAGGTCGGCGGTGGTCAGGGGGTTCATCCTGCGACCGGCGCCGGTGTGCAGGTCGCCGATGTGGTTGAGGGCCAGGGTGGTGGCGAAGGCTTGGTGGGTCCAGGTGGCCGAGGCGCGGGCGCGCAGATCCGCCGGAAAACCCGCCATCCCGGCCAGTTCGGCGGAGTTTGAGGCCGAGGTGATCTTGCGTTTGTAGTGCAGCAGCCAGGACAGGTTGCCGTTGAAGTCCACCCGGTCCGCGCCGAGATCCAGCCGGTAGCCGCCGGCCAGGTCGATGCCTTCGACCGTGAAGGCCCCGGCATTGACGTAGCGCGCGTCGCCGATCGCCCCGTAGGCTTCGGCGGGATAGAGCGCCTGGGCCGCCGCCGAAGCATTGGCGAGATAGGACTTCACCAGCGCCAGGTCGGCCGCGTTGGTCGTCGGCGCGATCAGCGTGCGGAACGGCGCCAGGTCGCTGGCGGTCAGGATCGTCGAGAGATAGTTGATCGCCGGCCGCCCGATCCGGCCTTCGAACTCGGTCCGGAACAGCGTGCCGGAGAGCTTGAGTTCCGGATGGCGCAGCGGCGCGTACTCGAAGCCGCCCGTCCAGGACTTGGCGGTCTCGGGCGCGAGGTTGCGATTGCCGCCGATCAGGATGAGCGTCAGGACAGGCCGCGAGCCGTTGCTGAGATTGACCGGGGTCGCGTTGGGCGCGTCCGTCAGCTGACCGATCGACGGGGCGCGGAACGACTCGCCGTAGGTGGCGCGCAGGGTCAGGTCCTCCACGGGCGCCCAGGCGAGCCCGAACTTGGGCACGGTCGAGGTCACGCCGCCGCCATAGTCCTCCCACCGGATGGCCGCCGAAAGCTCCAGCTTCGAGAAGCCGGGCCTCTGGACGTCGCCGCCGAAGATCGGGATCCGGGCTTCGCCGAACACCGCGTGAACCGTGCGCTCGCCGCGTCGCGGCGCGATGGGGATCGGGGTGAGGGATGACGAGGTGCTCACCCCGTACATCTTGAGAAACTCACGGCGGGCCTGCGCACCGACGGCCAGGCGCACGGCGCCGGCCGGCAGGTCGAAGAGCGTGCCGTCGGCGGTGGCGTTGGCGATGTCGAGCTTGCCCAGGGTCCGCCGACGATCCCAGCCCGACACGACGAAGTCGAGCACCGCCTGGGAATTGCGGCCCTGGCCGATATAGGGATTGAAATAGCCGTCGCGCGGCGCGCTGTAGGCGCTGAGGGGATTATCGGCCGTATTGCCCAGGGCCTCGTTCAACGCCGCCGAGTTGATCAAGCCGCGTGAGCCGCCACGGGTCAGTTCTTCGCCGTGGCCGGCATAGACATCCAGCCGCCAGTCGGCCGGCAAGTCGACCTTGGCGCCCAGGGCGATGTTGCTGCTGCGCACCCTGCCGACACCGCGACTGGCGCCGGTCTCGTTCTGGAAGGAATAGGCGACGCTGTTGGACGCCGCGCCATTGGGCGACACGAAATAGGGATTGGCCCGCGTCACCGTCATCGCCGCGATCGGCGCGAGGTTCCAGTGGGCGTAGCGCCGGTGGCTGAACCGCGCCTCGGCGTTCAGGCTGACACGGGACCCGACGTCCTGGCTCACCGAAGCATAGAGGGCGGTGCGTTCCTGCTCGGGCAGGATGCCCGCGACCGCGTTCTGGTTCTGGGCGTTGACCTGGCCGGCGAGAAACGACGATGGCGTCAGCCCCGTCCCATTCTGCCCGCCCGGGATGGCGTAGGCCGGCGCGTTGGCGATCAGGATGTTGCCCGGCTGGCTATAGAAGAGCCGGTGATCGACGCCGCCGAACGCTCGCAGATCGGCGTCGGCCGTATAGGCGCGGTCTCGTCCCATCACCTGGTTGGTGCGCTGATACTCGGCGCTCAGGAGGAGCGAACCGCTGTTCCAGGCGGTCCCATAGGTCTGGGCGAGCTGACGCTGGCCAAGACCGCCCTGCGTCGCCCCGCCAATCCGGGCCCGGGTCTCCATGCCGACCCAGCGATCGCGCATCACGATATTGACCACGCCGCCGACCGCGTCCGAGCCATAGACGGCCGAGGCGCCGTCCAGCAGGACGTCGACACGCTCCACGGCCGACAGCGGCAGGCTGGAGATATCGGCGAAGTCGGCCATCAAGCCGGCGCCGGCCACGCGCCGACCGTTGACCAGGACGAGGGTCGCGTCGGCGCCCAGGCCGCGCAGGTTCACGCCGGTTGATCGGCCGGCGTTGTTGCCCGTCGTGTCCGCCCCGACGCCGCCAGCCCGATTGCTGGCCGTGCCGGAAAATGTCTGGGGAAGCGCGGCGAGGGCGTCCCCGATGCTGCCGAACCCGCCGCGATCGATGGCGTCGCGACCGATCGTGACCACCGGCGAGGCCGAATGCTTGGCGCCGCGAATGTGCGAGCCGACGATGATCTCCTCGACCATCACCGGATCGCTGCCTGGCGTGGATGGCGCGGTCTGGTTCGTTCCGGCGGTGGTCGCAAAGACATCACCGTCCAGAGCGCTGACCGGCGCGCGAAGGCGACGCAGCACCAGGACGCCAGGACGGATCTGATCGACGCCGACATTGCTGCCGGCCAGGAGGCGCTCCACCGCCTCGCGCGGCGTGTAGCGTCCGCTGAGCGCCGGCGCCTGAAGGCCGGCGACCAGTTCGGGTTCGAACAGGATCTTGAACCTGGCCTGGCTTGCCAAGGCGACGAGCGACGTCTGCATCGGACCCGCCGGTACGGCGACCGAGACGACCGGCTCCTGCGCAACGGCGATACACGGCGCGGCCGCCGCCAGAACGCTCAAGGACGCTGAACTCAACAACCCGACAGTGACGCGCATCATCTCCAAATTCCCCCGCCATCGGCGGGCGCCACCTGTTTGATGTGCGCTTCAGCCGTCGATGGTTTGCGGGTGAGACGACCGAACAGGGCGACTCGGGCGGTGGGCGCGTGAAAAAAATATGACGCTAGGCGTTTGATTCCCCCTTGGGTTGCAGTTGAATATCGCCATTCGATTTGCGCTCGCTTTTTAGGCCGTAATAGGCGGAGAGCGCGGCGATGAAGTCGTCGTTGTCGCCCGTTGAAAACACACCGCTGATGCGCCGCGTGCGCGGGACGCCATCGCCCAGCACGATCTTGTCGCGGCTGTAGCGGTTCAATTCGGCGACCGCCTCGGCGAGCGGGATGTCCTGGAAGGTGACGGTTCCCGTCGTCCAGCTTGTCGCCGTCTCGACGTCGACGGGCGTGGGCGTCGCAGCCGTCGGGGCGGCGGCTTTCAGCGCCAGGGCTTGCCCGGGCTTGAGCCGCCAGGTCTTTGACCGGGCGTCCCTGTCAACGACCTCGACGCTGCCTTGGGTCAAGGTCACGCGGACATCCTGACCGGTCTTGCGCACTTCGAACCGCGTGCCGGTGGCGCGGACCCGCGTGTCGCCCGCCTGGACGATGAACGGACGTTGCGCATTGTGGGCGACCTCGAACAGCGCTTGGCCGCGCAGGAGTTCGATCCGGCGCTCGCCCTGGCTGAACCGCACGCGCACCTGGCTGTCGGTGTCCAGGGTGAGCCGCGAGCCGTCAGAGAGGCGGGCGCTGAAGGTCTGGCCGACATCGGTCTCGTAGGTCGGCCGCAGGACGATGAACCCGACGGCGACCGCCGCCACCATGCTGGCGGCCACGAGGGCTCCGGTCACGACCCGTAGGCGACGCGTTCCGACGCGCATGACGACCCGCCGGCGCTCAGGCCCGCGCGCAAGCGCCTCCGCCGTCGCTTCGCGGATGTCGGGGTCGTTCTGCAGCGCTCGGACGCTGCGGCTGATATCGTCGATCCGGTCGTAGGCAGCCCTGTTCTTGGGGTCGGACTGCCAAACCGAAAAGGCTTCGAGATCCTCGGTTTCGATCCGAGGATGGGTGTCGTTGAGCAGCGCATGCCAGGCTCCCGCCTCGCGCGTGACGCGCTCATCCATGCTTCGATCCTTGATCATGACGAGCGCCGCCCTAGTCCCGCATGGCCGCCGACGTTTTCGCCAGGGCGCGCCGCATTCGATCCTTCACGGTTCGCTCCGGGATGTTCCGTAGGACCGCGACCTCACGGTAGCTTAGGCCCTGAATGTGGGTCAGCAAGAATACATCGCGCAACTCTGGCGGTAGGGCCAGCACGATTTGCTTCAAGGTCAGCGCATGGTCCTGCGGAGCGGCCGTCGACTGCAGCGTGAAAGCCTCCGCGTCGGCATGTCGCGTTTCCTCACGGCTCAGGCGGCGGGCGCGGTCGCGCGCGAGGTTGTCCGCGATGCTGAGGAGGAAGGCGCGGTGGTGGCGCACTTCGCCCGCGGCTTCCTGAGCCGCGGCGCGCAGGTAGGTCTCGTGCGCCAGGTCGTCGGCCTGGTCGCCATAGCGTTTACGAAGGACGCCGCGAAACCAGCCGTCGTATTTCCGATAGAGCGCTTCGAGCGCTCCGGCGAAGTGAGCGGGCGTCGGGGCTGGAGAAGAAAAGCCGTCCATGGGGCTGTCCACCTGAGATTGCCCCACAGAATCCTACATCAAATCCACCTTGAAAAGGTGTATTCGGATCGAAATCCACCTTCTTACGATCTGTCGCCATCTCGCCGCTCGACGAACATTCCCCTGTTGCGTTGTTGGACGTCAGGGGCGGATGTCGAAACTGGAAGAACAGTTCGGTGAGATGCTCCGGTACCACCGGAAGCGCGCCGGCCTCAGCCAAGCGCAACTCGCCGAGAAGATCGATCGTCAACCGAATGCTGTTCAGCGCTTGGAGAGCGGTGAGGCCGCGCCGACATTCGACACACTCGAACGGCTTGCCCATGCCTTGGACATCGATGTCCGGGATATGTTTGGGACCGGTGACTACGCCGCACGGCCTGGCCGCGACGATCCGCTTGCCGCTATTTTCAAACTCCTGGTTGGCCTGAAAGATCGTGATCTTCAGAGCATATTCGAGCTCATGATCGCAGCCCTCAAGCTGCGGAAGTAGTCGCGTTCGTTTCGCGCAATCGTTGCCGGTACCTCGGCAGCGATTTTGATTTACAACCAGAACCGTCGCACCTCCCCTGTCCGTTGGCCGCGTGTTCTCGGCGGAAAATGGGCAAACGCCGGTAGATTTCGTGCAGTTGGTCAGAGTGTCTGGCGGCATGCTCGGATGCCCGCGCCGCTCGCCAATCGGGGACCGGATCGGACGTCGAGCGGTGGCGCCGGCGGCGGCTGGCGCGCGTTTGTACGACTGACGACACCCGCCCTGTGCTGGGAGTTTCTGCGGCGCAACCCGGCCTACCGCAGCGATTTCGATCGCATTGAGGGCACGGGGGCGGCGCTCGATCGGCGCTGGGGACTTGCCGCTCCGGCCAACCCGGATCTCTCCGCCGACGAGGGCTGCGTGATCTGGCGCGAGGACATCGCCCCTGGTCTGGTCGTGCCCGTCGAACGCGCTTTGGTCGGCGAGCCGCGGGCCTTGCCTTGTGCGCGATCCGACATTCGTCAGGGCGAGGACGGCCGTCACATTCGCCTTCCGAGCGGACTTCAGGTGCTTCTGCGCGGCGATGCGCCGGCCGGCGGTCCGGTGATGGTCGTGATGGTCTATGACGCCGACTTCAATCTGCGGGTCCGTGCCGTTGACGCGTTGCGTCGCGCCAGTCTGACCGATGCGCCGCCGAACTCGCGCCTGAGCACGACGCAGAAGGAGCGGCTGGCGCGCTGCCTCTACGCGCTGGACGCAACCCTGAAGGACCAGACCCACCGCCAGATCGCGCGCGCGCTTTTCGGCCCTGGCGAGACCGAGGGACCAGACTTCGCCACCTCGACCCTTCGCGACGTCACCGCGCGCCTGGTCCGTCGAGGTCGAGCCCTGATGTCGGGCGGCTACCTGCGCCTTCTTCGGGCCGGGTTCTAGTCGGGGCGAATTTGGCCCCCTCCCTGTCTTCGCCATCCCTGACCGAGCACGCCGTGAGCCAGCCTTTCCTGGAGCCGCCGCCCGATGTCCGGAGCTTTCCGGCGGCTCTCGAAGGATCAGGTCATGTCCCAGATCGACGAGCCGCCAATTGAGCGCCTCCTGTTGGCTCCCGAAGCCGCCAAACATCTGCGCCTGTCGCCGGCGACCCTGGCCAAGCACCGTTGCTACGGCACCGGGCCCGTCTATCGCAAGAACGGCGGGCGCATCCTCTATGCCTTGACCGACCTGAATGACTGGTCTCGCCGGGGCGTGCGTCGTTCGACGAGCGACCGCGACGCCGTGGCGACGCCGCCGGCCCAGGCCCATGCCGCCCTTGCGCCGGCCTATACCGGACGCCGCGGCGATGATTGAGCGCACCAAAGCCGGCCTCACCCGCGTCGAACTGGTGTTCCTGGCCGAGCGGATCGAGCGCTGGATCCGCTTTGGCCAGATCGCGGCCGAAGAGGTCCACGACCGTCGCCGCCGTAGCGTGATGTTCGCGCCCGGCGAGATCTTCGCGTTCGTGCGTTGGCGCGCGGAGTCCTACGGGACCGTGGACTCCCGGATCGCCATCCTGCGCGCCGTGCGCCCTGGCGAGGCCTTCACGACCTATCCCGAAGTGACCCCGGGCGCGGACATCCTGCTGGACGTTCATGGCTGGTCGAAGGTCCAGGCGGTCCTTGAAGCCATCGACAGCGTCGAGCGCGTCGGCGTCCAGCCACACCGCGCCGCGCCGGACTATTGGCGTCACGTTGGCGCCAGGGTGGGTGTTGGCCTGCCAGCACGCGCCTACGATCGCACCCGCCACCGCGCCTTCATGCTGCGCCGGGCCATCTTCCCATGAGCCGCCGCCGCATCGTTTCAATGGCCGCCGTGGCTGCAATTGGCTGTCTGTTGGCGGTTCGCCCAGGCTTCCGCCCAGCGCCGCGACTGCTCTTCAACACGACGGCCAGCGCGCCGCTGGGCTTCTATCGTCTGACGCCGGGTCGCTTCGCCAAGGGCCAGTTGGCGGCCGTTGCGCCGCCCCAAGGTTTGGCGAACTGGATGGCGCGGCGCGGCTATCTGCCGGCCAATGTCCCGCTGCTGAAGGAGGTGGCGGCGGTTGGCGGCCAGCGTGTCTGCCGCGGAGGCGATGTGCTGTCGATCGATGGCGCGCCGGTCGCCCGGATCCTCCCGCATGACCGGCAGGGGCGGGCGCTTCCCGCCTACCAGGGGTGTCGGCGGCTGAATTCCGACGAGGTGTTCCTCCTCAACCGTCACGCCCCTAGCAGCCTCGACGGGCGCTATTTCGGTCCTCTGCCGGCGCGCCACGTGATCGGCGGCGCGCGCCCCCTGTGGACCTGGGAGGCGCGGCGATGACCGCCCGGCCGTTCCTTTCCTTGTTCGGTCGGTTTGCCGGTCCTTTCCTCGTCCCGGTCAAGACGATGTCGGCGGTCGCGCGCCGGCGCCGTCAAGGGCGGCCGCCAGGCCGGCGCGGGACGCGCCTTGCCCTTGACGGTGACGAGCACGGCCGCACGCTTGTTGTCACTGAGACGATCGGCAGGACTCCGCGCGCCTGTCGCGCGTCCACCTTGGTCTGTTCGACGCTGGCCGCGCTCACGCTCGGCTTGGCGGCGACGCCTGCGTCGCCCGCACCGGCCGTTGTTCGCAATGCCACCATCACTGCGGCCGTCGACGAGGCCGCAGCGCGTTTCGACCTTCCGGCTGCATGGATCTATGCGGTCATGCACCAGGAGAGCGGCGGGCAGACATCGGCGGTGTCGGCGAAGGGCGCGATGGGTCTGCTCCAGTTGATGCCCGGCACGTGGCGCGAGCTGACGACGGAGTTTCACCTGGGCGAGGACCCCTTCGAACCTCGCGCCAACATCCTGGCCGGCGCGGCCTATATGCGTCGACTGTACGATCGGTTTGGCGCGCCAGGGTTTCTCGCGGCCTACAATGCTGGGCCTGAGCGATATGCCCGATCCTTCGCTGAGGGGACGGCCCTGCCACAAGAAACGCAGACCTATGTCCGCAAGCTCTCACCCCTGATCGCGCGGTCTGGCGTGGCCAGGACGTCGATCAATCCCCCCGTGGACTGGCGCACGGCCGGCGTCTTCGTCGTGCGGGGAGCCCATGACGCCCTCGCTGCTGATCCTCAGGCTCCGGGTGCGCCCTGGGTGGCGGTGGGCCGATGAGCGCCCAGGCCAAAAGGGGTTGGAAGATCGGACATGGGGCGTTTCAGAGCGGGAAAGGGCAGGTCAGAAACAACATCAGCCTAACGCAAGATAAAAGCACAGGAACCTTAGGTCCCTATGTGCTTGATGATGTTGGGTTTTTAGAGGAACCCTCGACATGGTCGCGGTCCTCGAAGTTCAGTTTTCCAAATGAAAACAAGGGTCTGACAGGGACCCTTGGCCAGGTCGCGTGCCGTCATGCGGCGTGACGACGAATTCGAGCCCAAGGTTGGTCGCATCCGCGATCGGGGCGGCAACGCTGCCGGCAAGATCCGCAGTTTCTCGTCCGAGGTCGCGGCGGCGGCCCGGAAGGCGGGGCTCGGGAGCATGGACCTGGGCCCGCGCCGCGGTGTCCGGTCCTTCGGTCGGGGCCGTTCCATCCCGCGCTCGCAGGGCCAGCGGCAAGTTGTCGTCAAGGGACGGATCATCCGCCATCGCGGCCAGCGGTTCCGGGCGGCCAGCCTGGGCGCCCATCTCGACTACCTGCGCAGAGGGGGCGCGGGGCGTGACGGTCGCCCCGGCGAGGCCTTCGATCGCGACGGGGTCGCCGATCACGAGGGCTTCGCCACGCGCGCCGAGCCCGACCGGCATCATTTTCGTTTCATCGTTTCGCCCGAGGACGCCGCCCAACTGTCCGATCTTCGCGCCACCACGCGCGATCTCATGGCCCAGATGGAGAAGGATCTGGGCACGCGCCTCGAATGGGTCGCCGTGGAGCATTGGAACACCGACAATCCGCACATCCATGTGTTGGTTCGGGGCGTCTCCGAGGACGGGCGCGACCTGGTGATCGACCGGGACTATATGGCCCATGGTCTGCGCGAACGGGCCAAGCAGTTGGTTACGCAGGAGCTGGGGCAGAGGTCGGCGCTTGAGATCGCCGCCGCGGCCGATCGCGAGATCGAGGCGGAGCGGTGGACGGGTCTTGACCGACGCCTGCGCGACAGGATCGAGCCCGGCAGCGGCCAGATCGATCTTCGACCGACGAGCCGCGAGGGCTCGCAAGATCAGCGTCGGCTGATCGGTCGGGCTCAAGTTCTCCAGCGCTATGGCTTGGCCGAGGAGGTATTGCCTGGTCGCTGGCGCGTGGCGGAGGATCTTGAAGCCAGGCTTCGTGAAATCGCCCTGCGCGGCGACATCATCAAGACCCTGCATCAGGCCCAGGGTGGGATCGACCGGGATCCGGCCAGCCTGGTGATCGAAGGTGACACGTTGGAAGCGTCGATCACCGGTCGGGTGGCCGGCCGTGGCCTGCACGACGAGCTCAAGGGCCAGGCCTATCTGATCGTCGACGGCGTCGATGGTCGGCTACACCATTTTCGGTTCCGCGATCTGGCGGCCTCTGGCGACACGCCGGTCGGCGGCCTCGTCGAGATCCGATCGGCAGTCGACGCCGACGGCGTGGGCAGCTTGAGCCTGCTGCATCGCTCCGATCTGTCGATCGCCGCCCAGGTCACCGCCACGGGCGCAACCTGGCTCGACCGTCAGCTCGTCGTCGCCGAGCCGACCGCCCTGGCGCAACACGGGTTCGGCGCCGAGGTGCGTGACGCCCTTGATCGTCGCCGCGACCACCTGGCGACCGCTGGCCTGGGTGAAATCCGCGATGGCCAGTTCCAGCCGGCGCGCAAGCTGATCGCCAAGCTGCGGGATGCTGAGCTCGATCAGGTGAAAGCCAAGCTCGCCGCCGGTGGCAAGGCCGTCATGACCGGAGGGGAGGGGGACCTAGTGTCGGGGGTTTACGCCCGCCGCCTCGATCTCGCCTCCGGCCGCTTCGCCATGATCGACGATGGCCTGGGATTTCAGCTCGTGCCGTGGACGCGGTCGCTGGAGTCGCGGCTCGGCCAGGAGGTCAGCGGGACGATCACAAGCAGCGGGGTGGATTGGTCTTTCGGCAGGAAGCGCGGGCTTGGACTCTAGAGGCGCAGAACCATGAACGGCACGAAAATCCTGTGGGGCCAGATCCTGGTGGTCGCGGCTCTGACGCTTGGTGGCGTCTGGGGGGCGACGCAGTGGACGGCGTGGCAGCTCGACTATCAGGCGGGCCTTGGGCCGCCGTGGTTAAGGCTCGGCTCATGGCGCCTCTATCCGCCACCGGCCTTCTTCTTTTGGTGGTTTGTCTACGACGCCTATGCGCCGCTGATCTTCGCCCGCGGCGCCTTCATCGCGGCGGGCGGCGCGCTCACCGGCGTTGGCGCGGCCATCGGCATGTCGATCTGGCGTGCGCGCGAAGCGAAATCCGTGACGACCTACGGCTCGGCGCGCTGGGCCGAGCCGGCCGAAATCAAAGCCGCCGGTCTGCTGGGCGACAACGGCGTCATGCTGGGGCGGATCGGCGAGGCGTATCTGAGGCATGACGGCCCAGAGCACGTGCTGTGCTTCGCCCCGACGCGAAGCGGCAAGGGCGTGGGCCTGGTCGTGCCGACCCTGCTGGTCTGGCCCGGCTCCGCAGTCATCCACGACATCAAGGGCGAGAACTGGCAGCTGACCGCCGGCGCCCGGTCCGCCTTTGGCCACGTCCTCCGCTTCGATCCGACCGACGCCGAAAGCAGCGCTTATAATCCCTTGCTTGAGGTCCGTCCAGGACCGACCGAGGTTCGCGATGTGCAGAACGTGGCCGACATTTTAGTCGATCCGGAAGGGGCGCTGGAGCGCCGAAATCACTGGGAGAAAACCTCACACAGCCTGCTCGTCGGCGTCATCCTGCATGTTCTCTATGCCGAGCCTGACAAGACCCTGGCCGGCGTCGCCAACTTCCTGGCCGACCCGGCGCGGTCGATCGAGGCGACGCTGCGGGTGATGATGGCGACGCGGCACCTTGGAGACCGGGTTCACCCCGTGGTCGCCAGCGCAGCCCGGGAGCTCATGAACAAAAGTGAAAACGAACGCAGCGGGGTGCTCTCAACCGCGATGAGCTTCCTGGGTCTCTATCGCGATCCGGTTGTTGCAGCCGTGACGTCACGCTGTGACTGGCGGATCACCAATCTGGTCGAGGCCGATAAGCCGGTCAGCCTCTATCTTGTGGTGCCGCCGTCGGACATCAGCCGGACCAAGCCGCTGATCCGCCTGATCCTCAACCAGATCGGCCGGCGGCTGACCGAGGGCCTGGAGGCGTCGCGCTCGCGGCGGCCTCTGCTGCTGATGCTCGACGAGTTTCCGGCCTTGGGGCGCTTGGACTTCTTCGAAGCCTCGCTGGCGTTCATGGCCGGCTACAAAATTCGCGCCTTTCTAATCGCCCAGTCGCTGAACCAGATCGAAAAGGCGTACGGGGCGAACAACGCGATTTTGGACAACTGCCACGTCCGCGTGGCGTTCGCGACCAATGACGAGCGCACGGCGCGCCGGATCAGCGACAGTCTGGGCACCGCCACAGAGATGAGGGCGATGAAGAATTATGCGGGCAATAGGCTTTCACCCTGGCTCGGACATTTGATGGTTTCGCGCCAAGAAACGGCGCGTGCGCTGCTCACGCCGGGCGAGGTCATGCAGCTTCCATCGCAGGACGCCATCGTCTTGGTCGCCGGCGCGCCGCCCATTCGGGCGCGGAAGATTCGCTACTACGCCGACACGCGGCTCGCGGGACGTCTGCGGCCGATTGCCGGCGTCGAAAGACGCCCCCTGACCAACGGTCCATCCGCATGGGCGGCCGTGGCGACGTCTTCGGTAGCGACAGCGCCCGTGGCGAAATCTCGCGCCGACGATGGCGGGTTGAAGCAGGAGCCGGAACTGGCGGGTCATGAGCACACGCCAGCTGACGCGATTATCGACCAGGTCGACCGGGAGCCTGAGGGCGACGGAGGCGAGGTGCAGCAGGGGCGGGAGATGCAGCGGCGGTTCGCGGGTGTCGCGCGCCAGACCGCCATGGACCAGGACGATGGCATTCCCCTGGGCGGTGACTCATGAAGATCCCCACCAAAGTCTTCCTGCCCGCCGACACCATCCGCAAGCTTGACGTCCTGTCGGAGCGCTCGGGACGGGGCAAGTCGGAGATCGCCCGCGCCGCGATCGAGTCGTACCTGTCGCCGGATTCCGCAGAAGCGGCAGAGGCCGCGTTGACGCGTCGTCTTGACCGGTTGGCCCGACAGCTCGACCGCATTGAGCGGGACGTCACGATTGTGACTGAGGCGGTGGCGCTTCATGTGAAGACTTGGCTCAAGATCACGCCGGCGATGTCCTCCGCTGAGGATCGCGCTGCGGCGGCTAAGGGTCAGGAGCGCTACGCGGCATTTGTCGACCTATTGGCTAAGCGACTGGTGGAAGGGCGGCTCCTGAAGCGAGAGGTGCTCAATGACCTTTCCGACGACCTTTGACTCTTATGCGACCTTGGGAGAGTCCGCTTATGGGATGGCCGTGCGCGTCGGCCGGCATCGGCCACACTTGGCGGTGTTCACATTTTGGCCGATACGGCGCGCTGACGGGTGAGCAGGTAGAAGGTCGACCCCACGATCACTAAAGCTCCGATCACGGTGGCTGGAACGATGGCCTCGCCGAAGACGACCAGGCCGACCCCGGCGGCCAGGATCAAGCGGGTGTAGTCGATGGGAGCCATGATCACGGCCTCGCCCCACTGCATGCCCTTGGTGTAGCAGGTCAAGGTGATAAGGCCGAACACCCCAAGGGCGACCAGCAACGGCAAGTCTCCGGCTGGCGGCCAGGACCACTGCGCCATCGCCAGGGGCGCGGAAAGGACAAGGCCGATCATGGCGGAATAGACGGTGAGCGTCAGCACGGTGTGATCCTTGGCCAGGGCCTTGACGTTCAGGATCGTGAGCGCGGCCAGGAGGGCTGCAGCTATCGCGGCGAGATGACCCGTTGTTAATGCCACGCCCTGCGCGCCGGGCCTAAGCATGATCAAGACGCCCACGAAGCCCACGACGGTGGCCGCAGCACGGGGAAGGCCCAGGGCCTCCTTGAGAAACAGTGGACCCAGGATCGCCATCCACAGGATGCGCGTGAACGACAGGGCGTTGGCGTCCGCCAAAGGTAGTTGGCTATAGGCCGCGATGCTGAGCCAGACACCAAGAACGCCCGTGACAGAGCGCCCGAAGATCAAGCCTGGTTTCGTGGTGGCGAAGGTTGTGCGCCAGCTGCCGCCTATCAAGGGGGTCAGCAACAGAACGGCGACGGCCTGTCGCCAGAAAAGAATGACCGCCGGTGAATAGTCAGCCCCCAGCGCCTTGAGCAGCGAAGCCTCAAGCGTGAAGCTGATCGCCGAGCCCAGCATCCACAGCGCCCCGACCTGATTGCCGCTCAGCGTCCGTCCCAAAGATCCCCCAGCAGCAGGGCCGCGCCTTCGGGGGTCCAGTCGGCGTTCAGGGTGAAGGAGAGGCCCAGGGCTTTGGCTATTTCGATGCCGAGGTGACCCAGTACCAGATCGACCATCGAACCAGGCAAACGCCAACCTTCAGAGCAATATCCGAAGATCGCGAGAGGTGTACTAGACGCGCTGTCGAACAACACACCGCAATCTTGGGTGAAATAGCGCAATCCAAGCGATCCGCTCTTTGAGAACACCCGAATGCTGGGTTGGATGAAAAACTCCGTCCTAGGCCAAGACCGGCCAACGTTTAGGCAGCGCTCGTACTCGCCGGCGAGAGGTGCCGGAAGTGTCAACCCGCATGCCCCGAGCGCCAAGGCTGCAAGCTCGCTGGCGTTGGTGGCCCCCAAAGCGGCAACATCGGCGCAGAACTCCGCCGCCTCCGCCTCAGACCATTCCCTGGTCTTGCAGGTCGGGGCCTCCGGAATGTCTCGAAACCCCGCGACCATGTCGCCTAGATCGACATGGAGGCTCGATGCAGGCGCAAAGCGCTGAAGCGTTGCGTTGACGCGTGCGAGACCTAGTTTGGCGATCAAGATGTCGGTGGCCGTACCGTCCGACGCCGCGAGCATCCAATGTAGGAGGTGCCGGTCGGTAAGCCTTATGGTGCTGTCGAGCAGGTTGATCACGCCACCACCGATACGAAAGCGATCCGGGGCGATCAGGCTTTCAGAATCCAAACTTCCCTCAGGAAGCGAGCCATCGGTAAGCGCCTCGAAGTAAGCCACGAGGACCGCCAGCTTGAAACAACTGCCGATGGGCCACGCCTTTCGGACGCCCTGTTCTACGGCTTCGCCCGTTCTCAGATCGCGAAGATAGAAATGCCAACCGGTCGTGAACCGATCAAAGATTGCGGCTATGCGGCTGGCGTCGATCATTCCACGGTCGCGAGCAGGTTCGGGGCGAGCGAAGTCACGGTTTTCGCCTTGCCCATCAAATGACTGACGATCATATCCCCGATGGGGATGTCCATCTCACGCTCGTAGGCGACGAAGTTGGACGGCGGATTGACCTCCAAAACATAGGGCAAGCCAGCCTTGTCGATTATGATGTCCACGCCTGTAAACTCATGTTCAGCCGCCTTGGCCGCATTGATCGCGAGGGCATCGATCTCCGGCCCGAAGTCCATCCTGCAACCGCCCATCCGGTAGGGCAGACCCCGGAAGTCGTCTGCGGCAATGGCATATTTCAGCGAGGCAACGACACGATCGCCCAAAACGCAAAGGCGAGCCACGTGGGCAGCGTCGATGAATTCCCGCAGAATGAACTCATCACCGGTCGTCCTCAGATAGTCGACGACCGACCTTAAGGATCGCATGGACTCGATAATCATCGTGCCGACACCCAAGGTGCCGCCAACGATCTTGATCACGATCGGAAACCCGCCAAGGATTTCCACATAGTCCACCAGGCGGTGGTTGTCTGACGGAAGCCGATGGATCGTGCGCGGTTGTGGCAGCCCCATGACCTGCATCGCCGCGCAATGGACTGTGGTGTCGTCGCCGTTGGTGAAGCGCGTAGCACCGCAGGTTCGGAACGTCGCTACGTACGGTCTGTAGAGAAGCGTTTCGAGGCGAACCGAACCACGCCCGACGTTGAACAGCATGTCGCCGGGTTGTGGTTCGGGCAGGTTGGCGTAGTCGACTTCCAGGCTGTCCAATGCACGACAGTCGAGAAGCTGGCGTCGACAGGCCTGCTTGACGATCTCAATGCGATCCTGGGCCGAGCCAGAAATGCCCTCATAAAGCAGAAATAGAGCGGGTCTTTTACCGTTTTTGCTTTGCGACAACTTGGACGCTCACCCTTCTGACGACACTCGAACTGTCTGAGCCACAAGGTTGGAAAGCAAGATATTGGCGAAGAAAAACAGGCCAACATGCGGATTCGGCACGATGTCACACTCACCAAGAGATTCACCGTCCAAGATGAGCTCCATAACTAAGTTCGCATCTCCGTATTTATTTGAAGCGCACAAAGCTAGTAGGTGAATGCCTGGCGGTATATCCACCACGATATCCCCTGGAGTCGTCGCAGTTTCGTGATGATGACCATCAATATAAACGGCCAATCGTTCTTTGACTGATTTTACCCTTACTGTCAGGCTGATACCGTTCAGGGTGGTTGGAATATTTCTGTCTAGTGACATGTTGAAATTCCTTCGGCCCGTAATTTTCCATCTGAGAGAGCGCCAGTTCTCTAGGAAGTATGCCGGTGGATTTGTCTGGTGCTACCTATCAATTTTGATAGTGCGCTAGCCGATCTCGATCTGCTGGAACAGCATCGCCTTCGCCACCGCTTCAGGCAGACTCCTGGCGCTGAGCTTCTGTCTCGCATTCTTCAGGTATAGATTGACCGTCACGTCGGCCAAATGAAGCCGGTCGGCAATCTGTGCCACCCGCAGGCCCTGCGCGGTAAATTGAAGGCAGTCGCGCTCACGGGGGCTTAGTGGCGCTGCACCGGCCCTTAGCCGGAGCAGTTCGCCGGTCATCCCATGGTGCAGGACGTGGGCCAATCCAATCAAGGTCCCGGCGTGCGCAATGGTAAGCCGTTCACCCTCTGACTCCCGCAGGCTCGAACCCATCACAATGCCCGCCGCTGGCAAGGCGTCACCCCAAGGACCCGGCAGGGGCACTAGGAGCCCAACATTTAGACCCGCGTCCTTGGCCTCGTGGGCCATTGTCGGGTTGGTAAAATGTTGAGTCCGGCTGGTGCGGTAGAGGCGCGGATCGAAGCGCCCAGCCCGAACGTGAGCGACGATATCGTCGTCGATGTCATAGGCTTGTTCGGTATAGTGCTCGATCCATTCCCGGCTCATTGTCGACATCGCCGGATCGCCCCGCGCTTCCATACGGCCATAGGTGGCGAAATCCAGGAAGGCATAGTTGATCTGGTCCAGCCCCAGACCGGCCAGGCCCTGCGTGAAGGCGAGCCACTTCGCGTTTGGCGTCGCGGCTGTAGCGACTGAATGGAAGATCGCCGCCGTATCCATGATTGCAAGCCCCCGCTTGTGACCCGGTTGTGCAACCTTGGCCTGTTTACCAGGCTTCTTCAAGGAAGCAGATAACGCCGTTCTGCGGGCCTCGTTCGGTGCCTCCGCACGCGGCCGAAGGTCCGAAATGTGGAGCCGTACAAATGTCGGCGAATGGCACAATGCGGCAACAGTGATTGCGAACCTTTCTTTGTCTTTCCTGCAGGTTCCGCTTGCGATTTCCCTGTTGAGATCGGCCCAAATGCGGTCTTCTTAGTCATCCTCGTGAACCACGGGGACCGACATGGACCAGCCCGAGACCACCTTTGAACTGACCCGTAGCCAGCGAATGCTTCGCTCGGCGCTTGGGCCGCTGCTGTTGGCCCGCCTCGACGATCCGGGCGTCGCCGAGCTGATGGTCAATCCCGACGGCCGGGTCTGGCTTGACCGGTTTGACGCTGGCCTTGTCGATGCTGAACTGTCGATCGCGTCGGCCGACGCCGAGCGGATCCTGCGGCTCGTCGCCCACCATGTCGACGTCGAAGTCCATGCCGGCCGACCGCGCCTGTCGGCCGAATTGCCCGGGACCGGTGAGCGGTTCGAGGGGCTGATGCCGCCCCTGGTGGCCGCGCCGGCCTTCTCGATCCGCAAGCCCGCGCGCCAGATCTTCTCGCTCGACGACTATGTCCGTGCGGATGTGATGACCGCCGATCAGGCGGGCGCGCTGGCCGCCGCCGTGCGTGATCGCCGCAACATCCTCGTGGCCGGACCGACCTCAAGCGGCAAGACCACCCTGGTCAATGCGCTGCTGGCCAAGGTCGCTGAGAGCGGCGATCGCGTGATCCTGTGCGAGGACTTGCGCGAGCTGCAGTGCGCCGCGCCCAACCTTGTGGCCATGCGCACCATTGACGGCGTCGTCACCCTGACCGATCTGGTCCGCTCGACCCTGCGTCTGCGACCCGACCGGATCATCATCGGTGAGGTGAGAGGCGGGGAAGCCCTCGACTTGATCAAGGCCTGGGGCACGGGCCACCCCGGCGGCATCGGAACCCTGCACGCCGGCACGGCGATGGGCGCGCTGCTGCGCCTGGAGCAGCTGATCCAGGAAGCGGTGGTCACGGTGTCGCGCGGCCTCATCGCCGAAACCATAGATGTGATCGCCGTCCTGTCCGGCCGAGGCCGACAGAGACGCCTGATCGACCTTGCCCGCCTGGAGGGCCAGGCGCCCGACGGCGCCTACCAGCTCAGCCCCGCCTGAGACCTTAGTCCCCCAAACCCCTGACGTCTAAGGAGAATAGCCTCGTGTCCACGAGCCTTGCCCTGCCGCGCGCCCCCATGCCTGCTCATCGTGCGTCGCGGCGACCGCTACCGCGTGTCCGCAACTGGGTCTTCGCCGGGGTCGTCGCCGCCACGACCGTGATTTCCGCCCAGGCCTTCGCCGCCGGCTCGTCCATGCCGTGGGAAGCGCCGCTGCAGAAGATCCTGGAGTCGATCGAAGGCCCCGTCGCCAAGATCATCGCAGTCATCATCATCATCATGACCGGCCTGGCCCTGGCCTTCGGCGACAGCACCGGCGGCACCCGGCGCCTGATCCAGATCGTCTTTGGCCTGTCGATTGCCTTCGCGGCCTCGAGCTTCTTCCTGTCGTTCTTCAGCTTCGGCGGCGGAGCCGTCATCTGATGGCCGGCGATCGCGCGTGGAATTTCGCCGCGCCCGTCCATCGGGCGCTCACTGAACCGGTGCTGCTGGCCGGCGCGCCGCGTGCGATCGCCCTGGTCAATGGCACCTTGGCCGCGGCCCTTGGAGTCGGGCTGCGGCTCTGGCTCGTGGGCCTGGCCCTGTGGGCGATCGGCCATGGCCTAGCCGTCTGGGCCGCACGCCATGACCCGCTGATTTTCGAGGTCGGTCGGCGGCACGTCCGCCTCCCGGCCCGGCTGGAGGTCTGAGCATGCTCGACCTTCGCGAATATGCGCGTCGGCCCTCAAGCCTGGCCGACTATCTGCCCTGGGCCGCGCTCGTCGCGCCCGGCGTGGTGCTCAACAAGGACGGCGCGTTCCAGCGGACCGCCGCCTTCCGCGGGGCCGATCTGGACTCCGTTTCGGACGGCGAGGTCGCGGCCGTGGCCGCCAGGGTCAACAACGTCTTGCGCCGGCTCGGCTCGGGATGGGCGATGTTCGTCGAGGCGCGCCGCGATCCGGCCTTGGCCTATCCCGACAGCGACTTCCCCGATCCCGTCTCAGCCCTCGTGGATCATGAGCGGCGCGCCGCCTTTCTGGAGGAGGGCGCGCATTTCGAAAGCCGTTACTACCTGACGCTTCTCTATCTGCCGCCGCCCGAACAGGCCGGCGCGCTCGGCGGTCTGTTCATTGAAGGGCGGGCCGAAGGCGGCCTGGATTGGCGGGCCGAGCTGGCGGGCTTTGTCGAGCGCACCGGCCGGGTGCTGGCGCTCATTGAGGGCCTGATGCCTCAGGCGCAGTGGCTGGACGACGCGGCCACCCTGACCTTCCTGCACGGCGCGATTTCGACACGTCGTCAGGCTGTCGGCGTTCCCGAAACCCCGATGTATCTCGACGCCTTGCTGGCGACGCAGGCGCTCGACGGTGGTCTGGAGCCGCGTCTAGGCGAGGCGCATCTGCGCGTTCTGACCATCGTCGGCTTTCCAGCCTCGACGGTTCCAGGGCTGCTCGACGATCTCAATCGTCTGGCCTTTCCCTATCGCTGGACCAGCCGCGCCATCTTCCTGGACAAGGTCCAGGCCCAAGGCCTGCTGACCAAGATCCGCCGACAGTGGTTCGCCAAGCGAAAGTCGATCGCCGCCCTGTTGCAGGAGGCGCTCACCCAGCAGCCGGCGGCGCTGGTCGACAATGACGCGTCCAACAAGGCCGCCGACGCCGACCTGGCCCTTCAGGACGTGGGCGAAGACGCTGTCGCCTATGCCTATGTCACGGCCAATGTCGTGGTCTGGGACGACGATCCGGTCCGCGCGGAGGCCAAGCTCGCCCTGGCCGAAAAGATCATCACCGGTCGCGACTTCACGGTGATCCGCGAGCGTGTCGGCGCCGTCGAGGCCTGGCTGGGGACTGTGCCGGGCCACGCCTACGCCAATGTTCGCCAGCCGCCGCTCTCGACCCTCAACCTGGCCCACATGGCGCCGCTGTCGGCGGTGTGGGCCGGTCCTGAGCGCAACGCGCACCTGGGCGGTCCGCCCCTGCTCATGGCCAGGACCGAGGGCTCGACGCCGTTTCGGCTGTCGCTGCATATCGGCGACGTCGGCCACACGCTGATCGTCGGGCCGACCGGGGCGGGCAAGTCCACGCTGCTGGCGATGATGGCGCTGCAGTTTCGGCGCTATCGCGGCGCGCGGATCTTCGCCTTCGACTTTGGCGCTTCGATCCGAGCCGCGGCCCTGGGTATGGGCGGTGATTTCCACGACCTGGGCGGGGTGCTGCGCGACGCCGATCGACCGGCCGTCGACCTTCAGCCCTTGGCCCGCATCGATGACGACGCCGAGCGGATCTGGGCGGCGGGCTGGATCGCCGCGATCCTCGGACGAGAAGGCGTGACGGTCACGCCGGCCGTGCGCGAACACATCTGGTCGGCCCTGGCCAGCCTCGCCAGCGCCCCGGCGCAAGAGCGGACGTTGACGGGTCTGTCGGCCTTGCTGGCCAGCCTCGATCTGAAGCGGGCGTTAGCGCCATACTGCCTGGGCGGCTCCTGGGGCCGGCTACTCGACGCCGATTGCGAGACCCTCGGCGATCACGCGGTCGAGGCTTTCGAAACCGAAGGCCTGCTGGGTACGCCCGCCGCGCCCGCCGTCCTGGCCTACCTCTTCCACCGGATCGAGCGGCGTCTCGACGGCGCCCCCACCTTGATCCTGATCGACGAGGGCTGGCTGGCGCTCGACGACCCGGACTTCGGCGCTCAGCTGCAGACCTGGCTGGGCACGGTGCGCAAGAAGAACGGCTCGGTGGTCCTGACGACCCTGTCGCTGGTCCAGATTGAACAAAGCCAGGTCGCCCCCGCGATCATCGAGCTCTGTCTGACGCGGATCTTCCTGCCCAACCCGTGGGCGCTGGATCCGGTGGGCTCGGCCGCCTACCGGCGCTTCGGGTTCAACGACCGTCAAATCGCGCTGATCGCCCGGGCCACGCCCAAGCGCGACTACTACGTCCAGTCGCGCGCCGGCGAGCGCTTGTTCGAGCTGGGCCTTGGCCCGGTGGGCATGGCCTTCGCGGGCAGCGCGTCAAAGGGCGACCAGGTCGCCATGGCGATGATCCTGGCGACGGCGCCGCGCGAGGCGTTCGCGGCCGAATGGCTCCGCGCTCGGGGTCTGTCTTGGGCCGCCGACCTTCTTCCCAACCTCACCTCTCCGGAGATGGATCCATGATCGCTCGCCGACGTCGTGTCGTGCTCGTCCTGGCGCTCGCCCTGGCCGTTCCGCCCGGGCCGGTCCTGGCGCAGTTTACGGTCTACGACCCTGCCAACTACATCCAGAATGTCGCGCAGGCCGCTCACGCCTTGCAGCAGATCAACAATCAGATCAGCGCGCTACAGAACCAAGCTCAGATGCTGATCGGCCAGGCCAAGAACCTGGCCAGCCTGCCGTACTCGTCCCTGGCCAGTCTCCAGGCCCAGGTGGCGCGCACCAAGGCGCTGCTCGGTCAGGCCCAGCGGCTGGCCTACGACGTCTCAGCGATCCAGCAGGCGTTCACGCAGAACTATGGCGCGGCCAGCCTGTCGGCTACCAACGCCGACCTCGTGGCGCGGGCCGATGCGCGTTGGGCCACCTCGGTGGCCGGCTTTGAGGACGCGCTGAAGGTCCAGGCCAGCGTGATCGGCGGCATGGACGCCAATGCCGGCGAGATGGGCGCCCTGGTGGGCGCAAGCCAGGGCGCCAGCGGCGCCTTGCAGGCGGCCCAGGCCGGCAATCAGCTGCTCGCGTTGCAGGCCCAGCAATTGTCCCAGCTGACCGCACTGGTCGCCGCCCAGGGGCGGGCCGATGCGCTTGAAGCCGCTGATCGCGTCGCCGCGCGGGCCGACGCCAAGGCGAGGTTCTCCAAGTTCATGGGGCGAAACCCATGAGACGGGCGGTCGTCTGGAGCCTGGCCGCCTGGATGGTCCTGGCCGCCGGCTTCCTCGCGGTCCGCGCCGCCAAGACCGCGCCGCAGAAGCCTGCCGCGCCCGTGGTCGCCCGCATGGATCCCGAGCTGGCCAAGTGTCGCGCCGCCGGGGAGGCGGCGGCCCGTGATCCAGCTTGCCTGGAAACCTGGCGCGCGGCGCGCGCCCGCTTCTTCGGGAGGCCCGCGTCATGAACGACACCGGCGTCATCGACACCTTCTTCGCCACCTTCAATCGCTACATCGACAGCGGCTTTGGCCTGCTCGGCGGCGACGTCGGCGCGCTGGCCAATATCCTGGTCGCCATCGACATGACCCTGGCGGCCCTGATGTGGAGTCTGGCGGCCGGCGAGGACGTGCTGGCCCGCCTGATCCGCAAGGTCCTCTATGTCGGCTTTTTCGTCTTCCTGATCGGCAACTTCCATACGCTGTCGATCATCGTCCTGGAGAGCTTCACCGGCCTTGGCTTGAAGGCCGCCGGTTCTGGGCTCTCGGCCGAAGACATGCTGCGGCCGGGCAGGCTGGCCGCGCTCGGCATCGCCGCCGGCAAGCCGCTGCTGGAAGCGGCGGCCGAGCTGGCGGGCTGGC
>Ga0075012_10000485_pt1 | contig 42010 bp, 37 predicted proteins | sample All_14_2_FD_71474 | JGI IMG/M metagenome (GOLD analysis project Ga0075012, IMG submission 71474) | Freshwater microbial communities in response to fracking from Pennsylvania, USA - Allegheny Zone_MetaG_DW_15 | ecosystem: Environmental > Aquatic > Deep subsurface > Groundwater > Drilled...
GTGGCGGGAGGCGACACGGCTTCGGCACTCGCGGCGGGTTGTCCTGTCGTAGTCAAGGGTCATCCGGCTCACCCAGGAACGTCGGCCTTGGTGGCAGGCGCGGTCGTCGAGGCGGTCCAGGCCTGTGGATTCCCCGAGGGCACATTCTCCATGCTGGCGGGACCTGGCAACGCACTGGGCGCTGCCCTGACGGCCCATCCCGCGATCCGCGCCGTCGGCTTTACGGGATCTCGTGCGGGCGGTCTGGCCTTGAAGAGGATCGCAGCGGAACGGCCGGTCCCGATCCCGGTCTATGCCGAGATGAGCAGCATCAATCCCGTTCTGTTGTTTCCGGCCGCGCTGGACGAGCGCGCTGAAGCGCTGGCGGAAGGGTTTGTCGGCTCCCTGACGATGGGAGCGGGCCAGTTCTGCACCAATCCCGGTCTTGTCTTGGCCGTTGAAGGCCCGGGCCTGGATCGCTTCATCGAAACCGCGGCTCACGCCGTTGGACAAGCTCAGGCTCAGACCATGCTGACGCCGGGCATACAGAAGGCCTATGCCGACGGTGTTCATCGCCTGAATTCCCTTTCGGCTTCGGAGTTGCGGGCCGAGGGTCAGGCGGCGTCTGCCGGCACCCAGGGGCGGGCGGCGCTGTTCACGATTTCCGGCGAGCGGTTCCTGGTGACGCCGGAAGCGTCACACGAGGTGTTCGGGGCATCGTCGGTCGTGGTGATCTGCCGCGACATGGCCGAGCTGCGGGCTGTGATCGAGAGCCTTGAAGGCCAGCTGACCATCACGCTGCAGTTGTCGCCCGCCGATCATGAACGGGCGGCAGCCCTGGTCCCCCTGCTGGAATCCAAGGCGGGTCGCCTGCTGGCCAATGGCTGGCCGACCGGCGTCGAGGTCAGCCACGCCATGGTTCATGGCGGCCCGTATCCTGCCACCAGCGACGGCATGAGCACTTCGGTCGGCACCCTGGCGATCCAGCGCTTCCTGCGGCCGGTCTGCTATCAGGCCTTCCCCGACGATCTGTTGCCGGACGTTCTGAAGGCCGGGACGCAGCACGGAATTCCACACCGCGTGGACGGCCACCGATCGCATTGATCAACCATTCTTCGAGACAAGGTAGATTTCGTCATGACCTTTCGACTGGTTCAATATCTGACGTCTAGCGGCGACCGGGCCGTCGCTGTCCTCGAAGGCACAGGCGCGGCGGTGCGTCTGGACGGCGTCACGACGGTTCGCGATCTGGCCCTGTCGGCCATCGCGTCGGGTCACACCCTGAGTGCGGTCGTCCGCGAGAAGATGGCGACAGAGACGGTCGATCTGAGCGCCGCAGAGTCGGAGGGGCGGCTGCTGGTTCCGATCGACCACCCGGATCCGGCCCATCTGCACATGACGGGAACCGGCTTGACACACCTCGGCTCTGCCGAAGGCCGCGACAAGATGCACAAGGCTGCAGCCGGAGGGGCCGAAACCGACTCCATGCGGATGTTTCGAATGGGCCTAGAGGGTGGCAAGCCGGCATCGGGCCAGGTCGGGGCCCAGCCGGAATGGTTCTACAAAGGCAATGGGAGTGGTCTGGTCGCGACAGGCGGCGCGCTGACGTCGCCCGATTTTGCGCTGGATGGCGGTGAGGAGCCCGAAATCGCCGGCATCTACATCATCGATGAAGAGGGCACGCCTCGCCGCCTGGGGTTCGCCCTAGCCAATGAATTCTCGGACCATGTGACAGAGCGGGGCAACTATCTTTGGCTGGCTCATTCCAAGCTGCGTCCTGCCGCCCTGGGCCCGGAGATCCTGCTGGGTGAGCTGCCGGACGATGTCCGCGGCACCAGTCGGATCGTGCGCGAGGGCCAGGTTCTGTGGGAGAAGCCCTTTCTGTCGGGCGAGGCGAATATGTCTCACAGCCTGGCTAATCTGGAGCACCACCATTTCAAATACGACGTGTTCCGCCAGCCGGGAGATATTCACGTCCACTTCTTCGGCACAGCGACACTGTCGGTCGCGGATGGTATCGAAACCCGCGAGGGCGATCGTTTCGAGATCGAAGCCGCGCCATTCTGGCTGGGCCTCAAGAACACCTTGGTGCGTGGTGCACCCCATGACGTGATCGTTCGGAGTCTTTGAGCATGGCCCGCATTCGTCTCGGTCTGGTCGGCATCGGCAAGATCGCCCGCGACCAGCATCTGCCCGCCCTGGCCGCCAACCCGGACTATGACCTGGTCGCCGTGGCCAGCCGACAGCCGAACCCGGTCGAGGGCGTGCCATCGGTGACGGACACGGCAGATTTACTGTCAGATTATCCTGACATCCACGCCGTGAGTTTCTGTACACCTCCCGTCGGTCGATACGATCAGGCGCGGCGGGCTCTCGAAGCGGGACGCCACGTCATGTTGGAAAAGCCGCCCGGCGCGACGGTTGCGGAGGTGGAGCGACTGGCGGATCTGGCGCGGTCCAAGGGTGTGACCCTGTTTGCCACCTGGCATTCCAGAGAGGCGGCGGCGGTCGCCCCTGCGAGGGGCTGGCTGGCCGACAAATCGATCCGCAGCGTCAGCGTGGTCTGGAAAGAAGACGTCCGGCGGTGGCATCCCGGCCAGGATTGGATCTGGGAGCCGGGCGGCCTGGGTGTCTTCGATCCCGGCATCAACGCCCTGTCGATCCTGACCGCCATCCTGCCTGAGGCTGCGATCTTGGAGGCAGCGGACCTGTCCTATCCATCCAATCGCGCGGCACCGATCGCGGCTGATCTTTCCTTCCGAACGGGGTCGGGCGCTGCCGTAACCGCTGCGTTCGACTGGCGTCAGACCGGCCGCCAGATCTGGGAGATCACGGTGGCGACCGATCAGGGCACGCTACTGCTGAGCGAAGGCGGCGGCAAACTGTCGATCGACGGGATTGCCCAGGTCGATGTCGCGGACGAGGCGCTGAGCGGAGAATATCCGAACCTCTATCGCCGTTTTGCGGACTTGATACGCTCGGGCCGCAGCGACATTGATCTGGAACCCTTCCGCCACGTCGCCGACGCCTTCATGCTGGGTCGGCGGGTCACGGTCGAATCCTTCGAAGACTGAGCCGGTTCGGCCTCAGTGCCAATCGGCATTCAATGATTGTGGCGCGGTACGCCGACTGTCTGGGCCAGCCGTTGATACCGGACCGCGTCTTCCAGCACCGCCCCTGTGTCCATCTGGCCGACGCTCGCACGCTGCATCGCCTGCCAAGGCGTCTGGCTGGCGGGATAGTCGTAGCCGCCCGCCTCGATCAGGGCCTGACGTCGGCGTTCGATCTCCTCGACTGGAACCAGCATATTCGCTTCGCCGCGCCCCAGGTCGATGCGGACCCGGTCGCCGGTCTGCAACAGGGCCAGCCCGCCGCCTGCGGCTGCCTCGGGCGAGGCATTCAAGATAGAGGGTGAGCCGGACGTCCCCGATTGGCGACCGTCGCCGATACAGGGCAGGGCATGAACCCCCGCCTTGATCAGGTCGATGGGGGGCCGCATATTCACGACCTCTGCCGCCCCCGGATAACCGATCGGTCCAGCGCCGCGCATGATCAGCAAGGTCCTGTCGTCAATACCCAGGGCCGGATCGTCGATCCGCGCATGATAGTCCTCCGGACCGTCGAAAACGACAACCGGGCCCTCGAAGGCCTGCGGATCGGCGGGATTGTTCAGATAGCGGTCGCGGAACTCCGGCGTGATGACGCTGGTCTTCATGATCGCGGAATCAAACAGATTCCCACGCAGGACCGAGAACCCTGCCGCCGCTTTGAGCGGATCGTCGAAGCGGCGGATGACCCGGTCGTCCTCAATCGTGGCGTCACGACAGTTCTCACCGATCGATCGTCCATTGGCCGTCAAGGCATCCTCGGCGATCAGGCCTTGCTTCATCAGTTCGGCCACCACGGCCGGCACGCCACCTGCCCGGTAATAGTCCTCGCCCAGATACTCTCCGGCGGGCTGAAGATTGACCAGCAGAGGAATATCCAGGCCGTGGGTCTGCCAGTCGTCGATGGTCAGCTCGACCCCGACGTGTCGCGCCAGGGCGATCAGATGGATCGGTGCATTGGTTGAGCCGCCGATGGCGGAATTGACCTTGATCGCGTTCAAAAAGGCGTCGCGCGTCAGGATGTCCGACGGTTTCCGATCCGCCGCCACCATCTCCACGATCTGCTTTCCGGTCGCCCAGGCGCATTCCTGGCGGTCACGATAGGGGGCAGGGATGGCGGCCGAGCCAGGGAGGGACATCCCCAGGGCTTCGGCCAGGCTGTTCATGGTCGTCGCCGTGCCCATGGTGTTGCAATAGCCGGTCGATGGCGCCGACGAGGCGACCAGCTTGATGAATCCCTGATAGTCGATCTCTCCCGCGGCCAGCAGTTCCCGTGCCTTCCAGACGATGGTGCCCGAACCGGTCCGCTGGCCCTTGTGCCAGCCGTTCAGCATGGGGCCCACCGACAGGGAAATGGCCGGAATGTTGACGGTCGCGGCCGCCATCAGACAGGCGGGCGTCGTCTTGTCGCAGCCGGTCGTCAGCACGACGCCGTCCAGAGGATAGCCGAAAAGAACCTCGACCAGGCCAAGATAGGCCAGGTTGCGGTCCAGCCCCGCGGTCGGTCGCTTGCCGGTTTCCTGGATGGGGTGGACGGGGAATTCGAAGGCGATGCCGCCGGCCTCACGGATGCCCTCGCGAATGCGTTCGGCGAGGATGATGTGGTGGCGATTGCAGGGACTGAGGTCCGAACCGGTCTGGGCGATGCCGATGATCGGCTTTCCAGATTGAAGCTCATCCAGAGAGATGCCGAAATTCATATAGCGCTCCAGATAGAGCGCCGTCATGTCGGCATTGGAGGGATCATCGAACCAGGCGCGGGAACGAAGGAGGCGAGGCGTCTCTGTCATGCGGGTCTTTTCAAGATCGCTCAATCGATCACCGAAAGGCGAAAGCTCAGGGTGTGGCGATAGGTGTCGCCCGGATCGAGGCGTGCGCTGGGGAAGGCGGGTTGGTTGGGGGCATCGGGAAAGGTCTGCGGCTCAAGGCAGATCCCGTCGCCGCGCTCGATGGGATGACCGTCGCGCCCGGTCAGGCTGCCATCCAGGAAATTGCCTGAATAGAATTGGATCCCCGGTTCGGTCGTCCAGACCTCCAGCCGGCGTCCACTGACCGGATGGTCCAGTCGTGCCGCCGGGCGCAGGGTGCCGCGCTCGCCGCGAACGACGAAATTGTGGTCGTACCCCTGGGCCAGTGCCAACTGATCATCGATGTCGTGAAGGCGAGACCGGATCGCCATGGGTTGGCGGAAATCGAACGCCGTTCCGGCCAGGGGATGGATTTCGCCGGTCGGGATCAGTCCCTCCCGGATCGGGGTATAGGCGTCGGCATGGAGCGTCAGGACCTGGTCCAGCGCCGACCCGCTTCCGGCCAGGTTGAAGAAGGCGTGGTTCGTCAGGTTCACGACCGTTGGCCGCGTGGTCGTGGCCTCGAATGTGATCGTCAGAGCATTGTCGTCATCAAGGGTCCAAGTCGCCTTGACCGTCATCGTGCCGCGATGACCGCTGTCCCCGTCCGGACTGACCACACCGAGGGTGACCGAAGCCTGATCGGGGGCGATGGTCTCAATCGTCCACAGTCGGGCATGAAATCCGTGCTCGCCGCCATGAAGGGCATGGGCACCCTCGTTGGCCTGGAGCTTGTGGACCTGACCGTCCAGAACGAGCCGACCCCCGTCGATCCGATTGGCAAACCGGCCGATGGTGCTGCCCAGATAGGCGGAGGGAGCCTGCCAATAGGCGGAGGGATCGCGGTGACCCAACACGATATCGGCAAAACGCCCGTCGCGATCCTGGGCGCGCAGGGACTGAAGCGTGCCGCCGAAGGTCAGGATCGTGGCGGAGGTCCCATAGCGATTGCGTAGGGCGACAGCCTTGATCGGCGTGCCGTCGGCCAGGTGGCCGACCACGTTCACGAGCGCTTTGGCGAGGAGCGGTCCAGTGCCGTCCAAAACTGCGATCTCCCTATCGTCGGGGAGGGCACCCGACTACTCAGACAAATGACAAGTTTATCCGGTCGGAGCAAGCAGGAACCGTTGGCAGACGAGCTGGACCGAGCCGATCGATACCCGAGCCCCGTCACCTGTATTGACGAGCCCGTGATCGACCGCTCGCGATCAAGCTTTGCGGGGTGCTGACATCCGGCTGTCTCCTGTTTAGGCAATGAAGGCTCGGACTGAACGACCTGATTCCACCAGAGAGATGCCGTCATGATCAAGCGATCCCCCCGCAACCTGCTGACCACGACAGTCCTGGTTTCCGGCCTGATGATGATCGCGGCTTGCGCGACGGCCCAGGATGCCGGTCCGACAACGACTCCTGTCCTGGCCCAGGCCGAGACGGCACCGAGCGAAGCAGGTCAGATCTCTGCAGGAATCCTGGTCCTTGATGCCGATACGGCGCGGGTGGTCAGCGCGGCGGGTCTGGGCGGGTTGGAAGTCCATGATCTGACAGGCACGAAGCTCGGCGGAATCGAGGCTGGCGAAGCTGTCGGTCTGGACGTCGGTTATGGCTTCATGCTGGGCGGGCAGCCTACGACCGTCGTGGCGGCTGTGGACATCACCCACAATACCCTTCGGCTGTTCCGCCTCGATGGTTCGGCCCTGACCGAGGTCGGGGCTCGTGCCATTCCGCTGGGCTTCGCCGCCGAGAATGTCTGCCTGTTTCACAACAGTCTGGACGGGGCCTTGTATGCCTTCGTGGTGGGTGACGGCGGCGAGATCGATCAGCAGCTGATCTATGCCGATGCCAATGGTCGGCTGGATGCGCGCCAGGTTCGCCGCCTGAACGTCATCTCGACGATCAAGCAGTGCGTGGTCGATAGCGCCGCCTCCACCGTCTATGCGTCGGAGGAGACCGTGGGGATCTGGCGGTTCACCGCCGATCCGGAAGCCTTTGCCACCCCCGTGCTGATCGACACCCCGCGGTTCGGCAACCTGACCGAGGAGGTCGGAGGGCTGGCCCTGTATGACGGCGGCGACGGGGCGCGCTGGCTGCTGGCCTCCGATGCCTCGGCGGGACGGATCAATGTCTATGACCGCAGCAGGGACGACGCCTATGTCGGCTCCCTTCAGGTCTCCGGCCCGGATGGCGGCGAGGTCATCGGCGAGCCCGGGCCAATGTCGGCCACCAGCCGACCTCTGCCAGGCTTTGCGAACGGCCTGATCCTGGTCACCGACGAGGACGGGGCCAATGTGAAGGCGGTGTCGTTCGCGGACCTGGCCTCACGCCTGGGCCTGGCGACCGGGACAGCGACCGATCCTCGCGTCCACAACGATTCCCTTGTCCCGACGGTGACGGCGACAGTGGAAACGGCGGCGGTGGCCAGTTTCGGCGATGCGGCGGACGATCCGGCCATCTGGGCCCACCCTACCGATCCGGCGCAGAGCCTGATCGTCGCCACCGACAAGAAGGGCGGCCTTTTCCTCTATGACATGCAGGGGCGGGTGGTTCAGGACCTGCGCGACGGCAAGATGAACAACGTCGATCTGCGCGAGGGCTTCGACCTGGGCGGCGAGCGCGTCGTGCTCGTCACGGCCAGCGACCGCACCAACCGCAGCATCGCCATCTATCGCCTGGACACCGCCAATCGCCGTCTGATCCCGGTGGCCGATGGCGTGCAGGATACGAATCTGGGGGACCCCTACGGCCTGTGCATGTATCGCGAGCCTGCGACCGACCGCACCTATGTCTTCATCAACGGCGACGACACGCGCCTGCGCCAATGGGAACTGTTGGACGCCGGCAACGGCAAGGTCCGGGCCGAGTTCGTGCGGGAACTGACCTTCGGCAGCCAGACCGAGGGCTGCGTCGCCGACGACGACAACGGCGTCCTCTACGTCGCCGAGGAGGATATCGGCCTGTGGCGGATGAGCGCCCGCGCCGACGGCGGCACCGACAGGACGATGGTCCAGGCGATTGCCGACAATCCGGCGGTCAAGGACGACTATGAGGGGGTCGGCCTCTACGATCTGGGCAACGGTCGGGGCTATCTCGTCGTGTCCAGCCAGGGCAACGACACCTATGCCGTCTACCGCCGCGAAGCGCCGCAGGAATACCTGGGATCGTTCGCCGTCGCCGCCGACCCATTGAGCGGCATCGACGGCATCTCGGAAACGGACGGGCTGGAGATCACCAGCCGCAACCTCGGCCCGGGCTTCGAGCAGGGGGCCATGGTCGCCCAGGACGGTCGCAACGTCCTGCCGGTCGAGAACCAGAACTACAAATACGTACCCTGGAGCGCCATCGCCGAGGCCCTGGACTTGGAAACGCGATAGGGCGGGTGGGCGCTCAACCTACGGCAATCGGTTGGAAGCGCTGTCTTGAGATCGCAAGGGCCAGCATTCGATCCGTATCACTCAGCAGTGGCGGGTCTGTTTTCGCTGAGGGCGGCTTAGTTTGTGGGCTTTGGGAACGAAAGTTCATAGCCCGGCAAGTCGGCGAGATTCTTCAGCTTCTTCTGCTGTTTGAATGCTGATTATGTGTTCCGGGAGGAATGTCACTTCGCTATCGAAGGTTAGCGGTGCCTCCTTTTCGATATGGACGTCTTCCTCGTCGTCGGAGTTTACAAACGCGTATGAGGCTGGCTGATTTCTAAGCCTTCCCACAAAATATGGGCCGATTTGGCCGGTCACCTCGACCCACATCCGCTCTCCCGCCACTTCCGGCTCCGCCGAGTCCTCGTCCTCTTCGAATATGAGTTGCTGCAACTCGAAGCTCAACTTGACCAAATCTGTCGGCTTGACCGACTGCCGTTCGTCTTCGGAAGGGATGATGAAAGTGTCCGGGTAGAGTTCTGCGCTTACGACTCCGCTGTTGAGATAGAACCCATCTATCTCAAGTGTCGCCAAGCGCACGGTCGTACGACTTCCCTGAGCGGTAAACTCTGGCTTTCGCCCAAGCGCGGGAGGGCTAAGGCGAGGTGCCCTGTAAATTGCGCGGAGAAGGTCTTCGAACGTCTCGTCAGATACGTCACCACGCATATCCAAAGCGTGAATGCCTAGAAAATGGGGCGGTAAGGCAGCGTCCGGGTCGCTCGCATTGAAGGAGCCCGACCGGATCAAAGGTATGAACTTCGAGCGAGCTACCCCCGTGGCGATCTGCCCTGAGATAATCTGTTGCTCGTACCCGACGCCACCCTTTCTCTGAATAGAGCGGGCGGTGTAGTTTGGCGTGCAGACCACGAGGGTGAAGTCGCAGTTCTGGACACTGTTCTCCATGAATGCCGTCAGGCTATGCCCCAAGGGGACATCCCACTGATCAAGCTTAACGGACACGCCATTTTCGACGAGGCGGCTCGCTAACCCAAGAACCCAGTTCTTGTGGCTTTCGTCGTCCCAAGAGTAGCTGATGAAGGTGGTCGGATTTTCCGCCGCCATCACCCCACCTTCACCCGCGTCGCCGCCTCCGGCAGGTCCTCACCGAAGGCACGCTGATAGAATTCGGCGATCGTCGGCCGCTCCAGCTCGTCGCACTTGTTGAGGAAGGTCAGCCGGAAAGCCAGGCCGACGTCACCGCCGAAGATGGTGGCGTTCTGGGCCCAGGTGATGACGGTGCGGGGGCTCATGACCGTACTGATGTCGCCGTTCATGAAGGCGTTGCGGGTCATGTCGGCGACGCGGACCATGGCGGCGATCTTGCGACGGCCCTCCGCATCCGACCAGTCGGGAACCTTGGCGGCCACGATCTCGGCCTCCACGTCATGGTCGAGATAGTTAAGGGTGGTGACGATGTTCCAGCGATCCATCTGGCCCTGATTGATCTGCTGGGTGCCGTGATAAAGGCCGCTGGTGTCCCCCAGGCCGATGGTGTTGGTGGTGGCGAACAGGCGGAACCACTTGTTGGGCCGGATGACGCGGTTCTGATCCAGCAGGGTCAGGCGACCCTGCGCCTCCAGCACGCGCTGGATCACGAACATCACGTCGGGGCGGCCCGCGTCGTATTCGTCGAACACCAGGGCGATCGGCCGCTGGATGGCCCAGGGCAGCATCCCCTCGCGGAACTCGGTGATCTGTTTGCCGTCCTTCAGGACGATGGCGTCCTTGCCGACCAGATCGATACGGCTGACGTGGCTGTCCAGGTTCACGCGGACCAGGGGCCAGTTCAAACGGGCCGCGACCTGTTCGATGTGCGTCGACTTTCCGGTGCCGTGATAGCCCTGAACCATGACCCGGCGGTCGTGGGCGAAGCCGGCGCAGATGGCCAGGGTCGTCTGGGGATCGAAGCGATAGGCCGGATCGACCTCCGGCACATGGCTGTCGACCGTGTCGAACATCGGCACGGTCATGTCGGCATCGATGCCAAAGGCTTCGCGCACCGTCACATTGCGGTGGGGCTCGAAGGTCAGGAGCGGGTCGGGGGTCGCGTCGAGGGAGAAGGCCATGCCCCCTCCTAGAGGCACCGCGCGCGAGGCTCAACACGCGCGCGGTGCCGCAGGGCTTTATTCCGCGCTCAAGGCCACATCCACATTGCCGCGAGTGGCATTGGAATAGGGGCAGACCTGGTGGGCCTTGGCGATGAGGTCGTCGATCGTCGCCTGATCCAGGCCGTGATCGGTGATCTTCAGCGCGATATCCAGATTATAGCCTTCGCCGCGCGTGTTCGGACCGAAGCCGACGGTGGAATGGACCTGGGTATCGGGACCCACAGGCGTTCCGGCCTTGCCGCTGACCAGCCTCAGGGCCCCCAGATAGCAGGCCGCATAGCCGGTCGCGAACAGCTGCTCGGGATTGGTGCCCGGACCGTCGTCGCCGCCCATGGCCTTGGGCACCGACAGACTGACATCGATCTTGCCGTCGTCGGTATGCGAGCGACCGTTGCGGCCGCCACCAGAGGCGGTGGCGTGGGCTTTGTAGAGAACGTCCATGGGGGGCTCCTTGGGTTTGGGCTCCCTATTTAGGGTCTCCTCCCTGTCGCGCCAGCGACGGGGAGGTGGCGCGGCGCAACTTTGCGCCGCGACGGAGGGGGCGAAACGGTTTCGGGAGCAGGCTGTTCGACCTCTGGATGCGGCCTGACCCCCTCCGTCTCGTCGCTACGCGCCGATCCACCTCCCCATTCGCTGCGCGAACAGGGAGGAGACCTAAAATCAGGCCATTCCGGCCTTCTTCAGGGTCTTATAGGCCTTGATGACCCGCTGCAGTTTCGCTTCTGCCCCCCGGTCGCCCTGGTTCAGGTCGGGGTGAAAGCGTTTCAGCAGCTCGTGATAGCGCGCCTTGATGGCAGTCTTGCTGGCACGATGATCCAGGTCCAGGTCCATCAGGGCGGCCCGCTCCAGCTTGCCCATGGGGTTGAGCTCGGCCTCGGGCGTGGCCTGATCGCGGACGCGCCGACCGAACAGGCCAAAGCTGTCCTGCCAGGACCCCGTGCCCTTGTTGTTGGCCGTTCCCATCTTGGCGGCAAAGGCGGCGGCCTCGCGGCTGCCCTTGCCGGCCTTCATCTCCCAGGTCGGGCGACCACCGGTCATGGCCTCGTTCTCCTGCTGGGCGCGGACCTGATCCTCGCTCATGCCGGCGTAGAAATTCCAGCCCTTGTTGTACTCGGCGGCGTGGCCCTGACAGAAATCGTAGAATTCGTTCAGCCGCTCGCGCGACTTGGGCGCCCTCGCACCGGCGGCTCGGCGGCAATCGGGCCATTGGCAGGGTTTCTCACCCGGCTTGAGATGCAGAACGTCGGCGGCCGCCGCCTCCTCCTCGGGCTTGGGGGGCTTCACGCGGATGTCGGTGAAGCGCGGTCTGTATTGAAACGAAGGAGGCATGAGACGAAGTGTAGGGCCGAATTGGTCACCATCAAGGAAGCACTCATGTCGGAAGGCCCGATCGCGACGATTATTCGCGAAAAACTTCAAAACGCCTTTGCGCCGAGCTGGTTGGAATTGGTCGACGACAGCGCGCGCCATGCCGGGCACCATCATGAAGGGGGTATGGATGCCAAGCCTGGCGGCGAAAGCCATTTCAACCTGACGATCGTTTCGGAGGCCTTCCAGGGTCAGGGGCGATTGGCGCGCCAGCGGGCGATCAACGCCGTCCTCAAGGAGCAGCTGTCGGGTCCGGTCCACGCCCTTTCGATCAAGGCACGCACCCCTGCCGAAGCGGCCACACAGGACGGCTGAGAACACCGTTCACCTCGTCTTAGAACCTTCAACCTAGCGTCATTCCGGGCTGAAGAAGACAGGGGATCGACTTGGTCGAATCGGGCGGAATCGGCAAAGGATTAGCGACGGCACCGGGCGAGGCGGCCCAGGCGCTGCGTGCGATTCTGCAAACCCAGTATCTGCGATACCTGATCATCACCAGCTGGGCGCTCGGCCTGCTGGCCACGGTCGGCACCGGACCGGCGGCGCTGTGGTTCGTCGTCACCTTGGCGGCGGGCGCGATTCGTGGCGAGGTCGAGAAGCGTCTCAGCAATCAGGTCGGCTCCGGCTGGGGCATGGTCTTCCCCGCCGTCGCCACGGTCACCACGGCAGCCTGGGCTGCGGCTCCGCTGATCGCATGGTTTTCCGGTGCGGCGTTCGGGCAGCCCCTCGCCATCGCCCTGATCGTGGCAGGTTATGTCCTGGTCTTCTCGCAGTTGAGGGGGTCCCCTCGGCAGGCCGTCCTGATCTCGTCGCCCTATAGTCTGGCGGCGCTCGCCATCCTTGTCAGTCTATGGGGCACGCCCCAGTTCTGGTCTTTCCTGGCCGTGGCTCCCTTCACCTTTGCCGGTATGTTCGTCATGGTCACCATGACCATGCTGCGTGAGGAACGCATCCGTGCCTTCCAGGAACATCAGGCGCATCTGATCGAGGAGTTAGAGGCCGCGCGCGACAAGGCCAATGCGGCATCCGACGCCAAGTCGAACTTTCTCGGCGTGATCTCTCATGAGCTTCGCACACCCATGAATGGTGTGCTGGGTGCCGCCCAGTTGCTCAGCGCGACTCGGCTGGAAGCCTCGCAGCGGGAGTATCTGTCGATCATCCGCAACTCCGGCGACAATCTGCTGAGCCTGCTGAACGACATTCTGGACATGACCAAGATCGAGGCCGGGAAGATGACGTTCGAGGTCGTGGATGTCGTCCTGGACGATCTTCACCGCCGCGTCGTGGGCCCGTTCCAGGCGCAGGCGGCCGCCAAGGGCCTGGAATTCGTGACCACGTTCGAGGGCGACGTGCCCGCCACGGTTCGCGGCGATCCCTTGCGGGTTTGTCAGGTGATCCACAATCTGATGTCCAACGCCGTGAAGTTCACCGACAAGGGCACGATCAGCTATTGCGTGCGTGGTGAAAAGATCAGCGACCGCAGGGTGCGGTTCGATTTCGCAGTGACCGACAGCGGGGCCGGAATCTCTCCGGATGACCTGGACCGGCTGTTCCAACCTTTCACGCAGGTCGACGCCTCGTCCACCCGCCGATTTGGGGGCACCGGCCTGGGCCTGACGATTTCGCGCCGCATGGCCAACATCATGGGCGGAGACATCACGGTTACCTCGACGCTCGGACAAGGCTCTACCTTCACCTTCTCGGTGGAAGCCGAAGTGGTGGAATGGGCCAAGCTGGAGGCGGCAGCACCGATCCGGGCGGAGATCGACAGCGGTGCCAAGTTGTCAGTGCTGGTGGTGGAAGATCACCCGGTCAATCGCATGATCCTCGAAGCCTGGATGGGGTCGGCTGGGCACGTCTCAACGACGGCCGAGAACGGGCAGATCGCCGTCGATCTGGCGCTGACCCAACGGTTCGACCTGATCGTGATGGACGTCAATATGCCCGTCATGGACGGCCTGACCGCCACGCGGTTGATCCGGTCGGGTGGCGGTGCCAATGCCGATACGCCCATAGTCGTCCTGTCGGCTTCCGCGCGGACCGAGGATCATGAGGCGGGTCTGGAAGCCGGGGCGGACGCCTATCTCAACAAGCCGATCGATTTCATGGCCTTGGCCGAGGTGATGAACCGCGTCGGTGCGGGGCGGCTGGGCGTGCAGTCTCTGGCCAAGCAAGGCGAGATCGCGGCGGCCGCGTGAACCTGGCCTGACACGCGCCGTTCAGATCAAGGCCATCGGCAGGGGCTCATAGTGTGTGCAAGTCGAGCTGTTTCGACCGCACCGGAGACCTCTCAGATGAAGAAGATCCTCACCCTCACGCTGGCCGCGGTCCTCGCCTCCAGCTCCTTGGGCCTCGCCACTGCCGCGTCCGCTCAGTCGCGCGAATACCGTCAGGATCGTGACGATCGCCGTGACGACCGCCAGGATCGTCGCGAAGACCGCCGCGATAATCGGGACGACCGCCGCGACTATCGCCAGGACCAACGGGAGTACTCTCGCTGGCAGAGGGCCGAGCGTCGCTATGACGCCGGTCGATATCAGCGCCCCCGTGGCTATGTGGCCCGTCAATGGGGCTACGGTCAAAGGCTTCCGGCCAACTACCGTACGCGCGCCTATGTCGTGAACGACTATGGCCGTTATGGTCTGCGAGCCCCGCCGCGCGGCTATCAGTACACTCGTGTCAATAATGACGTCGTGCTGACGGCGGTGGCTACCGGGCTGATCACAGCCGTGATCGTGGGCCTCTTCAACTAAGCCGAGCCTCCCAATGTCGTAGTACGTCCCAGAGGGAAACCTCCGGGGCGTACGTCGTTCTGGTGATCCGTGCTTAGACTGGACACCATGCGCGCCTTTGCCGAACTTCTTGACCGCCTGTCGTTGACGGGATCACGCAGCGCCAAGTTGGTCCTGTTGCGCGACTATCTGCGGGTGACGCCGGACCCTGACCGGGGATGGGCCTTGGCCGCCCTGACCGGCGACCTTACATTCAATGCCGCCAAGCCCGCCATGATCCGGGCCGCGGTGGAGGCGCGGGTCGACCCGGCCCTGTTCAGATGGTCGTATGACTATGTGGGTGATCTTGCTGAAACGGTCGCCTTAATCTGGCCCATTGACCCCGAGCATCGGCCCAATCGTGAGCCAGAATTGGCCGAGGTCATCGATGCGCTGACCGTCGCGGGCCGTCCGCAAGTGCGCCTTCTGATCGAGGGGTGGCTAGATGCGCTCGCGCCGAAGGGGCGCTGGGCCTTGCTGAAACTCGTCACGGGCGGGATGCGCGTCGGCTTGTCGGCACGGCTGGCGAAGACGGCTGTTGCCATGGTCAGATCAGATGCGGTGACCGAACCCCCTCAGCCCGAAGGACACGAACGGCAACGCGCCCTTGACCCTGTCGAGGTTTCCGAGATCGAGGAGGTTTGGGCGGGACTTGTCCCTCCCTATGCCGACCTGTTCGCCTGGCTGGAGGGGAGGGGTGAGCGACCCGCCACCGATGTGCCCGGTCGTTTCCGCCCCGTCATGCTGGCCACGGCGCTGGACGAGCCAGTCGACTTCGATCGATTGAATCCAGCCGACTATGCCGCCGAATGGAAATGGGACGGCATCCGGGTTCAGGCCGTGCGGGAAGCGGGTGTGGCCCGGCTGTATTCCAGGACCGGCGACGAGCTTTCCTCAGCCTTTCCCGATGTCATGGAAGCTCTGACGTTCGAGGGCGCGGTAGACGGGGAATTGCTGGTTATCCGCGACGAGGTCGTGGCACCATTCGGCGACCTCCAACAACGGCTGAACCGCAAGACCGTCGATGCGAAAACGATAGCGGCCTTTCCGGCGGCGATCCTCGCTTATGATCTCCTAGCGGAGGCCGGTGCCGATCTGAGGGCTCTGCCGCTCAACGAACGGCGCCGACGGCTGAAATCGTTGGTTGTTCGGCACGGCGGCTCGAGATTGGGTCTATCGCCCGACATCGCCTATTTGGCCTGGGAAGAATTGGCAGCCCTGCGCGCCGATCCTCCCGTCGGAGCGGCCGCGGAAGGCCTGATGCTGAAACGCAGGGATAGCCCCTATGTCGCGGGCCGACCCAAGGGGCCTTGGTTCAAATGGAAACGCGATCCCCATCTGATCGATGCCGTGCTGATGTATGCCCAACGCGGGCACGGCAAGCGATCGAGCTTCTACTCCGATTTCACCTTCGGGGTGTGGACGACAGAGGGAACCCTGACCCCGGTCGGAAAAGCCTACTTCGGCTTCACCGACGAAGAGTTGAAGCAGTTGGACAAATTCGTGCGCGATCACACGACCGACCGGTTCGGTCCCGTGCGCGCCGTGCGGGCCGAGCGTGATTTCGGCCTGGTGTTGGAGATCGCCTTCGAAGGGCTGAACCGTTCGACCCGGCACAAATCCGGCGTGGCCATGCGGTTCCCGCGGATCAGCCGGATCCGCTGGGACAAGCCCGCACGAGAGGCCGCCACGCTGGATGAGGTGATGGACCTGCTGGATCGGGTCGAGGCCGGCGGCGGGCGATTGGCATCGTGAAGGGGGTTCAATTCTCGTCCTCAGGCGTCTAACCCCGCGTCATGTCCAGCATCGTTACTCCCCTGACCGAAGCGGTCGCTGCGGGCCGCCAGGCTGTCGCCGTCGATGCGGCCCTGATCGCAAAGGCTACGGACATGGTCGGCGACTTCGCCGTCAACCTGTCGATCGCGCTCATCATTCTGGTGGTCACGGTGTTTGCGGCTCGGTGGGCCGCAGGTGTGGTGCGCCGGATGCTGTCGCGCGTGCGAGGGTTCCGCCACGATCCGACGGTCCTGAGCTTCGCGGTCCAGGTCGTACGGGTCGTCGTCTATGTGATCGGCTTCATCGCCGTTCTGCAACGCCTGGGCGTTCAGACCACCTCGATCATCGCTGTATTGGGGGCTGCGTCCCTAGCGGTGGGCCTGGCCTTGCAGGGTACATTGTCCAACGTGGCGGCGGGGGTGCTGCTGCTGGTTCTGCGGCCTTACAAGGTGGGCGACATCATCGATATCGGCGGCGTTTCGGGCTCGGTCCAGCGGCTCGACCTGTTCGTGACCCAGATGTCGAACGCCAACAATCACAAGATTGTAGTGCCGAATTCGAAGGTGATCGGCGATGTCATCATCAATCTTTCCGGGCAGAAGACGCGGCGTGTCGAAGTCCTGTTTACGGTCGGCTACGGCACCAATCTTAAACAGGCACGGGCCGTCCTCACCGAAGTGGCGAGGACGCATTCTGCGGTCCTGGCTGATCCTCTTCCTTGGGCAGGTGTCACCAATCTTCTGGACAGCGCCGTGGAAGTGACCCTGCACGCCTGGGTCAAATCCGGCGACTGGTGGCAGACCAAGGCCGATCTGATGCAGTCGGGTAAGGAGGCGCTCGACGCCGCCGGGATCGAGATCCCGTTCCCGCACCAGGTGACGCTAAACTATGCGCCACCCGCGACCGGTTCAAATCCGGTCGAACCGGATCCCGCCCCGGAGATGCCGGCTCCTATACCCCTTGCTCCCAAGCCGCGCCGCCGCCTGATTCGAAAGGCCTGATTGCCATGCGTTATGACTTCGGCTCCGACAACACGGCGGGCATGGCCCCGGCCGCGCTTGACGCCATGGTGTCCGCCAATCCCGGTTTCGCCCGCGCCTACGGGGCCGATGACGTCACCGGCCGGGCGGCCGACGAGATTCGCCGTCGCCTCGACGCCGATGCTGAAATCCGATTCGTCTTCAGCGGCACGGCAGCCAACGCCATCGCCCTGTCCATGCTGGCCTTTCCTCACGAGAGCGTCCTGGCCCACCATGCCGCCCATGTCTGCACCGACGAGACGGGGGCTCCCGGCTTCTTCGGTCAGGGTGTCGGCCTGACGGGCTTGCCTGGCTTCTCGGGCAAGATCGACCCCCGGGCCCTGGTTGCCGCGCTGGAAGAGCCTGAGGTCGGACATCGTCAGCCGCCGGCAGCGCTGTCGCTGACGCAATCGACCGAGTACGGCACGGTCTACTCGACCGAGGAGTTGCGTCACCTGATCGAGCCGGTGAAGGCGCGCGGCTATGGCGTACACATGGACGGGGCGCGGCTGGCCAATGCGGCGGCGGCCGGGTTTGACCTGACGCAGATCGCTCGTCTGGGCGTCGACGTGCTGGTGTTCGGCGGAGCCAAGGCCGGGGCCCTTTGCACGGAAGCCTTGGTGATGTTCGACAAGTCCATGGCACGCCGGATCGACAACCGCCTAAAACAGGCTGGCCAGACTGCGTCAAAGGCACGATTCTTGGCATCGCCGTTTCTGGGCCTGTTGGAAACCGGAGCCTGGGAAGGCGGGGCCGCCCACGCCAATCTGATGGCCCAGACCCTGGCCGCCGGGATTGCGAGCCGCACTCCGTTCGTCCTGGCCCATCCGGTCGAGGCAAACGCGGTGTTTGTGCGGATGCCAACCAAGGCACATGAGGCCCTGACCGCTGCGGGATGGGCCTGCTACCGGTTCGACGACGGATCGGTGCGGTTCGTTTGTTCCTGGGCCACGACCCAGGATGCGGTGGAAGAATTGCTGGACGCGATGACCGAAGTGCGATGAGGGCTTCCGCCCGCGGCTGCGGCCACTCATATAGTCTCGATGCGCGGAGAACGGTCAGGACGGCGGGGCGGCGACCCTGAGGCAAAGGCTGCGGCGTCCGGGATGGAGACGGCGAGCGCCGGTCCTTCGACATTGCAGGCCCTGGCCGACCTGATCGCGGTCGTGCGGCGGTCGGGCGCGCCCCAGTTGAAGCGTCGCGTGGCGGGGGCTCTAGCCCTCACACTTGTGGGAAAGGCTCTGGGCGTGCTGGCCCCCCTGATGCTGGGAGCGGCTGTCAATCGGCTGGCGGCGGGGCAGGGGACTCTCGCGTCCATCGGCTGGGGTTTCGCCGGATTCGCCGTGGGCTGGGCGCTGGTGCGCTTCCTGTCGTCGGCCGCACCGCAGGTGTCCGATGTGGTCTTCGCGCCCGTGCGATCGGCCGCCCAGCGCAAGACGGCGGCCGAGACCTTTGCCCATGCCCTCAGCCTGTCGCTGGACTTTCATCAGACCAAACGATCCGGTTCTCTGTCGCGCACCATGGAGCGGGGGTCGCGGGCCGTGGATTTCCTGCTGCGGATACTGGCCTTCAATCTGGGTCCGACGGTCGTCGAGCTGATCCTGGCGGCGGCAGTGCTGGGAGGCCGTTACGACTGGCGGTTCGCGGCGGTCGCGGTTGTGGTGGTGGTCGTCTACGCGACCGTCACCTTCGGCATGGCAAACTGGCGGCTGGAGCATCGGCGGGCCATGAATGCGGCCGACTCGGAGGCGGCGGGTCTGTCGGTCGATGCCCTGCTGAACTACGAAACGGTCAAGTCGTTCGGCGCGGAATCGCGTGCCGCAGGGAGCTTCGACCGGGCCCTGGGGACCTATGTCGATGCGGCGCTGAAGGCCAATACCTCGCTGGCCATGATGAACGGCATCCAGGGCCTGATCATGAACCTGGGCCTAGGCGTCATGGCCGTGATGGCGGGGTTCGAGGCGGCCGCCGGACGCATGGGACCCGGTGATGTCACAGCCGCCGTCCTGATCCTGATTTCCCTCTATGCACCGCTGAACATCCTGGGCTTCGCCTATCGCGAAATTCGTCAGTCTTTCATTGACATGGAAGAAATGTTGAAGGTGACGATACAGGCCCCGCAGGTGGCAGACGCGACAGACGCGATCGATCTTCCCAGGCCGCAGGACAGCCGAGGCGCGAGCATGGCGTTTGAGGGGGTCGGATTCACTCACGATTCTCGAACAAACGGCCTGAACGACATCAGTTTCGAAGCCGCACCCGGAACCACGACGGCCCTGGTCGGCCCTTCGGGATCCGGCAAATCGACCATCGTCAAACTGGCGCTTCGACTGCTGGACCCTCAGACGGGATATGTGAGGATCGAAGGTCTGGATGCCAGAGCCGTCACTCAGGCGTCGCTTCGTCGTGCCGTCGCCCTGGTACCGCAGGACGTCGCCCTGTTCAACGACACCATCCGGGCCAATATTGCCTTCGCTCGCCCGGACGCCGATGAGGCTGCGATCTGGAGTGCGGCGGAAGCTGCGGAATTGTCGGACTTCATCCGTGAGCTGCCGGACGGAATGCTGACCCGAGTGGGCGAGCGCGGCCTCAAACTGTCGGGCGGCGAGCGGCAGAGGGTCGGTATCGCGCGTGCGCTTTTGGCCGATCCCTGCGTCCTGATCCTCGACGAGGCGACGAGCGCCCTGGACAGCCGGACAGAGGCGGCGATCCAGAAGACTCTGCGTCGCGCACGGGCCGGGCGGACGACCCTTGTCGTGGCACACCGCCTGTCGACGATCGCGGATGCCGATCAGATATTGGTTCTGAAGGCGGGTCGGGTCGTCGAACGCGGCGCGCACCACGAACTGGTGGCGCGTATCGGCGGTGAATATGCGTCCCTGTGGAAAAAGCAGACGCGCGGCGCGCGCACGGGCCTTCAGCCGGCGGACTGAACCTTTATGGCCCGGACTTCGGCCAGGCCCTCCAGGACCTTTCCACGCTCTGCGGTCGCCTCGCGCGGCAGGGCGAGCATCAGCTCCATGGCACGGGCATGAACCTGGACGATCCGCCAGTCCAACAGGGTATCCGGCGGGATCGCATCGATGACGTCGCACAGGCTGGTGGCCGCAGCGCAGAGGTCGTGACGCTCGAACGGACCGGCGGCATCGATAACGCCGGATGCGGCTTGATAAGCGGCCTCCAGACGCGACGCGATCTCGATCGGTGCAGACGGGGGGACGAGACTTTTCAAGGTCGCGATAAGAGCCGCCACCCTCTCCAGGCTGCGTGGTTCGAGAACAGCAAGATGAGCCCGTGCCTGCGCCAGGGCAACGCCGACGCTGACACCGCCCGGCGTGTCGATCATCTTCGACAGGCGTGACTTGCGGGGAGTCCAGGTGACCACGGTCATGCGGCGTCATCCGACGAGGATTGGGTGGCTTTTGCAGCCTCGAACTCGGCGCGGCGAATGCGATCCGAGCGCCGTTCCTGGCCATCGCGACGCTCGCCGTCACGAAAACGTCGATCCGGCCCGAAATAGTCCCCAACCCCAAGGAAGGGCCGCTGGTCGCGCGCGACCCAGACGACACGTTCCAGCAGGGTCGTCGCACTGAACGGCTTGGTCACCAGAAAGTTGGCCCCGCAGTCCCGGGCTTGATCCAGATGTTTTCGCCGGACGTGCGCGGCCATCAGGATCACAGGAGCATAGGCATTCGGATCGAGGTCGGATCGCCGCAACCAACGCACCATGTCGAACCCGGTCATGCCCGGCATATCCGCATCGACGACGATCAGATCGACGTCGGACTCCTTGAGGATATCCATCGCTTCGACGGCCGAATGACAGGCATATTTCACCTTGATGCCGAAACCCATCAGGGCCTGGGTCGTCAGTTCCAGGGCAAAACTGGAATCGTCGATCACCATGGTGACGGCCGACCCCAGATTGAAAATGGCGCTGTCGCGCAGCGTCTCGCCGACACCTGTCATCGCATTAGATCCGGCCCATACGACCCATGTCGAACAGGCTGAACCACGGGCGTCGACGTTCGGTTAACGTCGATCAGGCCATGCGACCGATGGCATAGAATCGTTCGGCGCGGCGGGCGCGCAGGTCCCCAGCCGACAGTCCATCCATGGCTTGAAGTTCTTCATCCAGAGCGTCGCCCACATTGCGGATGGTCGCCTCCGGATCGGCATGGGCACCGCCGATGGGCTCCGAGACGATGCGGTCGATGATCTTCAGGTCCAGCAGGTCCGGTGCCGTGATCCGCATGGCCATGGCGGCGTCGCGGGCGCGGGCCCCGTCACGCCAGAGGATCCCGGCCGCACCCTCGGGCGAAATGACCGAATAGATCGAATGTTCCAGCATCAGGACGCGTCCGGCCGCCGCAATGGCGATGGCCCCGCCCGATCCGCCTTCGCCGGTCACGATGGCGATCGAGGGCACGCCCAGCGTCAGGCAGCGTTCGGTCGAACGGGCGATGGCCTCGGCCTGACCGCGTTCCTCGGCCCCCAGGCCCGGATAGGCCCCGGCGGTATCGACGAACGTCAGCACCGGCAGGCCATAGCGCTCGGCCAGGTCCATCAGGCGCACCGCCTTACGATAGCCCTCGGGCCGCGCCATGCCGAAATTGTGGGTCAGGCGCGTGGCCGTGTCGTGGCCCTTCTCATGGCCCATAAGGACGACTGGCCGGTCTCGGAAACGGGCCAGTCCGCCGATGATCGCCTGGTCGTCGCCGAACTGACGGTCCCCGCGAAGCTCCACAAAGTCGGTGAACAGTCCGGCGACATAGTCCACAAAATGGGGTCGCTGGGGGTGGCGGGCCACCTGGGTCTTCATCCAGGGGTCCAGCCCGGCATAGGTCTTCTTGCGAAGCTGCTCGGCTTTTTTTCTCAGGCCGTCGATCTCGGTCTCGAACGAACCGGAGGTCGCGGACAGCAGCCCCAACTCCTCGATCTTGGCTTCCAGATCGGCGATCGGCTTTTCGAAATCGAGGTAATGCGTGGCCATGGGACGTCCGAAAGGGCGGGCGGGGAGGCCGCTCTGTAAGGCGGCGGAACCTAGTGGGCTCAACGCCGGGGAGCAAGTCGGGGTTCATAAGGCCTTTACTCCTCCCTCGCCAAGGGGTGCTTGGAGCGCACCACTTCGGTCAGACGGTCGGTGGCGACATGGGTATAGATCTGGGTCGTGGCGATGTCCGCGTGGCCCAGCAGGGTCTGGACGACCCGCAGGTCCGCCCCGCCTTCCAGCAGATGGGTCGCAAAGGCGTGACGAAGGACATGGGGACTGACCCTGGCCGGATCGATACCGGCGTCTATCGCCGCCTGATCCAGCAGTTGGGCGAATCGGCGCGGGGTCAGGCGACCGGACGCGCCGCCTGAGGGAAAAAGCCAGGGACTGTCCGGCGCATCCGTCTTGCGCGCCGCATCGCGGGCGTTCAGCCAGGCTTTGACGGCGGCCCGCGCGGTCAGGTTCAGCGGGGCCAGTCGCTCCTTGCCGCCCTTGCCCTTGACGATCAGCCAGGCCGGATCGCGCCGTACCGCATCGACCCGCAACGCCAGCAACTCCGAGACCCGCATGCCCGAGGCATAAGCCAGTTCCATCAAGGCGATCAGGCGCAGGGCTCCCGCGCCGTCACGCACCGCAGCGGCGGCCATCAACCGCTCCATCTCCTCTCGCGAAAGGACACGGGGCAGGGCGCGGCCCTGTTTGGGGGCGTCCAGCCGTCGCGAGGGATCGTCCGCCCGCCATCCCTCGGCCAGAACGAAACGATAGAATTGGCGCACCGCGCTGCGCCGCCGGGCCGAGGTGGCCGCCGACAGCCCGCGCCGCGACAGGGAGGCATACCAGGCCTCGATCGCCGCCTCGTCCGCGCCCATCAGTCCGCCCGCGTCGGCCGTGCCGGTCTGAGCGTCGGCCAGATCGCGGGCATAGGCCGACAGGGTGTGCGGCGAGGCATCACGCTCGACCGCCATCATCTCCAGAAAGGCCTCGACCTGCGGGATCATCGGCTCTGGCCTGCTGCGTCGCTTGGTGTAGAGGGTTGAAGGACCATGCCTAGCCGCCTTGCTGATCGTCCATTGTCGCATCCGTTCGGAAACCACCCATGACAGGGTCGGCGATTCCGCATGAGCAGCGCACCATAGCTCTGGTTGGGCTTATGGGGGTGGGCAAATCGACCGTGGGCCGGCGCCTGGCCCGACGGCTGAACCTGGATTTCGCTGACGGAGACGACGAGATCGAAGCGGCGGCGGGGATGTCGGTCGCCGATATCTTCGCGCAATACGGTGAGGCCGAATTTCGAGCCCTGGAGGCGCGCGTCATGCGGCGCCTGCTGGAAGGGCCCAGGATCGTCCTGGCCACCGGCGGTGGGGCTATCCTGAACCCCGATACCCGCGCCCACATGGGGGACTGTGCCACCAGCGTCTGGATGCGCGCTGACCTGGAGGTCGTCGTCTCTCGCGTCCAGCGTCGCGACACCCGGCCTTTGCTGCGCGGGCGCGACCCGGCCGAGGCACTGCGGACCCTGGCGGAGGTGCGATACCCTCTCTATGCCCTCGCCGATGTCACGGTCGATCTCGGCCTGGGCGCGCATAGTGAAGCGGTTGAAGCGATCCTGGATGCCCTGAAGGTCTTCTGGGCAAAGCAAGATGGAGGATCGCCAGGATGAGCGTAGCCATTCCAGTTTCCGGCGGCGGCTTCAAACCCTATGAGGTCGTCGTCGGTCACGGTCTGTTGGCGACCGCAGGCGCACGAATCGCCCAGGTCGCCAAGGGTCGGGCGGTTGTGATTACGGATGAGACGGTCTCGGCCCTGCATGGGCGGGGCCTAGTACAGGCGTTGGAGGAGAACGACCTTCGGGTCGATCTGATCGCTGTCCCGGCGGGCGAGGCGTCCAAATCGTTTGAACAGCTGGAGCGCGTGATCGATCGGATGCTGGCCCTGGGCCTCGATCGTCGCGACCTGGTGGTGGCTTTGGGCGGGGGCGTGGTTGGTGATCTGGCGGGGCTGGCGGCCGCGCTGTTCATGCGAGGGATCGATTTCGTCCAGGTTCCGACCACCTTGTTGGCCCAGGTCGATTCCTCGGTCGGCGGCAAGACCGCGATCGACACGCCGCGGGGAAAGAACCTGGTCGGCATTTTTCATCAGCCGCGCCTGGTACTCGCCGATATCAATGTTCTGGCGACGTTGCCGCCGCGACAGCTGCGGTCCGGCTGGGCCGAGGTGGTCAAGCACGGCCTCCTTGCCGACGCGGATTTCTTCGAGTGGCTGGAAGGCGAGGGAGCGAGGGGCTCTTCAGGCGATCCCGACGCCCTGCAAAAAGCCGTGGTGCGCTCCATCGAGATCAAGAGTGCCATCGTTGGAGAGGACGAAAAGGAAGCCGGGCGTCGCGCCCTGCTGAACCTGGGTCACACCTTCGGTCATGCCCTGGAAGCCGAACTGGACTTCGACGAAGAGAAGCTGACGCATGGAGAGGCCGTCGCTATCGGCTGCGCCATGGCCTTCCGGTTTTCTGCAAGGATGGGATTCTGTTCGTCGGCGGATGCGGATAGGGCCAAATCGGTCGTCTACGCGGCTGGACTACCAACGCGTCTGACCCAGGTCGGCGATTTCTCGGCTTCGGCCCTGATCGGACGTATGGCGGGAGACAAGAAGGCAGAGGGTGGGCGTCTGACACTAGTGCTGGCTCGCGCCATCGGTGACGCCTTCGTTCAGCGTGACGTCGATGCGGCCACGCTTGCCGCCTTCCTGGTTGACGAGGGTGCTCGCGCCTGAGCGAGGCCATCAGTCGATTGCGCGGCACTCGGTCGGTTCGCGGCCATCGGCGGTCCAGGTGGCCAATATGCCCTCGCCCCGCAACTCATGACCGTTGGCGCGGTACCACAGGCCGTCGGAGGCCCGCTCTCGGCGCATATCAACGGCTTCGCCCATCGAGTTCCTGACCGTCGCCATCTCGCGCGGATTATCGAAATCGACCGAGAGCCGCTCGCCGTTCTCGCAAAGATAGACGGTGCGGATGATGCGGTTCAGAGCCCGGTCTTGAAGCTCGGCACCCGTGCGACGCTTGGCCGTCTGGGCATCTACCGCTCGCTGCCGGACGGCCTCACCGTCGTTGGACACCTCTGATTCGCCCGGCCCACAGGCTGAGAGGCCCAGAACGGCGACCATCGACAAGCAGGAGACCATCGCCCTCATCGGATGAAGATCATCCAGGTGGTCAGGCCCAGGATCGCGACTGAGGTGAGGATGTGTTTCATGTCGGGCGAGAATCCGGGACGCCAAGCTGCGCCATTGCACCCTAACGCGGCTTTTCTATCGGCGTTCCGCTCCGACGCGAGCGAAAGAATTCTTGCAGCGCCGTCGCCGCGGGATCTTTAAGGACGCCGCCCTTCGTCTCGGGTCGCCAATGACAGGTGGGCTGATCGAAGAACCGAGGCCCATGGCGGACAGCTCCACCCTTGGGATCGTCGGCCGCCCAGACCACGCGACCGATCCTGGCATGGCTTATGGCCCCGGCGCACATGGCGCAGGGCTCCAGAGTGACATAGAGGGTCAGGCCGGTGAGCCGGTAGTTTTCCAGGGTAGCCCCGGCGCGGCGGAGGGCCACGATCTCGGCATGAGCCGTAGGATCATGAGCGGCAATGGGACCATTCGACCCCTCTGCGACGATGTTCCCGGTCGATTCGTCCACGATCAGCGCGCCCACGGGCACTTCACCGGCGTCTGCCGCCGCTTGCGCCAGGGCCAAGGCCATGCGCATGAACCGCTCATCATGGTCCGCCATACATCAGACAACGACAAGAAGCCCCGCCCGCGTCAAGGTGACGATCGTGGCGGACCCCGCAAACCCGGTTTCGCAGGCAAAGCCTCGACCGACGGGAAGCCTGCGCGCCCTGGTGGCAAGTTCGGCGCGAAGCCTGGCGGCAAACCCGGCGACGACAAGCTCGCCAAGGACACGGGTCCAAAGCGCAGCGAGCGGATCGCCAAGGCCATGGCGCGTGCCGGCATCGCTTCGCGCCGCGAGGTCGAGCGGCTGATCGGCCTGGGGAAGGTGGCGGTCAACGGGGCCATCCTTTCGACGCCAGCTACCCTGGTCACCCGTGACGATGTCATCACCGTGGACGGAAAGCCCATCGGCGCAGCCCAGGCGACACGCGTGTGGCGTTATCACAAGCCCGCCGGTCTGGTGACCTCGCACAACGACCCGCAGGGACGGCCCACCGTGTTCGACGCCCTGCCCAGCGGCCTGCCGCGCGTGATCTCGGTCGGCCGTCTCGACCTGGCAACGGAGGGTCTGCTGCTGCTGACCAATGACGGGGAGCTGAGCCGGGCCCTGGAACTGCCGTCCACCGAGCTGGTGCGTCACTATCGGGCCCGGGCGCGCGGCCGGGTGACCCAGGCACAGCTGGACACCCTAAAGGATGGCGTAACGGTCGAGGGCGAGCGCTATGGCCCCATCACTGCCACCCTGGACAAGGTCAAGGAAACGGAAGGCGATGACCGCGGCCCGGCGAACTTGTGGGTCAGTGTCTCGGTCGCCGAGGGCAAGAACCGCGAAGTCCGCAAGGTGCTCGAGCACGTCGGCCTGCGGGTAAATCGCCTGATCCGCCTGGCCTATGGCCCATTCCAACTGGGAACCTTGCCTGTCGGGTCGGTCGAGGAGGTCGGGCCCCGCGTGATTCGCGAGATGCTGTCGGACCATATCCGGCCCGAGAACCTGCCGACCGGAAACACGGTCGAGACGCCGGTACCGATGCCGGGACGGCGACCCTCGGCCAAGGGTTCGGGTCCGGCCATCGTCAAGGGCACGTCCGGATCGGCGATCTCGGACCCATCGCGCAAACCCAGCCGAGCACGCGCGGCCGATACCGCCGTGGCCGATGCTGCCGATCGCAGCGCGCGCCCGCCCAAGAAAGAGGGCTGGGCCAAGGCCGCGCCCAAGACCAGCCATCCCAAGCGCACCTTCAAGCCGCGCGAGGGCTTGGAAACCGAACGTCCACGCCATTTCCATAAATCTCCGGACGGCGCGGCGGCCGATCGCCCCCGCCCGGCCGCCGGAAGCCGCCGCCCCGACGCCGATGGCCCCAAGCGCGCCTATGCCCCTCGCAGCGATGCCGGCAGCCCTCGCTCCGACGGCGACCGGCCAAAGCGGGACTTCAAGCCCCGTTCGGGCGGAGATGACCGTCCGAAAGGTACCTTCAAGCCGCGCGGCCCGGCCGGTCCTTCGGGAACCTCGGGACGACCCAAGGGCCCCAGCGGTCCTCGCGGACCCCGCAAGGGCTGATCCGTGCGGATCGTGGCCGGAAAGCTGAAGGGGCGGAGCATTGTCGCGCCGGAGGGTCTGGGCACGCGGCCCACGTCCGATCGCGCGCGCCAGGCCGTGTTTAACGTGCTGGAGCACGCGGCCTGGGCCGAACCCTTGGCTGGCCTGCGGATCATGGATCTGTATGCCGGATCGGGGGCCCTGGGCTTCGAGGCCATGAGCCGCGGGGCGGCCTTTTGTTTGTTCGTCGAGACCGACGAGGCCGCGCGCGGGGCGATCCGGGAAAATGCCGACGCCTATGGCCTGATGGGAGCCACGCGGGTGCATCGGCGCAGCGCGACCGACCTGGGTTCTCGCCCCGGTTCGGATGGCGAAGCCTTTGACCTGGCCTTTCTGGACCCTCCCTATCGTCAGGGCCTGGCCGAACAGACTTTGGCGCGCCTGTTGGACGGAAACTGGCTGAAGGCCGGCGCCCTCGTCGTGGTCGAGCGAGGATCGGACGAACCCGACATCGAAACCCCCGGCTATGAGCGGCTGGACACGCGCGAATACGGTGCCGCGCGCGTGATGTTCCTGCAGCGTTCGTGATGGCCTCCCTCCCACGAAGGGGAGGGAGATATCATCGCCGCCCGAACAGCTTCTCCAGATCGGCGAGCTTCAGCTCCACATAGGTCGGGCGGCCGTGATTGCATTGGCCGGAATGCGGCGTCGCCTCCATCTGGCGCAGAAGGGCGTTCATCTCAGGTGCCGACAGCACGCGTCCCGCCCGCACCGAGCCGTGACAGGCCATGGTGCCGCAAACCTCGCCCAGACGCTCGGTCAGGGCCAGGGCAGAGCCGTGTTCGGACAGGTCATCGGCGATGTCGCGGATCAGGCCCTGCACATCGGTGCTTCCCAACAGAGCCGGCGTCTCGCGCACCAGGACCGCGCCGACGCCGAACGCCTCGACGATCAGGCCCAGTTCCGCCAGTTCTTCCGCCCGGGCGACAACCCGGTCCGCTTCGGCCTGGTCCAGTTCGACGACCTCGGGCGACAGCAGAGCCTGGCGCGCCACCGCCCCCTGGGCCATCTGCATCTTCATCCGCTCATAGACCAGTCGTTCGTGGGCAGCGTGCTGATCGACCACCACCAGGCCATCTCGGGTCTGGGCGACGATATAGGTGCCATGCAATTGTGCCCGCGCCGCTCCGAGCGGATAGTCGATCAGTTCAGGTGTGTGGGCGGAATCAATGGTTAACGCGGCGGTGTCGCCGAAGGCGGGCTCGACACGGGCAGACCGTTCACTCAACCCGGGCAGCACACCCGTTGCGGGTGGTTGCGGTGACCATCCCGTCCAGCCGCTGAACCTCTGGGCCGTGGGCGTGGATGGGCTGTACGCAGGTCCCTCATGCGCCCTGAAACCGGACAGGGCGTCGGCGGCGACCGTGGTGGAGGCGCGGTGCCCGGCCCCGGCCAGAGCGTGCCGCAAGGCCCCCACGATCAAGCCGCGCACCAGGGCCGGATCGCGAAACCGCACCTCCGCCTTGGCTGGATGGACGTTCACATCGACGTAAAGCGGATCGATATCCAGGAACAGAACTGCCGCCGGATGCCGATCCCGCGCCAGGAAGTCGGCATAGGCCCCGCGAAGGGCCCCCTGCAGCAGCCGGTCCCGCACCGGTCGACCATTGACGAACAGATACTGATGCCCGGCATTCCCCCGAGAATAGGTCGGAAGGCCCGCATAACCCGACAGGCGAATGCCGTCGCGGGACTGATCTATCAACAGGGCGTTGGCCTCGAAATCGCGTCCCAGCAAGGCGGCCAGGCGTTTCAGCCGCCCGACATCGCCGGGAGCTTCGGCAGGAAGGCGCAGGGTCGTCCGGCCGTCCAGATCCAGGGTGAAGCCCACGGCCTCGTGCGCCATGGCCTGTCGCTTGATCTCTTCCGAAATCGCCATGGCCTCGGCTCGCTCGGACTTCATGAATTTCAGCCGTGCGGGCGTGGCATAGAACAGGTCGCGCACCTCGACCCTCGCACCGTGCGATCCGGGAAAGGCGGCCGGAGCCACGGGACGGGCCAGGCCACCCTCGACCGTGATGGCATGGGCGTCGGACTGCCCTCGTGCGCGGCTGGTCAGCGTCAGTCGGGCGACCGAGCCGATGGAGGGCAGGGCCTCGCCGCGAAAGCCCAGAGTAGCGATGCGGAGCAGGTCGACGTCGCCCGCATCGTCCGGCTCCAGCTTCGAAGTGGCGTGACGTTCAATCGCCAAAACGAGTTGATCGGGAGCCATCCCGTGGCCGTCGTCCGCAATCAGTATCCGGGTCAGGCCCCCGCCGTCGGCCTGGATTTCGAGCCGGGTAGCGCCCGCGTCGAGCGCATTCTCGACCAGTTCCTTGACGGCACTGGCCGGGCGTTCGACCACCTCGCCTGCGGCGATGCGATTGACGGTTTCGGGGGGGAGGCGACGGATCGGCATTGAGTCGCCAATATGGGCTGTATGGGCCGTCGCGAGAAGGCTTGGCTTAGAAGGCATAGCATGGGCCCGAACCGTCCCCGCCACGACTGTGGCGGGGACGGAACCGATCGGTTCTACCAGCGCCAGGCGTCGTGAATGACGTCGATGATGTATCCGTCGTACTCGTCGATCAGATAGATGCTGTTGTCGACCAGCACCCAGCGCGTACCTTCTGGCGGATAGCCCAGACCATAGGTTCGGTAGTCATCCAGCCTGTAGCGCCAGAAGATTTCTGGCAGATACTGGCCCTCATACCAGCGCTGGTTCCAGTAGTTTCGAGGGACGCTGTAATAGCCGTAGTTGGGCGCGAAATAGAATCCGATCCGCACACCCGACCACCCTCTGAACCGGTGGTCATTTCGCCACCAGTCGGCGCGGTGACGCCGATTCCAGTCGCGACGCCATTCGTCACGATTGAAGCGCTGACGCCATTCCTGGCGATCACGGTCCCTGTTGCGATAACGGTCACCCCCGCGGTCTCGATCCCGGTCCCAGCCGCCGCCGTTGGGGCGATCCCGATCCGGGCGATTACGGTCGTCGTTCCATCCGCCGCCGTTCGGGCGATCCGGTCGGTTCGGACGATCGCGGTCCCGATCCCGACCGCCGCCGTCCGGGCGCTCAGGACGGTTGGGTCTGTCGGGCCTGTCTGGGCGGTCAGGCCTGTCAGGACGGTTCGGTCGATCCGGGTTCTGAGGCCGCTCCGGCCGATCTGGTCGATCAGGTCTTTCGGGACGGTTCGGTCGGTTTGGCGTTTGGGGCCGTTCGGGACGATCCGGCCGATCTGGACGATCGGGCCGTTGCGGGGTCTGAGGGCGTTCAGGCCGACTTGGCCTTTCCCGGGTTTCGGGTTGCCTGTCGGGCCGCAGCTCGGAGGGCCTGCTGCGCCCGGCCTCGCCGTTTCGGTCGCTGCGGCCTTGGCGTCTTTCCTGGCGCGTGTCGCCGTCCTGAGCCGAGGCCGCTATCGGGGCCAGGGCAGGGACGGCGAAGGCGGCGATGGCGGTGAACACCATCAAAGTGCGTTTCATTCTCGTGTTCTCCGCACGCCCTCTGTCGGGGCGGCTCGTTGAGAGGGGCAGGCGTCAGTTACCAGATATCGAAGACCAGATCGGCGATGATGCCCGTGGCCAGGGCCACAAGGACAATGTCATTGTCGACATGGACCCAGCGATATCCACGCGGGGCCGGACGTAGGCTGTAGAAGTAGGGATCTCGAACGGCATAGCGATGATAGGCCGGGGGCAGGTAGGACCCCCTGCGCCAGCTTTGACCATAGTAACGGGGCTCGACACGATAGTAGCCATAGCCAGGCGCATACCACTGGCCGTTGCGACGTCCGTTGTAGTCGCGGAAATCGGAACGCCCCCGCCACCAGTCGCGATTGTTCCGGTCCCAGCGCCGGTCGTCTCGGAAGTCCCGACGGTCGTCTCGGCGCTCCTCTCGAAAATCACGACGATCGTCCCTGCGATCTTCGCGATAGTCACGACGATTATCATACTGGCCGTTGCGCCGATCATTCCGGTCGTCGCGACGTTCCTCACGGAAATCACGGCGGTCATTCCCCCGGTCCTGGCGGTAGTCGCGCCGGTCGTCACGCCGCTCGCGCCGGTCATTGCGGCTCTGGGCCTCGGCCATCATCGGGATCGCTGTCGTGCCCAGCGCGATGGCGATGACCGCAGCGCGTGTGAAACGGTTCATGAAGCCTACTCCTTCTGGACCGCGACGGATTTCGCGCGCCGGTCCGTTGTTCATGGCGCGAAACTCCGTCTTCCCGCATGAATGCGTCCTGAACGATCCCGTCAGGAAGGAATCGGGTGCCGTTGCGGTCTGCGATGACCGCGCCCACCTGTGGCACCTCTAGACAGGAACGCTTCATGACCCAGCCCATCGAACTCTGGTACTGGCCCACGCCCAACGGGTGGAAGGTCTCGATCGCATTGGAAGAGATGGGCCTGCCGTATGAGATGAAGCCGGTGAACATCGGGGCGGGCGAGCAGTTCAAGCCCGAGTTTCAGGCTATCAGTCCGAACGGTCGGATGCCCGCCATCATCGACCCGGACGGTCCGGACGGTCGGCCCCTTTCCATCTTTGAGTCCGGGGCCATCCTTCAGTATCTGGGAAACAAGTCCGGGCTCTTCTATCCCAAGGACATCCGTGCTCGCGCCGAGGTCGATCAATGGCTGTTCTGGCAGGTCGGCGGCCTGGGGCCCATGGCGGGCCAGACCCATCATTTCCGCCAGTATGCATCCGCCCTGATCAAGGATCAGCGTCAGATCGCCTATGGCGTGCGGCGCTATACGGACGAGACGCATCGTCTCTATGGCGTGATGGATCGCCGACTGGCGGATCGCGACTACCTGGCCGGAGCCTATTCGATTGCCGACATGGCGGCCTGGCCCTGGATCCTGCCGGAGCATCAAGGTCAGTCGCTGGAGGAGTTTCCGAACCTCAAGGCCTGGATGCAGCGTGTAGGTTCGCGTCCGGCGGTGATCGCAGGTCGAGCCCTGGGCGACCATCTGCGCGGCAATCTGGCGGCATCCGGCAAGTCCGCCGACGAGGCCCGCAAGGTCCTGTTCGGTCAGCGCGCCAGAGTTTGAGGCCTATTGCATCAGCGATCCGTCAAACACTTGACACCGCAGGGCCACCGAACTGGACGGGCCGTAGGCCGTGCCTGTCACCTGATAGCGGTCTCTGCCGTTTGAGGCGGGAGTGATCGACAAGACGAACCGCGCGTCCCTGTCGAAGGACAGGGGCGCGGGCAGGGTGTCGATCTGGGTCGGATCGAAGTGATCGATCACCATGCCCACACCCTGCTGAGGATCGTTGAAGACATATCCGCCGATCGTCGCCACGGTCCCATAGGTCTGCCCTCGGATGGCGATCTTAGCCTGGTGCTGCCCGGTGACCCGCCAGTCCGGACCGATGCGAAAGATGAAATGCTGCTGGGTCCGGATGCGGTTGGCGTCGTTCTGAACGCCGACACAGTCCCAGGTGTGGTTGCTGCGGGTCGCATCGACATAGGCGACGCGGGCGTTCGCCTCGGCCGTCGAGACCTGGGCCACGGCAGCCCCACTCCACACAAGGGTGCCAAGCACGGCGATCGTTGGCGCAAACTTCATCGGCATTCTCCCGATCCAATGCTGCCAGAGAAGGGCCACGGACGGGAGACTCGCCCGCCTGACGATTCCTGACCACGCCACCAAAGGTGAACAGGAACTTTCTGATAGATTTCTGACATCTGAACGCACTCTGAAGTATTCATCTCGCGTTGACAGAAAAGATTCCGCCGCGGCGGCGGCGTTAACTTTAACTTCAAATCGTCGGTATTTGATTGGGCATCAGAGAGGCGGGGCCAGAACGGCCAGGGCCTTGGAGGATACGGTAATGATCGCGCAAGAAATCGCGCCTGACGCCATCACTGCAGAGGCCGAAGCCCTGCCGCTGCCCACGCCCGACATGGACGGCGATGCCCTGTTTCGACTGGGCATGATGTATTCGACCGGTCAGGGTGGCGCGCCCATGGATCGGGTCTCGGCCCACATGATCTTCAACCTGGCGGCCCTGAAGGGTTCGCAGGAGGCGCGTGTATATCGCCGCGAGATCAGCCAGGAAATGGACGGCGAGGAGATCGCCGAGGCCCAGCGTGCCGCGCGTCGCTGGATCGACCGGGGGACGGCTCAACTGGCGGCCTGACACCGCCGTCAGAACTGGGCGTAGCCGCCGCCGTTGATGGAATAGCTGAAGCCGACCGGCAGGGCGTTCCGGATCTGGGTGAAGAAGTTGGCCAGTTCGCCCAACGTCGTGCGCGGCACGAAGATGATGTCGCCGCGCCGCAAGGCCACGACCTCGCCGCGCCGAGGCCGCAGATCGATCACCCGCATCATCCGCCGCCCCCCGGGACCCCGTCGGATCAGGGCGATTTCCCGGCTCTGGGCCGTGGGCAGATAGCCTCCCGCCATGATGACCGCCTGATAGGCGTCGATGTCGCCCGGCATATCATAAACGCCGGGCGTCCTGACCTCGCCGTCGACCCAGACCTTCATGGGGCCGGCCTGGCGCAGAGTGACCTCGACGACCGGACGCACCAGTTGGGTCGCATAGGCGGCGCTGACGTCGCGCTCCAACTCCGCCAGGGTGCGATCCGCGGCCATCACCTGGCCGATCAGGGGCAGGGCGATCCGGCCATCGGGACCGACTTTCAGGGTGCGGGTCAACTCGGTCGCCGTGGGTGTGGCCACCTCGATCTCGTCGCCGGGATACAACAGATACTCCGGCTCGGCGTCGGTCCAGTCGGCAAAGCTGATGTCCTGGAACCCGCTCGTGCCGATCCGCTCCTGACCACTCACGATACCGCCGGCACCGCAACCTGCCAGTGCCGAGGCCGCAAGGGTCAACAGGACAAGACGACGGTGGACGGTCATGGCGCTCGCAAAGTCAGTCCGGGGATCGAATGGCGTCAGCCTCGCCCCTTATGCGTAACCAGTGGTTAACGCGGCCAGGCCAAAGCTTGCCCAGTCGTAAACCGTTCGCTGGATTCGCCCAACCTCATGCGCTCGACGGCCCATGCCACAGTCCGACCGCGATATGGCGTCCTCGACGTCGTGGGCTTGTTGCTGCGCGAAATCCTGCTGATGATCGTGGTGTTCCTCGCCGTCCTGGCGGTTGGAACGGCGGCGGTGCTGACCATCAAGAAGACCTATACCGCATCCGGCAAGGTCTATGCCGGTGTGGGCCAGGAGTACGTCTATCAGCCTCGGGTCGGCACGGGCGAGCGGGGCCAGGCTCCAAACCTGGGAGAGGTCGCCCAGTCCGAAGCGGCCATTCTGGGTAGTCAGGAAGTGCGTCGTCGCGTCGTGCAAGCTCTGGGCCCCGACGCGATCCTGGGTCCGAACACCGACAATGACCCGCCTGCTGTCCGCGAGGCGGCGGCCCTCAAGACGATCGCCGGAGGCCTGGGCGTTGGTACCGTGCCTCTGAGCGCGGTGATCGGGGTGAGCTATGAGGCCGATGACCCCGATATCGCTGCCACGGTTCTGAACGCGGTCATCGACCAGTACCTGATCCACCGCCGCGAAGTGTTCCAGGATCAGACGACCCCGGCTATCCGCGCCCAGCGTGAGGTGTTCGAAGACGAACTGGCGCAGGCCGATGCGGCCTATGAGGAATTCCTCGTTTCCGAGGACATCGGTGATTTCGCCGCCGCCAAGGCCGGACTGGCCCTCAGCTACCAGACCGTTTTCGCCGATCGACTGTCGGTTCAGGCCCAACTCAGTCAGACGGATCGGCGTCTGGCCACGCTGGAGGCCCAGCAGGCCGCGACCCCTGCGGAAGTCACCCTGCAACAGGATCTGAACATCTCCGCCCAGGACCTGATCCTGCAACGGCGGACGGAGCGGGAGAACCTCCTTGCGCGCTACACGCCCGACTCACAGCCCGTGCGCGACATCGACGCCCAGATCGCCCAGCTTGAGGACTATGTCGCCGAGGGGACGGCCGTCGGGCCCAAGGAGGTCCGGATCGGCCCCAATCCGGTCTGGCTGGAGCTGGAGACCAATCGCATCAATACCAGGGCAGAACGCGACTCGCTTGCAGCGCGTCTGGCTGTGCTGGACCAGCAGTTGGCGGAAATCCTGGCGCGTCAGACGCGAATGACCCAGCTGGAATCGTCCAATGCGACCCTGTCCGGCAACCGTGAGGTCCTGACGACCAGCGTGCGGGAGTTCCAGCAGCGCGAGACCCAGAGCCGGGCCGACAACGAACTGGTCAAGGCTGGCGCCGACAATGTGACCGTCATCGAACGGGCCGTGCCACCATCGGACGGTACAAGCATGAAGGTGCCCCTGTTGGCCGCGGTCTTCCTTTTCGCGGGTTTCACGGCCCTCTGCGTCGGCCTGCTTCGGGTCTTCACTCGGCGGGGATTCCCGACGCCAGCCTCGGCGGGGCGTACGCTCGGCCTGCCTGTTCTGGCGGTTGCCCCCATGAAGGCGCGATGAGCCTCTCCATCCCCGTGATAGCGTAAGGGCGAGTTCAAGCGCGCGTACCGATTCGATGGTCGATCTGACATCCGAAATGGCTGGCCTCTGGGCGGCGCTGGGACCAGCGCCGGGCCATCGCGGCCGTGTGATCCAGATTGCCGCCGCCGGGACGGGGGAGGGCGTTTCCACCGTTGCCAGGGAGTATGCCCGTCTGGCGGCGGTCCGGGCGCGGCGGCCGGTCTGGTTGATCGATGGTGACCTGGCACAGCAGGGGCAGTTGGATGCCGTCGCCTCCGAGCCCGAGCGGTTCGGGCAGGTCGGTCCGGCCGCTCAGGCGTCGCCCGATGGTTCATGCTTCTATGAAATCAGCCCGCGTCTGATGGGCCGGGACGGAAAGCCTGTGGCTCCGGTTCGCCTGTTGACGGCCCGATCCTGTCTGGGCGGGCGGCTGTGGGTCACGCGGTTCGCGACAGAAAGCCTGCGCTCCGGTCAGCGCGCCGAAGCGATCGGTGATTCCCGCTATTGGGATGCGCTCAGGACCCATGCCGACTGTGTCGTGATCGATGCTCCGGCGGCGGATCGAAACGACCTGGCCATCACCCTGGCACCCTACGTCGACGCTACCGTCCTGGTCGTGGCGGGCGAAGAATCGGCAGTGGGAGAGCCCGCCGCCCTGAGAGACGAGATCGAGGCCGTCGGCGGACGCATTGCCGGTCTGGTCATGAACCGGTCGACCTATCGGCCACCCGCGTTTCTGAAACGGTTTGGGGCCTAGGCGGCCTTTATGCGATCGAGGCGATCAACCTCGCGCGCTCCGTAAAAATGCGGCTCGAAGCCCTTTATCCAAAACAGTTTTCCAAGTCCCCTTGCGGCTCGATCCAGGACCTCGGCACGGCGCGGGCTTCGGATCGCGAACAGGGCCAGAGCGGCCAAGCCCCACACGCCCGCCTGTGCGGCACCGATCATCATCCAACGCGCCACCCCGGGCCAGTTGCCCATCGCCGCCGCGGTCTGGCTTGGGCCCTGGCCATAGGCGAAGGCACGGGTCAGGGCATATCTCAGGGTCGCGCGATGCGCCGGTGCGTACTCCTCGACCCAGGCGTCCGCCGCCCATCCGAACCGGCCGCCTCGCGCCGACAGGGCGGCGAACAGGGCATCATCCTCGCCCCCCGCCTGATCCGCGCGAGCATCGAAGGGCGCCGAACCCGGCAGAGCCGTGGCCCGGACCATCAGCGAGTTGCCACAGCCGAACGGCTCTTGGATCAAGCCGGTCGCAGTCGGTCCTGCACGGCCGAAGAATCGTTCAAGATAGGGCGTGGCCCACCCTGTATTTTCAGGGACCCGTCCGGTGATCGGCCCGAACACCACATCGGCTCCTGTCTCGGCCTGGGCCGCGATCAAGGCTGCCAGCCAGCCGGGAGAGGCGACTTCATCATCATCAAGAAAGCCGATGAGCGGGGCTTGGGTCGCAGCCAGTCCGGCATTGCGCGCCGTCGCTACGCCCGGTCGGGGCGCATGGCGATAGATCAGCGGTACGGGGCTGGCCGCTGCCAGGGTCGCGACAACTTCCCTGGCCGAGCCTGCGGGATCGTTGTCGACCACCACGACCTCTTGGAACCGGTCCTTCACGTTCGTCTGGACGAACAGCGAGCGCAGGGCCCGCTCCAGCTCGGCGGGCCGTCGCAGGGTCGGGACGATGACGGCCACATCGGCCATCACACGGCCTCGGCATACAGGGCCGCGCGATAGAGCCTCAAGGAGAAGGCTCGTGCCGCCACCGGAAGCCAGTCCAATCCCGCCGCGCGCCGCATCAGCGGCCGGACCTGGTCAAGCATCGGCAGTCGCTTCAGCATCCGCGCCACGCGGTAGCTGGGATAGGCGGCGATGATGTCCGGGTGCCTCCCCACGACGCGGGCGAAGTTGGGTGCCGACTGCTCATATTTGCGGGCCAGGGCCTCGACCGTGTCCAGTCCCATATGAGTCGCCGGGTTATCCAGGTGAACGACCGTAAAACGACGCGACACCCGCATCGCCCACTCCACGTCCTCCCAGCCCCAGCCGGTAAAGGCCGCATCAAAGGCCTCGGCCTCGAACACGTCGCGGCGGACCAGAAGGTTGGAGGTGTAGACGTATTTCTCCGGTTGGCGGGCGCGCTCCATATAGGGGACACATTCGGACTTGGTCGCCATGGCGCGGTGAACGGAAAACCGGCGATCCTCGGGTGCCTGTAAAAGTGAGAATCCGCCGAAGGCCACGGCAGGATCTTCGCGCGCCGTCAGGTCGGCCCAGTCTTTCAGGAAACGCCGATGGTCGGGCCGCATATCGCTGTCCAAAAACAGGAAGCTCCCGCCCCGCGCCGCCTTGGCGAGGCGGTTGCGCCCCTTGGAGCGCCCTTCGTTCCGCGACAGCGTGATCAATCGGGTAGGCAGGGCCATCTCGCGAACCTGCGTCCGCAAGCGTTCGGTCAGTTCGGCATCGCCCGTGCCGTCGTCCATGACGATCAGTTCGACCGAGCCGGCGACCGAGGACGCCTCCTCGTCCAGCAGGGCCAACAACTCGGCCGGATCGTCCCGCAGGAAGGGGATCAGAACCGACACTGCCGGTCGGGCACGTTTCCATGTCGCGTTGTCGGTCAGGGCGGGACGGCTCATGCGGGGGCGCTCCGGGCACGGGCGACGGACAGCAGCCGCAAGGCCACGTCTCTCACACCGGCGGCATTCAGGATGAGGGCGACAATGGCAAAAACTGTCGCTCCGACCGATGCGTCCAGGGTCAGTTCTATGAACCCGCCGACAGGGGGAAGCCAGCTGACGACCAGAGCCATGGCCCCCGAAGCGATGCCGCATCGGATCAAGGCATCCCAGGGAATGGGCAGGACCAGCACGCGACGTCCCAGCAGGATGAAGGCCGCAAGGCCAAATCCATAGCTGATGGCCGTCGCCATCGCCGCGCCCTGCAACCCCAATCGGGGAATGAGGAGCAGGTTCAACACGACATTGGCCGCCGCCGGAATGGCCATGGCGACCAGCAGGCGCTCGGTTCTTCGCCCCAGGGTGAAGGCCTGGCCGAAATAGTAGGCGTTCAGGCCGGCCATGAGGGCGCTGATGGCGATCCAGGGCGTGATGGCTGCTGCGGCGATCCGCAGGTCGGGGCCGATCAGCACTTCGGCCAGAGGTCGTGCGACCAGGGCAACGCCTACGGCAGCGGGAAGTCCGATCAGCATGAAGGTCTCGCCCTGTTCGAGGGCGGCCTGGCGAAGACGGGACGGCCCGCCATGCTCCAGCGCCATGATCAGGGCCGGACCTCCGGCGGCCCCGAGCCAGATGAACAGCACGTCGAGCGTCCGGTTCGCGATGGAATAGGCGGCGTGATAGGCCCCGACCGAAGCCTCATCCAGAAACAGCGCCAGCAACAGCCGGTCCGTCGAGGTCAGTACCAGTGTCAGGGCCAGCGATGCCGCGATCGGAAAACCGTACCGGGCATAGGATTTCAGCCGATCCGGATCGATCCGCCCGCCCTGGGCGAACTTCAACTCTCCCCTCAAGGTAAAGGGCAGGGCCAGCAACGGAGCGATGCCAAGACCCAGCAGGGGTGCCGCTCCACCCGCGCCCATCAGGGCGAAACCGACGCCAAGGACCAGACCCGCGGTCGTGACGCCCATGTCCAGGTTGGCGGCCTTTCGGACCTCTCCAGCCGCGCGATAGCGTTCCTGGATCAGGCGGGCCACACAGCGGGCCGGGACCCCCATCAGGCCTGCGGCGATCGCGGCCTTGAACAAGGGGTCCATGGGCCAGACCAGCAGCGCCATTCCGGCGACGGGGACGAACATCAGGGTCAGTACGAAAAGGGTGCGATACAGGCTGGCGAACAAGGAGGCTGTGTGGGCTGGATCGCGACGTTCGACCGCCCAGAAGCGCGCCATCGCGGCCTCCATCCAAGTGAAGATCGCCACATGAACCAGGCTGAAAACGGAAAAGGCGATGGCGTAACGCCCGAACTCCTCGGCGCTGAGCAGCCGGGTGAACAGGACGATGGCCAGGAAGCCGACGAGCCCCTGAACGATGTTGGCAGGCAGATAGCCCCAGACCCCGCGCCAGAACATCAGCGAACCGCCGCGCGGTCGCCCAGAAGCACCGGCACGGTCACGGCCATGACCCAAAGGTCAAGCCACAGCGACTGCCGCTCCACATATTCGACGTCCAGACGGACGCGTCGACGCACGTCCTGAGCCGTGTGCAACGGCCCTCGCGAACCGTGGATGGCGGCCCATCCGGTCATGCCCGGCTTGATCCGGTGGCGCTGGGCATACTCGGCGACCAGTCGCGAGGACTCGATCTGCCCCGTCTTCATGCCGATGGCGTGGGGGCGCGGACCGACCAATGACATTTCGCCCGTCACCACGTTCAGCAGTTGGGGAAGTTCGTCCAGGCTGGTCGACCGCAGCAGTCGTCCCAGGCGAGTGATCCGGTCGTCATCGTGCGTGACTTGGCGCGCGGCCGTGGCATCCGCCGCCTCGTGCCGCATGGTGCGGAATTTCCAGACCACGATCTCTTCCTGATTAAAGCCGTGGCGCCGTTGGCGGAAGAAGATGGGCCCCGGGCTATCCAGCTTCACCGCGACCGCGATCAGGGCCATGACCGGTGCCAGAGCGATCAGGGCCACGGATCCCATGATCAGGTCCTGGATGCGCTTGTTGAAGGCGCGCCGATCGGGATCGAAAGGACCCTCCAATGCCGCCAGCGGCGCGCGGGCCAGTCGGTCCAGGGCGCTGGTCTGTTCGTCAGCATTCTCCGGATCGACCAGTAGCGTGACTTCATTGGGCAGAACCGTCAGTCGCCGTGTCAGGTCGCGCAGGCGGGTCTCGGCCTTGGGGTCGATGGCCAGGACGACACGGTCCACGAAAGGCGTCATCGGGTGGGTCAGAAGGTCTTCGGCCGATCCCAAGACCGGCACCCCCTCGATCGCCGTCGGCGACCGGGCCAGCCGGTCGTCGAAGATGCCCAGCACATTGATGTCACGCCGCTTCAACGCCTCGCGGATCAGGGCCTCGGCATGACGGGTTGCCCCGACCAGTACGATATTGGGGGTCAAGGCCCCCGATCGGCGCCATCGCGAGACCACATCATTCCAGGCGATATGCAATCCATATAGGGTGATCAGGACCAGTCCGGTCCAGACGACATAGGCCGACCATATCGCCTGGGATCCTCGCAGCATCCAGCCCATCGAGGCCGTGGCTGCCCCTGACGTCACCATGACCGCAGCAACGGCCACCAGATGCATGAGCCCGCCCTGGCCTTTCGCGAACCGGTAAAGCCCCAGCGAGCGCATCAGCGCGAGCGCCAGTCCTGCGCCGGCGAACAGGGGCAGCACCAGAGAAATTTCGGCGGACGGCAGGCCCCGGGGCGAGATCGCCCAGGCGCACAACAGCGTTACGGCCGTCACGGCCAGCACATCGATGGCCCGGAAATAGTGCGGGGCCAGGCGCGAGGCATGGCGTTGTCTCGCGTTGAGCCAGACCTCGGGCCTGAACGGTCCTCGACGCGCTTCGCCATCGGCCATCGGCGACTGGCCGGCCCTGGCGGCCAGGGCTTGCAGACCCGACACGTCCAGAGACCCAGGCATGGCCCCATGATCGGGCTGGGAAGACGGCAGGGCGTGGCTCAAGGCGTCGGACATAGGGCTTCGCACTGGTGTCGAATGAGGTGATCCTGCACGGTCCGGGTCTATGTCGCGTTAACGCCTCGCGTTTTTGAGAAGGGTGACGACACCCGGTTGCACCTTGCCCCAGCCTCCGCTATCGACGCTGCCTGCTGGAGACGTGGCCGAGTGGCTTAAGGCAACGGTTTGCTAAATCGTCGTACCCTGTAAGGGGTACCCAGGGTTCGAATCCCTGCGTCTCCGCCAGACCT
>Ga0075012_10000488_pt1 | contig 41880 bp, 61 predicted proteins | sample All_14_2_FD_71474 | JGI IMG/M metagenome (GOLD analysis project Ga0075012, IMG submission 71474) | Freshwater microbial communities in response to fracking from Pennsylvania, USA - Allegheny Zone_MetaG_DW_15 | ecosystem: Environmental > Aquatic > Deep subsurface > Groundwater > Drilled...
AAGTCCAACCACGACGCCGACCCGGACGACGTCAAGCGCATGGTCGACAAGGCGGACCTTGCCGACACCGACCGACTCGCGAAGTTCGTGGGCGCGGACGCCTACAAGGCCGCCGGCGGCGCCGTGCGTCAGGACCTGTTCGATATCGACCTGCCGGACTGGGAGAAGCGCAAGGCCGGCGGCGGGCGCCTCGACAAGGACCTCGTCCAGAAGCTAGCGCGCGAGAAGCTGGCCGAGGCGAAGAAGAAGCTCGAGGCCGAAGGCTGGGGCGAGGTGAAGACCACGCTGGGCGTCTCGCACAGTGGGTATTCCGAAAAGGCGAAGCCCAAGACGAAGGAGGAGCGCGCCAAGTATCGCGCCGAGATCTCGATCGACCACAACGGCAAGTTGGAGATCGTGCGCGGCCTGCGCATCAAAACGAAGGAGGCTACGGAGAAAAAAGCGAGCTCGTCCGCGAGCAACTGGAACGATCCGGTTGTGAAGGCGCAGCGCGAGGAGCACTCCGCAGTCACAGATGTTGCAACGCAGATCGTCGGGCGCGCATTCTTTGGAAAGGTCAGCGTAGCGCTGGCCGCTTTGCTCGCAGCTCTCTCCCGCGAAACGTTCCGCGAGCTCCAGCTTTTCCATGGCGGCCTGTTTGACCTCAGCCTCTATAGCAGCTCGCTTACGCCGCGTGGGCTCTCCTCCGATGCGGGGTACAAGGCGAAGCGCGCTGAGCTCGTGCGCCTGCTCAAACCACACAAGGCCGATCTCGAGACGTTTATTCACGACGTCATGACCGACGATCAGCGCGGCATGCTGCTGGCCTTCCTTGTCTCGGAGCTCATGTCTCTCAACGAAGGCATGCCGGACGACGTCGATCTCGAGGGCCGCAGGCAGCTGGCGACGCTGGGGCGTCTCGCCGGCGCAAATCCTGCCTCCCACGGAAACGCTGTACCGGCTGCGCTCGCCAAGATTGTGACGTCGCCGCTGGTGAGCGAGCTCACTGGCTGGACGTCGCCGGCGAAGGCGAAAGCGCCCGCCAAGAAATCCGCGAAGGGCAAGAAGTGATGTCCCGCGCACAAACTCCGAGGCCCGTCCCCCCAACCCAGGGCCGAGGTGCCGAAGCCGCCAGAGCGAAAGCTCTGGCGGCCAAGGGGGACCTGCCCGCCTGGGCCATCCTCGGCGTCATCGCCCTGGTCTTCACCGCGATCCTCGTCTTCACGCTCAGCGTCACGCTGCAGGCGGTGCTGATATGAACCGCAACCCGTATGACCCCGGGCCCAGCTCCGCGCTGGCTGCAGCGCTGGTCGCGGGCTTCGTGGTCCTGCTCGTGGGCGCCGCCCTCGCCGGCGGCTGGGGCCTCCGCGGCTTCTGGGTTCTCATCAACGGAGGCCAGTGGTGACCAACACCATCCGCACGAGCGAACGCACCCAGCTTGAGATGGAGCTCGCCGAGATCCGCCGCATCCTCCGCCGGCACGAAGAGTACATGTCCAAGCGCGAGCTGGCCGAAGGTTTCACCTACCTGGGCGCCGGCCGCTACGAAAAGGACAAGCGCAGCCGCGAACGCCAGCGCGCGATCGAGAAGCGCCTGCTCGACGCCCTCCTCGATCTCGCCCAACCCCATCCGCACCCGCCCCTGTTCGCGCAAGCGCCGGCGACGGAGCACCATGGCCCGGAGACACTGTGATGCGTGACCTCTCTCTCTTGGACGCACTGCGCCAGGTCGAAATCGAGCGTAAGCTGTACGGCGTCCGCGGGGACAGTACGTGCGGGCTGTTCTTCGTGAAATCCCCGATCGACGCCCAGACACTCCGTGTCATCGCTTCGAATGGCGAAGGCTGGGATCATGTCAGCGTAAGCCGCGAACGGCGCACGCCGAACTGGCTGGAAATGGAGCACGTCAAGCGGCTGTTCTTCCGCGACGACGAGTGCGCGATGCAGCTGCACGTACCCGAAACCGAGCACATCAACTGCCATCCGTTTTGCCTACACATCTGGCGACCGCACGCCGTAGATATCCCGCGGCCGCCGAACATCATGGTCGGCCTTCCGAAGGACGAGGGCGCGCCAGTCACATGACCCTCCACACCCTCCGCCCCGGCAAGCCGCGCTGCAACTGCTGCGACAACACCGGCAAGGTCCCCGCCGCCGACGGCGAGCTGCGCCCCTGCTCGCGCTGCGACCATGTAGGCTTTGCCGCCTGGGCCCTCGCCCGCAGGCCTGTCTCGCCGCCGGCGCAGGAGAGGCGCGCGTGACGCCGCTGGCCTTCATCATGAACGTCTGCCTCGGCGCGCAGTGGGGCCTGGTGCTTGATCGCTGGTGCGGCGGGCCGTCGCGCATCCGCCTGATCGCAACGCTTGCCCTGGTCGCGACAGCCGCCGCCACAGTCGAGGTCTTTCGATGACCCGCGACACCGCCCCCCGCCTGGTCCCGCTCAGGACCGCCCTCAAGGTCCTGGGCGGGCACCACCCCATAAAGCTGGGGATAGTCGAGGCCTTTCCGGGCGTGTTCGACCTGAAAGCCATCCATGCCGCGCTTGACCGCAAGGCGGGCCTTGAAGTCGTAGTGTCGGGAGACACGCGGCTGACGGGCCCCGCCAATGACGACACCGACGTCGACGAGCACACGCAAATCGCAAAGAGGATCGCGGATCGTGCTCCCCGGCGTCCATAGGGTCTGCTTCGAGAAGGACGGCCAGTGGCGCATCTACCTGCGCGCCAGCCGGGCGCGCGGCGCCCCCACCTTCTGGCAGTGCGCCGCGCCCACCCGCGCCGAGGCCGAGGCGATCGAGAGCGAACAGGGGTTTGCCATAGCCGAACGTTACGCCCTTCTGGCCCACCCGCGACCCGCCGCCGGCTTCATGGTCAGGCTGATCTCGGACTTCAAGGCCTCGCCCGACTGGCAGGCGCTGGCGCCGCGCACGAAGAAGGAATGGGGCCGCCACCTCGACAACATCCGCGACGTGTTCGGGGCGACGTCGCTCGCCGGCATGGAGCGCCGCGGCAGCCGCAAGCTGATCAAGGCCTGGCACCAGTCGATGAGCGCCACCCCGCGCTCCGCCAACGCCGCCCTCACCGTCCTCGTCCGCCTGCTCAATTTCGGCGTCGACCAGGAAGACCTCACCCGCAACCCCGCCCTCAACATCGCCCGCCTCGAGGAGGGCGCCAGCCGCGCCGCGATCGTCTGGACCGAGAAGGAGTTCCAGACGTTGCTGGATGCGCGCCACACAGGCCTCTCCGGCCGCAAGGGCGAAAGCGCCGGCACGATCATCCTCGGCCCCGCCCGCCGGCGCGCCCTGCAGCTGGAATGGCTCACCGGCCTGCGCCGCGAGGATCTGATCCGCCTGACCTGGGGCGAGGTCGACCTGGACGCCGGCCTGATCCGCCGCCCCACCCTCAAATCCCGCGGCCGCCACGTCGCCCGGATGACCATCACGCCCGAGCTGCGCGCCCTTCTCCTCGAGATGAAGCCGGCCGACGACGCGGCCGTGAAGTCCGTGACCGTCGTCACCTCCGAGTTTGGCAAGCCCTACAAGACGCCGGACGCCTTCACGAGCTCCGTGCGCACCGCCTTCGACACCGCCGACATCCGCGCCGACGACGGCCGCCGCAAGCACCTGCACGACATGCGCGGCACGCGCGCCACCCACATGTTCGCGGGCGGCTGCACCGACACCGAGGCCGAGCTCTGGTTCGGCTGGGCGCCCGGCCAGGGCGCCGACATGCGCAAGATCTACGGCGACCCGGAGACGATCGCGATCGCCGTCGGGAAGAAGGTCAGGAGTGTGGGATGATGGCGCTGCAGGATATGTCGAAGCTGACCCCTAGACAGCTCCAGGAGCTCAAGGAAAGCCTTCACAGCCCGATGGCGTGGTGGAGCGCCAGATATCAAATCGGCGAGGACGTCTTCGTGAGGGAGCCGAAACGGTTCATCCCGGGGGCGACCTGCATCGTAGGAAGGATCTACGAACGTCATTGGGGTCACTGGGGGCACGGGACCTGGTTCTATCGCATTCGGGCGAGCGTGGGCGGCCTGTCGGAGAGCCTCTCGCTCGATCTCGCGTATCGGGAGCGCGATATCGGACCGCGGCCGGGAACGCCTCTCAACGAGCTCAGCGGCCGCCCCGGCTTCCCTGGCTACGACCGTTTCAAGCAGATCGCATCTTCGTACGGCTACGACTAATCGGAACCCCCGGAGAACCCTCCTGTAAAACCAGTGTAAAACCGCTTCCCACCACGAGAGGAAATTGCTAATGCGCTCAACGCGATGCGGGTATAGCTCAATGGTAGAGCAGCAGCCTTCCAAGCTGCTGACATTCCCGCAAAATCAACGACATCGCTGTAAAACCACCCTCGCGGGAATGCCCGTGAATGCGCTCCTCTCGGCGGGGGCGTAAAACCATGATCTCCTACGAGAGGCCAATCTGCATCTATCACGGCGGGTGCGCCGACGGCTTCACCGCCGCCTGGGCAGTCTGGAAACGCTTCGGCGACAGCTTCGAATACTACCCGGGCATCTATCAGAACCCGCCCCCGAACGTCGCCGGCCGCGACGTGGTCATCGTCGATTTCAGCTACAAGCGCGACGTGCTGGGCAAGATGCTCGAGAGCGGCGACGTCCGCCAAGCCAACACGATCCTGATCCTCGATCACCACAAGTCAGCCGCGGAGGATCTCGCAGGGATCAAGCGGCCTGGCCAAGGGGCGTTCGACAACGGCAGCGAAGCCTACCAGCCACATGAATGGCGCGGCGGCTGGGAGCAATGGGCGGACTGGCCAGTGCGCGCCTTGTTCGACATGGAGCGCAGCGGCGCGGGGCTCGCCTGGGATTTCTTTCATCCAGGCAAACGGCGCCCTGAACTCGTGAGCTATGTCGAGGACCGGGATCTCTGGCGCTTCAAGCTACCGGCGTCTCGCGAGGTGAATGCTTTCGTGTTCGCACACACCTACGACTTCGCGACCTGGGACGAGCTCGCCGCCAAATGCGACAGCGACATGGAAGGCGTCCGCAAGGCTGGGGCCGCCATCGAGCGCAAGCACCACAAAGACGTCGCCGAGCTGGTCGCCGAAAATCGCTACGAAATGATCATCGGGGGCAAGTGGGTTCCCGTCTGCAACCTGCCCAAAACGCTTACCAGCGATGCGGGCCATCTGATGTGCCAACCCTACGCCTCTCCCAACCTGCAGGGTGAAATCGTCACGCCGCCGTTTGCGGCCTGTTATTGGGATACTCGGGACGGCCGCGTGTTTTCGCTGCGCTCGATAGGCGATTTCGACGTCAGCGCGATCGCTTCCCTGTACGGTGGGGGCGGTCACAAGAATGCCGCCGGCTTCCGGCTGCCGCACGGCGTCTCGCCGGCGGAGGCGCGGTCATGACCACTCGCCTGATCGAATACATCGAAGCGCTGCTGCACATGAAGAACCTGACGCCGCCAGTGCCGCACCTCCCGCGTGAGCTGCTCGCCAAAGCGGTCGAGCGGATCCGCGAGCTCGAGCAGCTCGTCTACGTCCCCGGCCTCTGGCGCTGCGCCAAGTGCGAATGCCAGGTGATGTCGACCAACCTCCACGCAGCCTCGGGCCGGATCTCCGCGAACAACGAGCCGCAGGCCTGCCCGAACAACTGCGGACCGATGTGGCGCGTCACTGAGCGAGACGCCGGCAATCGCCTGATCGACCAGGCTGACCGGGAGCAGGAGCGTGTGCGGCCGTTCGTGCAGGGCGCCTACCATGCGCTCCGCAGCTATGAGTTCGGCAACGCTTCGACAGATCTCGCGAAGGCGACAGCCGACGGGTTGAGACTCGCCTTCCCCTATGTCGGCGCCACGCCCAAAGGGGAGCCGCGGTCATGACCGACAGCCTTCGCCAAGTCGCCGCGACCGTCTCTGGCCACATGGAAGAGATCGTCGCCTGCTTCAAACCAGGCGTGAAGATCGCCGTCCTGGTCCGCACGCCCGGCTACCCGGACCGCGACTTCATGCTGACAGACGACACCATCCCCGAGCTTCGCGCGATGCTCGATCGCCGCGAGGCCGCCGGCGAGACGGAGGCGCGGTCATGAACGGCGCACCTTTCGGCTCCCTGCTCATCTTTCCGGTCCTCGCAATCTTCGCCGCCGGCGCGATCGCGGGCGCGGCTGGCACGCTGTTCGTCTCCCGATCGCTGACACCGGCCGCCGAGGCGCGCGAATGCATCGTCATCGATATGCGCACCAAGCCAGGCCCAGGACGGGTCATTCCCGCAGAGCCGGAGATCTGAGACATGATCATCGAGATCCCGCTGCAGGATCCGCGCAAGGTGTTCGAGCCGCTCAAGGAGCTCATCTCGGACGTGCTGACCCAGATGGTGTTCGAGAAGCTGATCGAGGTCGGCGACAGCGAGCGCGCCAGCGCAGGCCTGATGGGCTCGCTCGCCGACATCATGAAATGGCGGTTCGTCGCCGACAGCGGAAAGGCCTGGGCCGCCGTTCAGTTCGAGATCAAGGACGACGACGCCGCGCGCACCATCCTGCGCCAGGCAGCGCTCGAGGCCGTGAGGCTGAAGCCGTGACGATGTATCCGCCGTCGACCGCCGCCGAGGAAAGCCGCCGCCTTAACCGGACGCTCAAGGTGCTGTCGCTTCCGCAGTGCCGCGCGCTGGCGTCGGTGCGGGATCTGCACCGCCCGACCTGGTGGGAGGCGCTTTATCATGCGCGCGACACCTACGGCGGCGGTCGGCGCTGCAGCTACAGGACGATTGGCGTCTTGAAGGATCTCGGGCTCGTGCTCGAGATGGAACTTCGGTCAGACGACCGCGCGCACTATCGACGGCTGCTTGAGCTCACGCAGGACGGGACGATGATTGAGCCGATGGCGCGGGCGCGCCTGCGCGAGGAGCGGAGGCCGTGAGTGTCGATCTTTTTGGCAATCCGATCGCTGACGACGCGCCCGTCGACGTCGCGCGCGAGAGGCGTCGTCGGAAAGATCGGCCAAAAGGTTACGCGCGAGCGCCCGGCTCTGGGCCGGCCGGCGAATTCTGCCGGACTTGCATGCATGCGAAGCGCAGCCCGTTTCACAACGCCTATTGGAAGTGCGGATTGGTCAAGCCGACGCGCGGGCCCGGCACCGACATTCGGCTCAAGTCGCCGGCGTGCAGTCGGTGGGAATGGCGCGACCTTCGACCAGGGCAACAGGAGAAGCTGTGAGCGTCCGCTCCACTGCGCTGCGCCTGGCGATCGCGTGCCGCAAGGCAATGCCCGACGCGAAGATCGACATCTGCCATCACCCGACGAGCTGGGGCTTCTCGTCCTACGTTCACATTCGCTTCGGGGCGACGCATACGGCCGCCCGCGTCAGCGATCACGGGATTGGCGCGCGGCGCTATTACAGCGACCCGGTCGTGACGCTCTACCTGCGCGACGGCGCCGTTCGCGGTGCATGGGAGCTCTGGTTGGCCGACCTGGCCGCGCGCTACCACGCCGCCGGCGGGACCGTCCCGGCGCCCGGCGGCCTGTTCGCCGATTTGACCCCGCCGGCCGCCGGGGCCATCTCCCAGGCATGAGCCCGTCCGAGATCCGCGTCATCGTCCTCGACACCACCGGCCCCGTCGCCGGGCTGGCTGTGGAAAACTGGCAGCGCCGGGACGCGCTGGCCTTCCACGGCCTGCCGGAAACGAAAAAACCCCGCCAGCGGACGCTGACGGGGCGAAAATCGAAATCCTATGGGGGTAACGTCAGGGTTTCAGGGGTGTCCGCTGGGTAGGTAGCCGCCGAGCGAAAAACGCATGGGTGACTCTCTAATGAGTCCCGTCGCGGATATTGATTTTTGCCCGGTCATTTGAGCAGGCGGAACTTAGCGTTCCGTGTGCGCCGGCGGCCGCTCGTCCATCCACCCCGACCACACCCGGACGATCCCGCGCTGGTCGATCGCGAACAGCACGACCCACAGCACGATCGCATAAACGATCCACCCGGCGAGACAGATCTCGCCGGGTGTCATCGGGCGCAGGCGGATCGGTGGACGCCGCCGGCGCGGACCTCCGCGCTTGCGGAGGTCGTAGCCGCTCAGGGACATGGGCGGTTAGCCGGGCTTCAGGAAGCCGGCCGGGGCCGGGTCAATCAGGTTCTGGCGGGCCCGGATGTAGGTGGCGGCCGCCGTGACGCCGGCGAGCGGCGCCACAACCAGCGGGGCCAGGCCGCCGACAAGCGGGATCATCGGGATCGCCAGGGCGTAAACGACGCCGGCAGCAACCCCGACGCCGGTGGCGACGGCGACGTCAGCGGCGATTGACGCCGGCCGATCGAGCCACTTCGTAAACTTAGACATGGGCACGTCCTCCTCTACGGTGAAGGTGTTGGCGTCGGCGCGTCCGGCTTGCGGACCACGACCTTCGCGAAGATCGCCGCCGGCACGAACAGCAGCAGCAGGCCAATGAAGAAGTAGACGCGCGACTGCGCGTCGGGGATCGTCCACTTCGTCTGATCGGCAATCTGCCGGATGAAATAGTTCGAGGCCTCGGGCAGCGCCTTGAGCTCGGCCTTCTTCTTCTCGATGTCTGCCGCGCGCAGCGCCTGCAGCGTTTCCATCTCGTCGATGCGCGCAATCTGCATCTGCGCCGCCTTGATCGGGTCGCAGGCGCTGTCGCGCACGTTGGTGGAGACATCCTGCGTGCAATCGACGGAAGCTCGCAGGATCTTCTGCTTGCACTGCATCCGCTCCTCGAAGTCGGAGACCTTCGCGCACAGGATCTTGGCCTCGCCGTCCGTCACCGTGTTGAGGTGTGAGCCGACAGCCTCGTCCTGGGCGCGCTCCATGGCGAGCTCAGCCGCCTTCCGGCTGGGCATGGTGTCGTTCGTCTCGCGGATCTTCACCTCGAGGCCGCGGATATCGTCCTCGAGCGTCACGCGCTTGTCGACGATCGCGCGCACTTCGTCGGCCGCCTGCGTCTGCGCCGTGTAGATCGCAAACAGGGCGAGCGCCGCCGTCCCCGCCACGATCGAGGACCAGCGGTTCGCCTTGCCGCCGCGCACCGCGAAGAACTTGCGGCCGTCGGCGATGAACATGAACACGGCCAGGATGAAGATCAGCGAATTGAACACCGCGACGAGCCCGCCGAAGTGCCAGCCATTCACCTCGAGGCCCGGGAGCACGACGACGCCGGCCTGCCAGGCGAACGGGATCTCGCCGGCGCAGTACATGGCGACGCCGAACGCGAGGAGCACGATCCCCGCCCAGTCGTCGAGGCCGTCGCGCAGCGCCAGCCGGTCGAGGCCGTCGCCATAGTGCTTACGTTCCAGCCTCGCCCTTAGCCGGGGGTCGGACGACAGCTGCGCCGCCGCCTCGATCTCCGCTTCCGTGTTCGCCGATTTCGGTTTGTCCATCGTCAGCCCCTTGCTCTCTCCACCAGTCCTGCCAGGCGATCGCGATCGCGCGCAGCGCCAGCGCCGTGATCGCCAGGCAGTCGCGTTCGTTCAGTGCGTCTTCGGTCGTGATGCGCCCGTCGCCGGTGATGTCGCCGCTCGGGCACGCCGGCGGCAGCTGCTCGGCCGTCACCGGCAGGTCGGGCTTGCCGTCCCCATTCGTGTCAGCGTCGGGGCGGACCCGCCACGGCGCCTTCACGAGCGGGGGGCTCGGGGTAGCCTGCGGCGGCAAAAGGATCGGCTCTGCACGCCGCGCCGTAGCGCACGATGCACAGATCATCAGGCATGCGGCTGTTAAGCCAATCGGTAGTGGTCTTGTCCGCGCCTTCATAGGATTTCACCAGCTTTGCGTATTGATCGGAAAGGGCCTTGAGCCTCGCCTCGAGCTGCGCGGTCCTGGCGCTCTGCGTGGCCTTGGCCTCGGCCGAGAGCGCCTCCCATCCCCGGAAGGTCTCGATCGTCTCGAAGCAGGCCTGCCGGTCAGCTTCCGCGCGCCAGGTGAGGTTCATCTCCCGCCGGCCGGCGTTCTGCACGAGCACGACCAGGCTGTCGGCGCTCGCTTTCTGCGCTTCGGCCGACTTGGCCGCGAGGGCGCGATACTCGCCGCTGGACGCCGCATCCTTCCAGAAGCCGACACCCCACGCGCCGAGAGCGGCGCCGAACAGGACGGCGGCCAGCATCATGCCGCCATTGCCGCCGAAGAAGCTCTTGATCCAGTCCATCACCGCCTCCTACGCAAACTTCCGGAGGCCCGCGGCCAGCTTCGTGTCGTAGGCGTTGTCGCGATAGCGCGGGCCGTTCCAGTGGAAGCTGATCGCGGGCACGTCCTTGTCGATCATCGCCTTGCGCAGATCCGCGCACTTCGGGTGCCGGATGAAACGCGCCATCGCCACCAGCTGCATGCCCGCGCCCATCTTCTGCGCCGTGTAGAAGGCCAGCGCATCCTTGAAGCCGCATCGCTCGGCCCACCAGCCCATGATCTGCGGCCCGCCGTGACTGGTCGAGAAGATCGCGCGTTGCGGATCGATCTCCATCAGCTTCTCGAAGTTAGAGAGACGCACGCGCTGGCCGGTGATTGTCGTCGCCGGCGTGTCGCCGCCGGGATTGAGGGGCTTGGGCAGATCGCGCTTGTCGCCGCCGAACTTCACCCACTTGCCGCCCTCGATGCGTTTCAACGGTTCGCCGTTGAGCAGGGCGAGCTGGCGGCTCTCGATCTGCCAGATGGTCTGCAGGACGGCGACCGATACGCCAGTGTCATCCGAGGTCGCGAGATACTCCTCGCGGGTGGGCTTGACCGCGCCCTCGCCATCGAAGCGCGCGCCGGCATCGTGATAGACGCGCGCCACGTCGCGGAGCTTCTCCACCGACGTCGGCCGCAGCATGCCGGTGAGCGTTTCACGGATCCCCATCAGTCGCGCTCCGCCTGCGTGCGCAACCTGTGCTCCTCGCGCAACCTTTCCATCTCCTGCTCATGCTGCAGCTTCGCCATGGCCATCGCATGCTCCTGCGCCTGCCTGTCGTTCCGACCCTGCGCGACCTTGTCGGAAACCTGAGAGGTGAAGAACACGCGGATGACGAACGCGCACAGCGCCAGGGCGAGCAGCCATGACGGCAGTCCGTTGTCGCCGACCACGGCGTTCATGACGGCGCCGCCCGCCTTGGCGACACCGTTGCCGAAATCCTCGATCGGCTTCACGGCCTCGCCGAGGTCGTAAGGCATTTGCCCGCTCTGTATTGCAGCCCCGAGACCCAGCATCCCAAACCCCACCGATACGGTTGAAAGCTTCATTGTCCGGCAGGCCCAGCAGCCTTACGGCGATGCGGCCGGAAGAACACGAGCGCCGCGCACGCCATGGTGTGGTCCTGGAGGATCGGCCGCGGCGTCCACAGGTCCTCGGTCCGGATCGCTTCCCAGAGCTGCGGGGCTGCTTGCAGCAACTCGCCGCCGAACACGGCCAGCGAGATCCCGCCGATCGCGGCCCACAGCCAGTCCGCCCAGGGACCGCCCTGCGTCATCGCGCGCCAGGCAAGCGCGCCGGCGGACGCCAGAAGCCCAACCCACAGAAGCATCGGGATCATGCGGATACTCCCTAGAGAACTTGTCCGAGGAAATCGCCAAATTCCACGCCAAGCGTGTTGTCGTAGACCGTGATCTCGCCCTCTGATGGCGAGGTTCCTACAAAGCGGAGCGCCAGCGTATCGCCGTTGGCGACCGAGAGCGTGCTGTTGTGGGCGAACAGCGTGAAGCTCCCGCCGTTCTTCTGGTAGTAGAAATCGCCCGAGCTGCCCGACAGGCTGAACCGGATGACACCCGGATTTCCTGCCGGAACAGTGAGGGTCCGGGTTGCCGACGTCCGTGTTGTCGAGATGCCGGACGAGATGCCCCAGTTCACGTCAACCGTGATGGGCTGAACTTTGCCCATGGCGGCCGTCGCCAGCAGCAGACTCACTGGGCGGGGCCCGGCTTCGCCAGCAGCGGCTTCACACACGCATCGTAAGCAGCATCCGCGTCAGCGATGGCCTTCAGCTTGCCTTCCGCGTCGCGCAGAGCAGCCGCAAGTCCGTCCCGCTCGGCCGTAAGCGCGCCAATCGCAGCGTTGCGCTCATTCCGATCGGCCTCGATGTCGGAGGCCTGCAGGGCGACGGCGGAGCCCACATGCGCCGTCACCTCCTCGGCCGTCGCCGGGATATCGTCGGGCACGACCTTCTCCGATCCGTCTCCGAATTTGACGAACCGATCCACGGCCCAGCGCCAGCCCGTGGGCGCTCCATTCTTGTCGAGATCGAGGATCAGTTGCTTTTTGACGACCTTGAGTTGTTCCATCATGTAACTCCCATGCCGGAAACGATGGCTTCCGAATTGCTGACGAAGTAGAGAGCGGCGCGTCCGCGGGCGGCCAGAGAGCGCGTTCCCGTGGTCGATGACCCGTCGAGGCGCAGCGTCATGCCCGTGTCCTGCACGATGCTGCGCGCGGACGCGCCAGCGTAGATCTCGATGCGATCTCCCGCTGCGTGCACGCCGTCATTGATCGTGATGTCGCCGGAAGCGTTGACCTGCTTGTTGGAGCTGGCGCTTGTGAGCGTGCCGGATGTTTCCGATGAGATCGCGACAGCGGACTGCAATGGCACAGTGGCGCGAAGCAGAGACGTCCCGATTTCGAGACGCGTTGTGCCGCTGGTTTGCAGGTTGACGTTGTTGCCGTCCGCCGCATCCAGGTCGAGGTTGCCATTCTCGGAGGAGATGTCACCAGGGCGAAAATGCGTCCGGCGACTGGTTGTGCTGTTGCTGATCCGCAACCCTTCGTCTGCTTCAGCAGACCGGGTGATTGTTTGCAAATTGCCGGAGAACGTCCACGCGCCATTTACCGTCGGCGCTCCCGCCACCGTCCCGCTCAGCGTGGGACTGGAAAGCGTCTTGTTGGAGAGCGTCAGAGAGTTGGCGGATGTCGCGACCGTGTTGCCGCCGGACGTGATTGCGCCATCGACGGCAAGCGCTGTCTCGACAAACCACCTTGAGTTCGCGAAATCGTATCCAAGCTCTTTCGTGAAATCGAGCGTGCCAGCCGGTCCGGGCGTAAACGTGAAGAGTGTTCCGGCGGCCTGATAGAGCGCGTTCACGAGATTGCTCGTGCCCGTCTCCCGCCAGCGCGTCAGCGAGTTGGCGCTGGCGTTTTCCCATGTCTGGACAGCGCTGAAGACATTGCTAGTGTTGTTCTTCGGAACGGTATCGCCGCTCGTGCCGATGGTGGCGAGCGCGGCAGTGCCGAGGCTGAGCTGCGTCCGCATCGCTGCATAATCAGCAGCGCCAAGAATGCTCTGGACGTTGGCGGATGGCGTGATGCCGGAATAGGTCTGGAGGTTGGCGCTGTAGGCCTGCACGTTCGTGCCGATCGCCAGACCCAGGCTGGCGCGGGCGGCTGCGGCGTCAGCAGCGCCGAGAAACGCGAAGATGGCCGCTGACGATGCGACCTCCTCGGATGATCCGGCGCCGGAGCTGGAGCGCCCAACCAGCCGGTACTGCGCCGACATCGAAAGCGAGGTCGCCTCGCTGAGGCCGCCGACGATCTGAAAGCCGCCCGCCGTGCTGTCCAGAGCCGGCAAGTACACGACGTCAAGCAGCGTGCCGGCGAGAATGTCGCCGCTGCCCGCCTGGGTCCCGTCCGGCCGGTAGACCTTCTTGGCGCCAATCCCGTCCACGTTGAGGGTGACGGCGCCGGACGACGTCCCGTTCGGTTTCCACAGAAATCGCATGCCTGCGGAGTAGGCGGTTAGCGTCTCGCCCGAGGTCAGCGTGTAGGCGTTGGACGATCCGCCCTGGGTGACATTTCCCGCCAGCCAGTCGCGATAAAAGGCCAGTCTCGACATGAGCGAGCGGGCGCTGTCATTCACCGTCGACGGCGCCTGGCCTTCCTGGAAGTTGACCCCCGTCGTCGACGCCCCGTTATTGGCGGGTGTCCTGTCGAACGCTAGGATGCTGGGGTTAGCCATCGTTGGGGACCCTCATGAAAACTGTGATCGCCGCCGCGCTGCTCCTTGCCGGAGCCTGCGCCTCATCCGACGCCGCCGAGGGATGGAACCTGACGACGAACGCGCAGCGCGTGCCCTGGGAAAACAACACGACCGCCTGGCTGGTCTCGTGCGGCCGCGCGGACCCTGCCGCCTGCTACGGCCGCGCGGCTGCGCTTTGCCCGGCCGGCTATACCCGTCTCGACGAAAAGCCTGCCGGCGCGAACCTCGCCGTCACGGTCGCATGCAATAGCTAGCGGCCGCCGAGCCCCGCACGGATCTCTGCGACCATCTCCTCCGGCAGCTGCCCGTCACGCAGCTGCGCCAGCCGCCGCGCCGTGAGCTCGTCGAGCTGGCCCGTGACGGGAATGCGCGCCGCCTGCTGAAAGCGGGTGAGAGCCGCCTGCGTCTCGGGACCCATCTTCCCGTCAGCGCCGAAGCGCTCCAGCGGGATGCCCGCGACCGCCGACATGACCTTCTGCGCCTCGGCCAGGTCGATCGGCGCCACCGCCGGCGGAGCCTGGCCCGCGGCCGCAGCCTCGAGCACCGGGTTGCCCGGCTGCTGCGGCGCCAGCTGTGGGAGAATGCCCGCCGGCGGCGCGGGCGCAGACGGAGCCGGTTGCGGCCTCACTTCCTGGAACTGACCCTCGATCACGGGCGGGCCGCGATCGTCCCACTCCGGCCGCTCCTCGCCCATGCGCATCACGGCGTCGGCGCCCATCGCAATCGGGCCTGAGAACAGGCCGGTGGCGGTCACGTCGTTGTTGCTGACCTTCCCCTTCCGGTAGAAGTCGAGCGGCGAGATGAAGCGCGCCTGGTCGTCGCCGCGCAGCACCAGCGGCGGCCCCATGCGCGGATCGTGCGGGCCGGTGTAGGGACCCGGCTTGAATGCCTCCATCTCGCGCCGCAGCGCTTCTGCATGCCGCGTGCGCAGGCGCGGCCCCTTCTTGCCGAGCCTGCTGAGCGCGGCCTGGTAGCGCTCGGAGTTGTGCGCGGCGCTGGCCGGCTGACGGGCTGCATCGAGCACGTTGGGGATACCCTTCGCCTTGTTGCCAGCCATGCCGAGCGCGTGGAGGAATTCGCGCATCGTTGGAGTGTCGTTGAGGCGCGGATCCGCCCGCTCGTTGATCGCCAACTGTTGCGCGACGCGGCCGCGGACACGTTCCATCAGCCCGGGATCCCGCCGCGCGCGCTGATCGAGCGTCGACATCCAGCTTTCCAGCGCCGGCCTGTCCTGCCGGGTAAACGCCTCCATCATCCCGTCGACGAACTCGTCCGGCTGATACATGGTTTCGCGCGTGCGGGTGAGCTGCGCGCCAGCCTCCGGCATGCTCGACACGTGATAGTTTTCGGGCGGGGCGATGCGCTTGGCCATGCGATCGTAGAGCCGCGACCGCTTGGGATCGCTCCCCATCATCGAGTAGTAGGCGCGGCCACCCGCCCCGATGTCATCTTCGATCGCCTTCTCGACCCCGCGCAGCACGTCCCGCGTTTCCCTGAGAGACGCTTTACCGTTGGACCCAAAATCATTGGTGAGCGACCGCGCCAGTCCTTTGCGATCGCGCCGGAACGCGACCGAAACGCCCTTGTTGGCGCCCGGCGCAAACTCGACCACGTAGCGCTTCCCGCCTGGCGTCTCAAACCTGCGTTCAGGAACATCAGCATAGGGTCGAGCCGAAGGCGGCACGGGATATGCCTCTTCGATCGATCGCGCCGCCTGCCCGCGCTCGGCGGCCCTCATCTGCGAAATTCGGTCCGTTGCGATCGGCTCCAGCGCCAGGTCCGCCAGCTCCTGTGTGCGCTTCCCTTTCGACTGCAGCGGCGGATCCGTGTCGCGGGCGATGATGCCGACCGGCTCCTGCCGGCGGTTCTCGATGTAAGCCGCCTTGATCTTCCGAACAGCGCTTTTGTGGCGTTCGTCGAGGAGCGCCTTCATGCTGGGATCGGCGAAGCCCTCGACCGTCGGCGCCTCGCGCGCCTGCTTCGAGATATAGGTGCGGACAGCGTCGACGTCCTTCTTCTTGGCGCCGGTGCGCGAGAACAGCGTGTCGAACTCGTCATAGTTCGGCGGCTCGTCCGGATCCCAGCCCTGCCTGATGGCGATTTCCCGGTCGGAGAGGCCCTGTTTGCGACCCTCATAGACCGCGCGCTCCAGCGTCGTGAGGCTCGGCTCGGAGAGGCGACGCGGCGGAGGCGCGTTGGCGCGCGCCGCGCTCTCGTCCATCGACCGTGCGATCTCGATCGCCTGGCGCGGATTGCCGGACGGGTTCCTGCGACTGACGCCGGGCGGCTCCAGCATCTTCCTGGAGCCGATGCGACGGCCGCCGAACAGCAGCGGGATGTTCGTGGACGCGACACCCATGGACGTCGCGATCGGCGCCAGCGCCAGAGAGGCGCCCAGCGACAGGCCCGCCCGCTTGAAGCGCTCGACCGAGAGGGCGTCATCGTCCTGCGTCGGGTCGATGCCGCCATAGCCCAGCGCCGCGCCGTGAGCGGCGTCCAGTGCAAAGCCCCTGACACGCGGATCCGTGTTCTTCCCGAACGGAAAGTTGCCCCAAGTCTCCTCGATGTCCTTGGCTTTCGCGGCGCGCTCGATCGCGCGACCCTGCCCGCCGGCGGCGACGCTTCCGGATCCGCGCCGGAGCGGCGCCGACCGTACCTTGCCGATGGCGCCGCCCGTGCCTCGAACCAGGCCGCCCGTCGCGGCCAGGCCGAGGATCTGGCTCAACATGTAAGCTGTCGGATTGCTCGCCTGCGCCAGGATGTGGTTCTTCGCCGGCCCGCCGGTAACGGCCCGTTCAGTCTCATCTGCGAAACCGTGGCTCGCGCCCTGCTGGAGGCCCTGCAGGATGCTATCCCCTAGGGAAGCCTTCCCATGCTTCCGCAGGAGTGTTGCGGCTTGCGCCGGGTCTTTCCGGAACTTGCCGCGCCACCCCTCCTTGCGGGATGCGATAAACGCCTCGATATCTTTGTCAGTGGCCATGGAGGTTGGGATGCCCCGCTGGGTGAAGGTGCTGATGGTCGGTTCGGTGATCGCCGGCCAGGCGCTGCTCGGCTTCTGGGCCCTCGCCGCGGTCGTTCTCATGTTCGGGCAGGAGGTTTTTAGCCTGGCCCCGGCCGACGCCCGGATCTTCGCGCTGGTCCTGCCCTTCGCCGCCGCTCTCGCCTACGGGCCAGCCATCGCCATGGCTCTAGTGAACCGTCTCCCGCATCGCCCGCAGCCCGGCCGCGTCCTCGCCGAACAGCGCCTCGATCTCCGCTCGCCGCTCCGGCGTCGTCTCGGGTCGTAGGTATTCCGCAATCATCGGTCGCTCGAGGCCTTCCACGACAACGTCCGCGCGGGCGAGCGCGCTGTCCTGCGCCCAGGGATCGTTTTCGGCTGACGCGGTCCCTACCCGCTGGCCGCCAATGCGGGCTGCAGCGACGCCAGGCCTGTCGGTGCTGAGTGTCGGCGTCGGCCTTGCCCGGTAAGCCGCGATCTCATCCAGCACGTCCAGAATGCTGTCCTCGCCCGTCGCAGCCAGCCGCTTGCCCAGCTCCTCGTTGATCTGCGGATTGTAGATACCGGGCCGCGTCACCCGGTTCCGCACCGCATTGCCGAAGCGCTCCGAGATCTTGCCGGGCTGGCGGGTGATCATCTCGCCGAGGAAGTCGACGACGTCGCGCGACAGGCTGGTGGTCTCAGCGGCGGCCTCCGCCTCGGCCGCCATGCGCGGCATCGTCGCAGAGTTGCCGTACACCTGGCGGGCCCGGTTCGTGTGCTTCGTCACGCGATCGATCAGCGTCATGAAGCGCTGCGAGGCCTGGGTCAGGCTGCCCCGGCTCGTCTTGGGCAGGGCCGCGACCAGCTTGTCGCGCATCGCCGGCGTCGCCGCGATCTTCTGCGCCGCGTCAGCGAGCCCGCCGAGGTTCGACTGGTTGGCCAGGCTGTCGGACATCTCGCGAACCATGCCGGTCAGATAACTGTCGGCGATCTCCTGCGGGTAGTCCTGCAGCTTCGCGGTCACGTCCTCGAGGTCGACATTGCCGTGGAAGGCCTTGCGGCCTTCGACGAGCGCTTCCTTCGCCGTGAGGCCGATCGCGGCCGTGTCGCGCGCGCCGCCCAGGCCGGTGTAAAAATCAGTCGTGCGGAGCTGGTCCTGGATGTCCTTGATCAGTCGCGCATCGTTGGTGCGGCCCTTGGCCAGGGCGACGTCGATATCCTGCGTCATCCGCTTGTCGATCTCGTTGATCGCGCGATTTGAGAGGGCCCGGCGGGGCATCTTGCCGTCGGCGACCATCTGCAGGAAGCGGTTGAGCTCCTTCTCCATGAAGTCGCCGCCCTCGCGGGCCGCCTTCCGCGTGTCCTCGACGTAGCGAATGAACATCGGCCGGCGGCCGATCGGCTGCAGGTGCGGCGTCGCCCTGTCCTGTTGGAACAGGATGCGGTTGAACTCCTGCGTGGGCATGCGGTTGCCGCCGAGCGGATGCCCCTGGACGGCCTCGTAATTCTGCTTGTCGCGCAGCAGGCGTGCGGCTTCCTGCTCGCGCTTGGTCTGGTGATAACGCTCGGGATCCTTGCCCGTCGCTTTCTTCGCGGACGCGTTGAGGTTCTTCCGCATGTTGCGGATCGACGAGATGAAGGCCTGCTGGAGAATGGCTTGCGACGGGCCCGGCACATTGCCCAGCGCCGTCTGCATCGCTTCCGCGCTCGGGCCCATGAATTCGCCGGCAGTCTCGAACACGTCGCCGCCGCCCTTGGCGCGGCCGGCGACTTCCATGGCTGCGTCGATCGGCTTGATGTTGTTCTTCTCCATCATGCGCGACAGCGTCGCGACGGCCTTCTGCGACGCCGGCCGGCCGAGAATGTTCCAGAGCGCACCCAGCCCGGCAGTCCCAACCTTCATGCCGGCGCCAAGCCCCGCGCCGACCAGGGCGCCGGGACCGGACGCGTTGAAGGCGGCCATCAGCCGGTCGTCCTTCGCCTCGCCGGCGCCGGCAAGGCCTGCGTAGAGCGCGCCCGGGCCCAGGCCTTTGCCGGCGGCGACCGCCAGCGGCCCAATCCCAAGAGGGAGTTTCGACACGCCGCGGCCGACTTTCGCGATCGTGCTGGTGACGGGCGCTGCAACCTTGCTCGCGACGTTCGCGACACGGGTGACGCCGGGGATGGCTTTGGCGGCGCTGCCCGCGATGTCCGCCACGGCGCCGCCGGCCTTCACGAGACCGCCACCCGCAGGCAAGGTCACAAGCCCGGAGCCGACGGCGCCGCCCAGGTATTCGAGAGGTCGGTCCGAGCGGGCTTTTTCCTGGTAGCCGCGCCATCTTTTGAGCTCTGCATCGCCGGCGGCCTTCGCCTCCGCCTCCTTCGTGGCGAAGGCCCGCGGGTCGCGCTCGACTTTCGCCATGTACTGCGGCGCGCGGTTCACGTTGCGCATGGCCTCGACTGTCGTCATCGGCCGCCGGTTGCCGTAGGCGAGGCCGCCAGCGAGCTCGTCCGTCGTGTTGAAGGTCAGGCCATCGAGCGCGCCGAGGCCGGCTGCCTCCAGCTGCCCGAACTTCTGCTGACGCTTCGCCCGCGCCCGCTTGGCAGCGGCCGCAATCTCCACCTCCAGGTCGAGATCGGGATCCATCTACAGCGAACCTCTCTGACCGGGAACGTGCAGCCCGCGCTGCTGCATGGGCGTGCCCATGTATTTCTGCCAGACGCGTTTGCGCTGGTCGTCGGTGAGTTCGTCCCACGCTTCCGCCTCGATCGGCGAGAGCTTGCCCTGCAGGGCTGGCGGGATCGCGACGGCCGACGCGGGCCGCTCCTGCTCTTGCGGCGGCTCCTCCGGCTGCGGCATGCGCAGGTCCTGGATAATGCCCGGATCCATGCGATAGCGCTCGGCGCGCGCGCGGTACTGATCGAGCGTGCCCTGGTAGGTGCTTTCCTGCGCTGCATAGAGCTGCTTGGCCGAGGCAAGGAAGTCGGCGCGCATCTCCGGCGATAGCCCGGTCCCGTTCAACGCCTTGTTGTAGGCGTTGCGGATCTGACCAGGCACGCTGGTGGCGTTCTGCGCGGTTGCGTATTCGCCCTCACGCACTGTCGAGCCCGGATCGTTCATTTTCATGAAGTTGAAGACGAGCGAGATATCGCTCGCCGGCGACGGCGTCGGGCTGTTCTGGACGTATTTCTCGATCTGCTGGATCCGCGCAAAGGCGTCGCGCACGTCGATGAAGGTCTTGGCCTGGCCGAGATATTCGCCCGTGAGACCCTTCTCTTCGCCCGGGTCAATCCCGCCGCCGGCGTTTTCGAGTTCGAACAGTTTCTTGCGGCGATCAAAGTCCGCCTCGCCCATGCTGCGGTCGTGCGCCTGGCTGTCTTCGCGGTCTTCGACCTGATAGCCGCGGCTGCGCTTCTCATCGGTCAAGGCAAAGTTACGATCGCGCATCGTATCGAAGGCGGCATCGCGCCGGCCGCGGCCATACTCGAAGTCATCCCGCCGCACGCCACGATCATAACGCCGATCGTCTTCGCTGCGGGCGTAGTCCCTGCCCTCCATCTGCAGCGACATGTCCATGGCCTGGTCCTCGAGGCCCTTGGCCGAGGCGAGGATCGCCATGGCGCCTTTCATGTCGCCGGCCTGCATGCGCGCCACCGCGCGCTGCTGGGCATCGGACCGGCTGTCGGCTTCCGTCTGATCCTTGCGCTGCTGGAGCGCGCCCGCGATGCCCTGGGCCGCAGCGCCCCAGCCGCCGCCCTGCGCGCCCTGGCCCAGCGCGCCGCTGATCATCATCCAGGTGATGGGATCGAGCCCCATAAAACCACTCTTCGGCGGCGTCGCGGGGTTCTTGGTCGCCTCGAAGACGCCGGCGCGGCCCATCCCGGCCGCGCCCGCAGGCATTGGCATGAAGACCATGATCGTCTCCTAGCTGAAAAGACCCGCGAGGCCGCCAAGGCCCGCCACACCCCAGCCCAACGGCCCGGTGAGACCAAGCAGTGAGGAGATACCCGCGCCGGCGGCCCCGCCCGAAAGCGCGCCCATGAGGCCGCCGGACTGCGCCTTGGGGGCCGTCGACGTCGTCGTGCCGCCGAGGTTGCCCATGCCGCCGACAATGCCGGAGTAGCGGGCCAGCTGGTCCCATGGCGCCTGCTGCTCAAAGTTCCAGCGATTGAGCGCGTCCTGGATCGCCTCGTCCGACTTGCCCTCCTGCATCGCGCCCAGGCCGAGCAGATCCTGGCCGCCGGCCATGCCGAGCTCGCGGAGCATGGGGAGGAGGCCTGCGGCGCTCAGCCCCTGCGCCGTCGTGTTGAGGCCCTGGGCGTTGATCGCGTTGGCTGCGTCCACCTGCCGGTTGGCGTCGCTGTCGGCGACGTTCGCGGCCGAGTTCGCGGCCGAGAGCTGCCGCGCCTGGCCGCTGTCGGCGAGCTGGGCCAGCAGACTCTGCGCCGACAGGTTGCGGTTGGCGTCCGCCTGGTCGTAGCCGGCGACGCTCGATCCTGCAGACAGGCGCCGCGAAAGATCATTCGCGCCGAACTGGGCGGCAGCGCCCTGCGCAGAGGTCTCGCGGTCGATGTCGGCCGCCTCGCGCGCGCCCAGCTCGGAGGCCGCCGCCATCATGCGGTTGCGCTCGGCTTCATAGGCGCCGCCATACATGTCCGTGGCGAGACCGCCGAGCGTCTCGCCGAGCACTGACCCGTGAGCGCCGGATCCGTAACGGCCGCCGGCCGAGAAAGCCGCGTTCGTGTTGTCGCGGACCTTGGCGGCCGCGCGCTCATACATCGCATCGAGCAGCGGGTTGCCGCCGAGCATTTCGCCGGAGGCCGTCTTCTGCAGCGTGTCGCCGCCGGCCGTCACATCGCGGCTGCCCGATGCAAGCATCGCCTGGACGTTCGGGGTCGTTGCCTGACCACTGGCGAGGATCTCCGCGATCCCGCGCTGATTGGTCGGCGTAGCGCCCGCGGCGGCGACGTCGCCGGCGACGGGATTGGTCATGCCCAGCGACATCGCCGTGAGCATGGCCAGCAGGGGATTGTTCTTCCCGCCCGACGCCGCGCTCTGCAGGACGTCGTTTCGGTTCATCTGCTCGCCCGTCATGGCCGCCTTCGTCGCGGCCTCGGCCTCCGGCAGCCCATCGGGCGTCTTCGTCGCCTCGGCGCGGATCAGATCCATGCCCGTCTTCGTGTCGCTCGAGAACGGCGTGACCGTCTGACCCGGGTAATACTGGCTGCCCGTCCCGGACTGATAAGCCTTTTTCGCCTGGCTGAAGATGTCCGTCAGATAAGGCTGCTGGCCGCTCCACGGATCCGATTTGGAGACGGTGGTCTGCGTGCCGCTCCCGCCGCTGCTACCGCCCATCGCCGCCTCCCTCCGCTGCATCCAGCTCCGGCACGTCGCGCTCGAACATGCGAGCAGCCTCGCGCCAGGCGCCGCTCAGCGTCTTGGCCCACCCCTTGCGCCCGATCATCTGGATCTTCGAGCAGCCTTCGCGCGCCGCCCACTCGGCGAACTTGTTCTCGAATGTCATCCAGCCCTTGGCGTTCTCTCCGCCGACCAGGATCACCTCGAGCACGCGCATGCCCGAGGCGTAGGTGGTGATGGCCGTGACCGCGACGGCCTCGATCGTCGCCGGCTGGTCGCCCTGGCGCAGATACCCGGCCGTCCACAACTGCGGATGCCAGCGGGGGTTGAGACCGGCGCAGGAGGCGAGGACCGTCTCCGGCTCGAAGCGGCCGTCGGAATAGCTGCAGGCCTTCTCCAGTAGTGGAAACACCCAACGCTGGAGCGCCTCGCTTGCACGCAGCCGATCGGCCGGAACCAGGGCAAAGGACATCGTCCGGGCCTTGTCTTGCGTCGCGGTGTCCATGGATCTCCTCAGCCGATGAAGGCGTAGTCGAAAACGCGATCGGTCACGCCGCTGTTCGCGTGCGTGATCGTGAAGCTCCGGTTGCCCTTGGCGCTGATGAAGCAGCCGCCGGCGGCGAGCTCGAGCGCCGCACTCAAAGTGCGGGGCGTAATAATGACCGTGGAGTTCTCGCTGGCGAAATATGCATCGACGATCGTCGCGTCAGCGCCAGGGGTGAGCGTCACGCTCCCGTAGTTATCGCTGCGTCCCTCCGCCAGGCGATTGAGCGCCCCGACGATTTTCCGCGGATCCTTTTCGCCGTCCTTGAGCTTCACCGACACGGTGGCCGCCATCAGACTTCCCCCGCCTGCGTAGCGTCGAAATCGTAGCCCTGGGCCTTCGTCCAGTCCGCGCCTGCCGGCACGATCAGCTTGACCCGGCCATACCGGCCCTCGGCCTCGAGGCTGGCCATGCCGTGGGGTTCGAGGAAGCCCTCAGCCGTGTAAGCGGCGGTATCCATGACACGCTCGCGCATGGCGACAGACACCCTCACCTCGTCCGTGTCGACGACCGGGCGAACGCCCCGGACATAGGCCCGCCGCCCCTTCAGAAACTCGACGTCGGACGCCTCGATCGTCGCCTCGAGATTGTCGCCGGCGAACACGCCGTACTGCGCCAGATGATTGAACGCGCCGAACCGCAGGGCGCCGCCGCGCAGGAGCGGATCGTCGAGCGGGATCTCGAAGTCATCGATCCCGGTGAGGGCGATCGCATCAAGGTCCTCGAGGGTGTAGCCGAGCCCCAGGGCGGTGAACACCAGCTCGGTCGGCGTCCTGATCAGGGACCAGCGCCGCTTGGGCCAGTAGTACATGAGCTGGCTGTCAGGGGCGCCCTCGGCCGAAGCCTTGCTCGGATAGCACCAGATGGCCAGCTGACGCGAAGGATCGACGGCCGAGCTCATGCGGTAGAGGTAGCTGGCGTTCACGTCGTTGATGAACCAGGCGTTGACGGCGCCCTCGCCTATGTTCACCGCGGGCTGGAAGCTGTCGACCTGGTAGAAGCCATCGGGCCCGAGCCAGAAAACCTTCTTGCCGTGCTGGCAGATGCTGTTGGGCTCGAGGCAACCGATCTTCTCCTCGAAGGGGTCGATCTGCATGATCAGTGGTGGACCCACATACTGCAGGATCCGCACCTTGGTCTGCTGGAAAATCAGGAGCGCGCTATCGGTCGGGGCGAAGCCCTGCAGGTCTCCGCCATCAGGCAGGATCTGCCTGTCGCACTGGTTGACGCCGATCGTGTGAAAGGTCGGATCGTTGATCCCGCTCCATCCTAGCTCCGAGGCCGAGTTGGTCGTGTAGCCGTAGAACAGGAAGTCGCGGAAGGTGCAGACGTGCTTCGCATTCGGAGGCGAGCCGGCGAGATCCGCGAACATGCCCGGGATCGACATTGTGCGGGCCTGCATCACGTCGTCGAAATTGGTTGCGATCGCGACATCGCCGAACTGGGCGAAGCGCCAGCGCGACGTGAGCCCGCAGCTGTAGGGCGAACCCGAGCGCGTCACGTCCAGAAAGCTGGTGTCGCTCTGCAGCTCGTACAGCTTGGTTTCGTCGCCGGCGAAGACATGGACGGTGGCGTTGGCGTCGGAGAAGGCGACCGCGCCCCTCGCCGGCGGCGTGTCGAGCGCGCTGCTTCCGACTGCGAAGCCCTGGAAGGGTCCATAATGGTCCGACGCCGGCGCCACGTTCAGGCACTGGATCAGGTGCGGGCCGGAGATGTCCGGCTGGTCAGGCAACCAGGGGCCGAGCGCGATCACGGGGGCGTGCCCACGCGCATCACGAGCAGGCCGCCCGAAGCCTGGCCGAGATCTTCGCTTTCATTGGCGGCCGACACCGCGCCGGCAAACTCCTGCTCGTAGTAGCCCGCCACCTCGAAGTTGCGGATCTGGGCGAAGGCCTCAGCGAGAGCGCCATAGAGATACGCGTTCGGGCAGGTCTCCATGATCGTGTTGGTGTCGCCGTCGGACGCCGGCGTGGTCACGAGGCCATAGTGATACAGCGACAGCACGCCCGTATTGGCTGGCATGATCAGCAGCTGCCGGTTCTCGATCGTGTAGAACTGCGGAACGCCGCTGGACGTGAATAGGCCTGACGCCCGGAACTGCTCCGGCGGCATGTACTCAAGCGGCCGCGCGCCGGCGGTGTCCGTTGTGAGCCGCTTCATCTGCAGGTAGGTGTCCGGGAGCGTCGCGGCCCCGTTCGACGGGGTCAGCTCCGTCGTCGTCAGCATCCCGTCGATGCGCAGGGGTGGGATCAGCCAGTCGCGGCCGCGCTTGTGCCCTTTCATCATCTTCGAGTGGGCGGCCTGGATGAAGCCGGGGATCACCGCGGCCTTGTCGGACCGCGCGAGCCGCGCAGTCACCTCCGCCTTGATGCCGCCGAAGGTATCGAGGCTCATGACCAGTGCTCCGCGATCCACGGAACATGGCTCTCGAGTTCGTGTGGCTTGTGCGAGCCGTGAAAGTAGACGATGCGGGCGTCACCCAGCCCGTAGTGCATGGCGTGGCCCTTGTAGCTGACAACATGGCCGGGGAAGAGGTCGTCTATGACGTCAACCTCGCCGGCAGCGTACAGGCGTCGGTACGCGTCCATGTCGTTGCCGCGGCCGCCGTCCCTCCAGTTGCGGAAGATCTGCTCAGCCCCCTTTGGGGCCAGCACCACGCCATTGCAGACTGTGTCGTGATGGAAGGGATCGCGAGGCACGGCCACTTTCTCTGCCGTCAGGCAGTATCTTGCCAGGTGATCCACGTTCCCGGTCACGACCGTGTCGAGCCCGCAAACGATCGCCGGCGCGCCCAGCCCCAGCGGCTCGATCAGGGCGCCATAGCCGGGCGGGTCCATCTCGATCGCGCGCTGCTGGATCTCCTCGACCGAATACTCGCGGGCGATGTCGGAGAAACACACGAACCGGAAAGGCGCGGTCAGGTTGCGGGCAAAACCCCGATACAGCTTCTCGACCCAGCGCTCATCATACATGCGCGAGAAGTCGAAGCTCTCCTCGTTGGCGTCCCACAGGCAGCAGGCGATCGTGATCATGCGCGCATGTCCTCGAATGTGGCGGCCTCGGCCTGCAGCTTTTCGTTGCCGTCATAGGCCGCGCAGATCTCGCGATACCGGACCTTGTAGGCATCGAAGCGTTTCATCACCTCGAAGTCCTGCGGCAGCGTCATCGGCCGGCGATAGACGCCCTCGCCGATCGGCGCGCCTGCGAAGGACGCCAGGGCGCGCGGGATCGCGGCGATCTGCGCCCACATGACGCGATTGTAGATATCCGCCGGGCTGTCGTCGGGCATGACCTCGACGATATCCTCGAACAGCATCTGGCCGCGGTCCACGCGGCGGTCGATGACATGCGCCGCAACCGCTTGCGGCAGGCTATCGTGAACCGCCCATTTGAGCGTATCGAGCCCCCTGTTCAGGGGGAGCACGCCAGGGTGGAGGTTCACGATCGGCACGCCGGCGTCGACCACGTGAGGCGGCAGGACGCGAGCGCCGAGCACGATGCAGGCCTTCGCCCGCCACATGTTGATGAAGCCCGGAACGAGCATGTTCTCGTGCGGGCACACCCGGTAATCGTAGCCGAACGCGTCGGCGACCTCGCGCGGGTGATGCGCGTCGGCCATACCGTGCGTGCGGAACTGGTAGGGGCTCTCGTGGATCCCCAGCTCGCGTCGGGGCGCGGCGAGCACGCAGACATTCTCGTAGCCGGCGCGCTTCAGGGCGAACAGGCCCTGCGCGCTCTTGAAGTGCGGGAAGTCGTAGGCAAAGGCGATGATCCGCTTCATTGGAGACGCCCCGAACTGGCGGCGCCCTGCGTCTTGTTCCGCAGCCGTTGCGCAGCCTTCGCGATCGCGCCCTGCCAGAACGGCCCCTGTCGCCGGATGATCTCGACACCCTGGTAAACCCAGGCCTCATCGCCGGCGGCCTCCGAGAAGCGCCATTGCGGCACGGGCGGCGTCAGCACCCAGCAGGGAACGCCCAGCGCGCCGGCGGCGTCCACGCATGTCTGCGGCACGCTGATCACGAGATCCAGTTCGGCGATCAGCGCGGCAGTCAGATCGTAATCGACGCCCTTGGCCGTCGCCCATGGGATTTCGTGAACGCCCGCCGGCGGCGGTCCGTTGAACTGGTACTCAAGCGAGACGAACTGACAGCCAGGCGAGGCCAGGATCGGCTTCAGCAGCTCAGGGTCGATGCAGCGCTGGGCGCGGTCCCAGGCCTTGACGCCGCCCGTCCAGGCGATGCCGACTTTCAGGCCCGGACCGAAGCTCTCGAGCAGGCCGCGGAACATGGCACGGTAGTGGCCATCGGCGACAAGATAGCGGTCGCGCCGGAACGGCTCAGGCGCCAAGAGCTCGCCGAGCCCCATGCTCTCCAACTTGTGCGTCGGCTTCTCGATCGACACCCAGCGCGGGTAATCCTCCAGCAGCGTGCCAAAGACCTGCACCTGCGGAAAGGATCTGCGGAACAGGCCTTCGAGCCGCGGCTCGCATTCGAGGATGATTTCGGCGTCCGTTCCCACAAGCCGGTCTATCATCGCGCCGGCGAGGATCTCGTCGCCGAGCCCCTGCTCACCATAAATCACCAGCTTGTCGCCCGCCTCGAGGTGGGCCAGATCGGTCAGGCGCCGCACGTCACGGAAATCATCCTCGCCTTCCCGGTGCGGGTAGGCTCGATCCTTGCGCTTATGGCTGTAGCGCCAGCGCGTCCAGGCCCGCTTCCAGTCGCCGGTCTGCATTTCAGCCAGGCCCAGATTGTGGTTCACGTCCGGATTTGTCGGATCGCGCTGCAGATAGTCGCGGCCGACTTCGACAGCATCGCTGAAGCGGCCAAGCGTCGAGAGGACGCCGACCGTGTTCTGGACAGCGGCGTCCAGCTCCCCCTCGAGACGCATCGCCCGCTCCAGCGCGTGCAGCGCCTCCTGGGGATGATACTCCTGCATCGCGCAGGCGAAGTTGTTCCATACCTCGGCGTCGTCAGGCCGCATCTTCGTGAGCATGCCCAGTAGCATCGCGGCGATGCCATACTTCTCCGACTTCAGCATGGCCGACGCCACCGCCGACAGGCCCAGATGGTTGCCAGGGTCCAGCGCCAGCAGCTGGTCCCCGAGATTGATCATGTCCGGCCTGTGGTCAGCCTGCATGGCCGCCACAATCGCACGCTTCAGCTGGTCGCTCACGCGTCCACCTCCCGCCTGATTGTGAAACTGAAATCCCACCCGAGGATCCGGATGAAGACGAAGTCGTCGATCTCGCGCGCCCAGACGTCGCGATCGCGGATGAAGGAAAAACCCCGGGCGCCATAGCGCGGCGGCGTCAGCTTGACGTGTGCGATGCTCACAGCCGCTTGGGCATGCACTTGAGGTAGGCGAACTCGCCGTTGAGGAGCTCGCGCACCTTGGGCCAGTCCTCCTCGCGGAAGACGTTTATCCCCCGCTGCAGCCACTGCTCGATCACCATGTTGGGGATCGATGCAGCGTGCCAGAAGTCGTTGTCGTCGCCCCGCCATTCGCCGCTGGCGGAGATCTCGCGGGCGCGGTCCAGGAATGGCGTGCAATCCTGGATGCGCTCCACCAGCAGGCTCCCGTCGGAACGGTCGAGCCGCCAGGTCTCCCGAATAGGCGAGAGCTCCTGCATCAGATGATCTGCAGCAGGCCCTGGCCGCGCAGCGAATGCGCCAGCGACTTGCGCAACATGATCGGCCGGGCGTTCGGGTCAGGGAACACCTCGACCGATATCGCCTCCACGCTCGCGCCGTGAATATCGCGGCCGTCAATATGGAAGGTCTTCAGCGGCACGCACCTGACGTAGCCCTCGGGCAGTTCGCTGCCTTCCGGGGCCGCCAGGAGAGCGCGCTGCTCGGCCTTGACCTGCTGCGATTGCGCAAGCGAGCTGGCGCGCACGTCCACCTTGCGGATCTTGCCGCCGCCACCCTCAAGCGCGACCGCCTCCTTACCTTGCAGCTCCGCCGTCACTTCGGTCCGGATCACGCTGACGATGTTCGGAAGCTCTGCCTCAAGTTCTTCGCGGGCCTGCTTCACGGCATCTTCCCGCAGCTGCTGCAGCACTTCCGCCGGGATTTCCGGCGACACTGCCGGCCGGGGCGCTGCTTCGCGTTTGCCGCCGCCAGCCGGCTGTTGCGCCGACGGGCGTTTACCCTCGCCGTTGCCGTTGTTCTCCGTTGACATCGTCCACTCCTTTGCCGGGGTCTCGATCGCCCTCAATAAAAAGGCCGGCGCGATCGCTCGCGCCGGCCCAGGTCGCAGAGGGAGAAACGCCGGCCTCAGCCAGCGCGTCACCCCTAGCTGGTCTTCAGATCGGCGCAGACGCCGTGCGCCTTTTCCTCTTTCACCTCGAGCGTGAGCTCGGCGTGCAGCAGGCGCTTGTCCGAGAGGCCGGTTTTCGCGAGCTTCTCCACCTTGAAGGGGTAGAGGTAGCGCAGCGACGCATATTCCGGGTTCAGGAACAGCGCCGAGCGGGAGCGCGAGAAGCGGTTGGCCACAACGCGGTGCTTGCCGAAATCCGACACGTAGATGTCGGCCGCGCCGATGATCGCCAGCGCCTTCGAGCTCTTGGCGCCCATCGGATATTGCTGGTTCGGGCTCGCGATGCCAGTGAAGCTCGAGGCCTTCGTCTTGTTGAAGGCGCCGACCACGATCAGAGGCGATGCTCCACCGTCCGAGTTCTCCCAGATCGACTGGATCACCGCCTTCGCGCGCGCCTCGGTAAAGGTCCGCGTGTTGGTGGTGCTGGCATCCGTCGCCGCCACGGTCTGGCTCGTCGACGTGGTGTAGCCGCCGCTGGATCCGCCAGAGCCGCGGCTCACATTGGTCTTGAACCAGCTCTCCAGGCCGCCGAGACCGCGAGCTGTGGCGCGCGAGCCGTCATCCGAGGCGTAGTTGCCGCTGATCGTGAACTCGATGTCGCGCTTGATGCCCTTGGAGGCGAGCTGCACCTGGTAGAGCAGTTCCTGGCGGCGGCCGGCCGTATCGACCGCCTGCGCCGTCGTCGACACGCCCAGCGCTTCAGCGAAGATCTGCGTGTAGTTGCAGGGACGCTTGGTGCCGGTGCGGGTCTTCAGCGGAATGTCGTTACCGTCGAGCTGCTTGTTCACAGCCGCGGCGCGGACCGTATCGGTCTGCCATTCGACCTTTGTGTTCGTCGCCTTCTTCCCGCGGCCAAGCGCGGTCATGATGGGAGTGTCCATCGGAGCGACGTTGTAGATCCGATCGGACAGCTGCTCGCGCACGCCGACCTGATCGTATTTTACTTGGGTTGCTGCATCCACAGCCATTGGGGTTGCTTTCGCTTAACGCGAGATCGCAAGCCCGGTCTGTCCAGATCCTAGTCTATGAACTTGCCCCAGTAGCCCTCGAGATCGCTCTCGCGGACCTTGCCCGTTCGCTTCACGCGCTCGACTGCTTCCCGCGACCGGCTGACGCCCCGCTTGTCCGGCGACGGCGTTGTCCGGCCAGACGATCGCACAAGCCTGGGCTTGCGCTTCTCGCCTTCGACCTTGGGCGCCCCCTGTGCCTTCGCCGCACGATACAGCATCGCGTCGCGCGCGATCAGGATCATGCGATGATCGGTGAGGCCGTTGATCTCCTCGTCGGAAAACCCATCGGCCTTGAGCGTCTTGCGAAGGTCCGCCTCGAAGGCCTTCGCCTTCGCCTGGTCCTTCAGTTCGGGCGCCTTCTCGAGCAGTTTGCGCAGGTTATCGGCGACGGCGGCTTTCGTTTTCGCCTCCGTCTCCTGCGTGCGTTCCCCATTCGCCTTTTCGACGATGCCGCGCGCCCTGGCCAAGGTGGCCTGGAATTCGTCGTAAGCGCGCAACAGGAAGTGGTAGCCGTCCGGGTTATAGTCCTCGTGGCTCTCGTCGAGCATGGTCGCCGGCGGCTTCTCCAGTTTCGGGACAAGCGCCTGCACCAGGGCGAGACCGTCCTCAAGCTCTTTCAGCTTGCCAGCGGATGCGGTCTTGAACGTTTCGAGCTCTTTGGTCGCTCGGGCTTCGTAGTTCGTTCGGATCTGGTCGACCGTAGCGCCGACCTCATTTTTGAACTTGTGCGCTTCCAGAAGGTCGCGCACGGCGATTTTCTTGCCGCCCTCGTCCTCGACAAAGTCGCCATCCGGGTCCTCGCCCTCTTCGGCGTCCTTGGCCTTGGTTTTGGCCGCGCTGGCGTCGGCCTCGTCGTCGTCCTCGTCGTCTTCGTCGCCATCCTGATCATCGTCATCGCCGGCGTCGTCGTCTTCGCCCGTGGCCTCAGCCTTCGGCTTGGTCTTCTTCTTGTCCGGGTTGTCGAACTCGGCTGAGTCCTCCTCCCCGAATTGCAGTTCTTCCTCGAACGCATCGAGCAGGAGTTCGTCCTCCTGCGCCTGGTCGAGCACTACGTCCTGGACTTCATCCGCGCCTGCTGCGCCGCCTGCGTCCGTATCAGCATCACGCCCCATCGCGCTCTCCTTGCTGGGTTGTCCGGCCAAGCATCTGCGCCGCGAAGTCGCCTGCTGCGACCGCCTGGGCGAGGAATGCCTTCATCTGCCGGATGGTTGAGGCCACGACGGAAAGCCGCAGCCTTTCGAGGTCTTCCGTAGGCCCGCACGCCAACATGGCGTCTATGGCCTTCTTTTCGACCGCGTCGTAATACTCGAGCACCGCACGGTTATCGAGCGCGGCCCGGGCGGCGACAGCCAGATCGAGCTCGGCCTGGTAGGCCCTGCGCGCTTCCAGATCCATCAGACTTTCTCGCCGCCGACTTCGGTTCTCGGCCCGGCCTTGAGACGGGCGCCCGCAACGCTCGCCATCGTCTTCGCCTGCGTCTCTTCACGCGAGAGCGCGACCTCGGCTCCGAGCTGCTCGCGCTTGGCCTGCGTCTCCGCCTGCAGCTTCATCATGAACTGCTGCATTTCCTGCTGCGTCTTCATCACGAACTGGCGCATGTCCTGCTGCATTTCCTGCATCTGTATCTGCGCCTTGGCCATGGCCTCCTGGGCCTTGGGATCCGCCGGCGGCTGCATCATCGCCGCCAGCGCCTTATCATCCAGCGTCGAGGGATCCGCGAAGAACTCGTCGGCCGACAGGAAGCCCATCTCGCGCACGATCTGCTCGACCGTGTTGTGCAGGTGCTTCGGGGTGACGATCGGGTTGGCCGGGCCGAAGCGCGCGACGACCTTCTCCTGCTGGACCATGATGCCCATCAGCTGGCCGATGCGCACCTGGCGGTTGCCTGTGCCCTGGCCGGTCTGGACGGCGACTTTCAGGGACCGCGACCATTTCGACGGGTTGAACTTGCGGTAATCGGCCTTGTTGGCCTTCGCGCTCACATTGACCTCGCGCTCGGACTTCACATGCGCGACGTGCAGGCGCAGGAACTTGGTGAGGCCCGGGCCGAGGCCGGCTGCCATCGCCTCGAGATAGCACTCGACGCGCTCGGCCGACGCGTTCTGCAGCAGGTCGATCCCGCCCATCGTCTGGTTCAGCACGTCCGGGTTCATGCCCTGCAGGTGTTCGGTCACGCCCGTGCGGCGCTCCGTAAGGCGGTCCATCTTCTCCATCATCTTGAGAGCGGCGCCCGACAGGTCGGGCGTCGTCTCTTCCTTGATCACCTCCGCCGGCAGCTTCTGCGACTGCTGGTTCATGCGGATGATGCCGCCGGGCACGACGTTGAGCAGGTCCGGCATGTTGATGTGACCGGGATGCACGACCTTGCGCGGGGTCACGGCAAGCGCCGAGGCGTTGTTCGCGTTGCGCAGGTGAACCGTGTTCGTGCGCTGGATATCGCTCTCGACGTCGGCTATCGACAGGCCGATCAGACGGTGCGGGATCCTGATCGGGGTCCAGTAGAAATACGGGTTATCGTCCGCCGGCTCCGCCTCCAGCAGCAGGTCGCCAATGCTCCAGCACTCGAGCAGCTCGGGATAGCCATCACCGTCCCGGTCAAAGCGGATGTATTCGCGGAAAAGCTCGATGTCGTCTTCGTCCTCGCGCTGGGCCGAGACGCTGCTCTCGTCCAGGTCCCAGAAGCGCGCCTGCCGGCGCGCGTCATTGGTCACGCCGAGCGCGTCGCTGCCCGCCACCTCGTCGATCTCGTCAGCCTTGTCCGGCCACATCGCCTTGATGCGCGACAGCGTCCGCCGCATCTTGTGCCCGCAGTAAGGCGGGTCCGTCAGGTCAACGGCCAGGCGCGAGACGAGGATATCCTCGGGCGCAATGATCTCTATGACCGCCTTGGCCGGCCGGCGCACGTGCTGCACCACCGCCACAAAAGTCTGCTCCTGGCCGTCGCCGCTCTCCGGCTGGATATCGCGCAGCTCGAATGGCGCGTCAGGCTTCTGCGCATCCGTCGCGAGCTGCTGCGCCTGCAGCAGATTGAGCCCGCCGGCCTTCTCCGGCGGGCCGAGCTCGGCCTCCTCCCAACAGACGGCGCCCCAGCCGATTTTCTGCAGGGCGCCGTCGAAGAAGAAATCGTCAAAGATCGCGTGTCCGTCGAGCTGCTGGGGATCACCGAAGAGGACGCCGCGCAGATAGTCCTGCGCTTCCTGGGCCTGCTGGGCCGCCTCCTCGCCCGGCGCCCACGGCTCGACCGTGATGGTCTTCGCGCCGCGCCCAAACATCCGCTTGGCCTTCGGGCGCATGGCCTCGATCGTCTCGAACACTTCGCGCGTGTGAACCCGGCTGGATCCGGCGATCTCGTCGCCATAGTCCTTGCCCAGATAGCGGTCGAAGGCCTTGACCTGGTCGTCGGCGATCTGGTCGCCATCGTGCCCGAGGCTGGCGGCCCGCTCGGCCATCAGGGCGAGCATCAGGTCCTCGTCCGCCTGCTCCTCGCCATCCTCGTCCTCGTCTTCATCGCCCTCGCGCATGGCGAGTTCGGCGGCTTCCTGCTCGCCGGCGTCGTCTTCCGCGCCGCCGAGCATGGCCTCGCGCGCTTCGTGAGCCGCTCCCCGCGCCATCAGGCAATACCCAGGTTGGCGTGCATCGGGCGCGTGAGGTCATGTCCGGGGCCGGGATCCTGGACGGCGAACCGCTTCATCATCAGCGCATAGCGGCTGGCGGAGATCAGGTCGTCGACAAGCTTCACGATCTGCCCCTCCACGCGGTGGTAGTAGCTGACCTCGTCGCAGTACGCGCCGCAGGTCTCGAAAACCTTGAACCGTCCCGTCTGCATGCGCACGAGCATGTCCATGACGCCGGCCTCGACGCTGACCTTGCTGGTGTCGCCGCCTTCCTCGAAGGTGGCCCAGCTCTCCAGCATGTTGAGCCCCTGCTCGCGATACTGAGGCGCAAGCGGCTTGCCCGAGCCCTTCTCGTGACCCTCGCCGTCCGCCGGCCAGGCGCACGGGATCCACGCTCCCCAGGGCTTGATCGCTGCAGCGTGGACGATCGGCGTCTGCTCGCGCTGCCGGTACTCGGCGCAGACGTAGAAGATATCGTTGTCGGCGTCGTAGGCGCAGCGCACGGCGCCGAAGGGGTGATCCCAGCCGAAGTCGAGGCCGTTGATCTGGAAGAAGTGCGCCGGGATCTTGAACGGTGCACACTTGATCGTGTCGACATCGATCGGGAAGACGCGACCAGAACCAAGCTGCGGAATGCCCTTGCCGCGCGCCTCGCGCTCGTGCGCCGGATAGCCCGCGACGATCGCGTCGGCCTGCTCCTTCGTGTAGAGAACGCCAATCGTGTCGTCGATCGTCGCGCGTGTGACGAGCTTGCTCATCCGGTCATCTTCTTGACCGCGTCAGCATCCAGGAACTGGCGCACCACTTCCGACAACCCCAGCAGGGGCGTGAACGTGATCATCGTGAAGATCCCCCGCTGCCCAAGCTGCGTCCGGGTCCTGCCTTCCGAATAGATGTCCGCCGGCGGCTCCTCGTCGAACCAGAGGCAATCGACGGTGTCGCCCTGCCACTTCTCGCGGCCCTTCTCGTAGCTCTTGAACATGATCACGGATTGGTCGGCCTGGATGTCACCGCCGCCGCCCCACCTCACCACGACGCTGTCAAGCGCGTCCGGCAGGCCGCGCGAGGGGTTGGTGTCGATCAGCGCGTCGAACGGCAGGGATCCCGTGCCCCACTTGTCCTTGAACTGCGGCTGGCCCACCAGGACGCGCTGCGGGTTGTCGCGCGTGCTCTCGCCGGTCACACCCGACACCCAGATCTTCGGGGCCTTGTCGAACGTCGCGCCCTCCCACCAGTCGGGATAGCGCCCCGTCGCATGCATCGCTGTTTCAGAGCCGCCGCACCAGGTCTTGCCCTGCTGGTTGCCCGCCATGAACAGACGCTCGCAACCGTCGGCATCCCGCCGCGCGCCGTTGTTGTGGAACTCCAGCTGCTTCGAGTAGGGCGTATAAGCCTTAAGCCTGTTGCGCTCCGCCCGTGTCGCCTTCTCCTTGAGCGCCTTTGCCACCAGCCGCCGCACGTCCGAGGACGGCAAGTCCTTGATCGATGAGTGCATCGAGGTCCTCGTCGTCTACATCGTCGAAATCGCCCAGCTTGTGGTGGAACTCCTTGGGCACAACGGAGCCGACCACCTTCACGAAACCGATCGGGCTCTCGAACATCGCCTGCTCCAGCGCGACCTTGCCGTTGGCCTGCCAGGCCTCCATCAGGTCCTCGAGAAACAACTCGCCGAGCTTGTTGCGCGCGCCCTTCGGCCGACCTGCGGGATTGCCGCTCTGGCCGGGCTTAAACTGCGTGGCTTTGAGATGGTCAGTCGCGCCCTGTTTTTCGCCTGTAATATCAGGCCGGGCGACGCCGCGCGCGAACGCCTCCTTACGCTCGCGTATCAGCCGCTCTGCCGCGCTCTCGCGCCTTGGCTTCTCGGTTTGTGGTTTCGGTTTGACGGCCGCCTTCCTGGGCTTCGCCGCCGGCTTCGATTTAGGGGGGCTCTGCTTCGCCTTGGCGGCCGCCTTCCTGGGCGCCTTTGCCGCCTTCTTCGCCTTCGCCATAAACCCGGTCAGACCGCGTCGTAACGCTCGAAGGCCTCGGCACACAGGCCGAGAAGCAGATCCACGTCGCCGGCGGCGTAGGCCTTCGGCGCGGCCTGGTCGAGCCTTAGCGTCACGGTGACGGCGCCCAGGCCAAGGCGAACCTTCGCGGCCGACAGACGGGCAACCACATCGGGGGTGGCGCGCACGCCGGGAAAGTCCGGCAGCTCGAGCGCTTTCGCGCGTTCGCGCTGCTGCTGGATCAGGGACGCAGTCCCTGATGCGGGGCCGTTCGTGCTCATTGCTGCTGCACCGCGCGAACCTCGCCCGGGCCGTCCCGCACCAGGTCGGCCTGCGGGCCTCGAGCAACGACCGCGGCGTCGGCTTCATGCCGCTCCGTCGTAATCTCGACGCGACGGACCTTCAGCTTCGCCTCATCGACGGCGAGCTCCAGCTCCCTGCGGCGGTTCGCGGCCCAGACGGACGGCTTTCTCGACCCATCCGCGCTGTCGACCTCAAGATCGTTAGCCTGCTGATCGTCGTGGCGCTCAACCTCGAGCTCGGCTTCGCGCACGGCCAGCCGCGCATATTCGAGCGCAAGCGCCAACTGCTTGCGGCGAATGCCGATCGAGCCATACGCGTACACGTTCGCGTCGAGCCTGCCGCGCGCGCGCGCGCCGCCGATCGCAGCGCCTGCGCTGTCAATTCCACCGTATGTTTGCTGCCGATTGGCCGCGTCCTGATACCCGTCCATGTCCGTCTCCTCAGTTGATAGCGCCCGGGCTGGGCGAGAATTTCACGGCGATGTCCTCGCGCGCGGTGTGGCGGCCGGCCCTAACCTCAATGCGCGGGCGGCGGGTCGACCAATGCCAGGCGATGAACGTCACCTCGATTTCGGGCGTGCGGAGCCGATCGCTCATGACCATGTTGATGTCGTCCTGCAGCCCCGCGATCGTCGCGTATTCGTACGCGCTGCAGAACTCGATGGCCGCGCGGAATGCCGCCTCGAAGCCCTCGCGCGACGTGTCGGGGCGACGCTCCGCGTCCCAAAGCCATTTGGGGATGGCGATTCCGCGCCGCGTTTCCTTGCCGGCGTTCGACATGAGCGCCTCCCCCGCAGCCTCTACAAACTGAAAGGCCCGCTGCGGGGTCTCGCAGCGGGCCTCCACTCCAGGCGCTCCGGTCGGGACGTGCGCCTGGTACAGCGACGGGTGAAGGGACGCCCGCCGACAGCCTGCGTCCACAAAGGACTATCGGCCGCCGGCGGGCGGTTCGCGCTATCCATCCAGCCTGTGACAGCCAGCAGGTCCGGCGCGAACCTCTCAAGTTCTGAAATCTTGCAGGCTTCGCACTTCGCGGCTCGCGCCGGCGCAAAGGCCCGGAGCCGCAAGGGGTTCGCACACCGCTCGTCCCGCGCTGCGGCCGATGCGCGGCCGCGCTGTTACGGGATGCAGGATGGAGGAAGCCCCGGAGGAAACACTAACGCGACAACGAGCCCCGGCGCTCTGCGATCGTCCCAGCGGCAGTGCTGGACTGCGTCGGCGTCATCCGTCAAGCGGGTCCGGAAGGTGAACGTGACAGCTGCTTGCGCGACAACACCACCGGCGTCTCTCTGCCAAAAATCCGCGCTGTCACGGTGAACTGGCTGCCTTCGATGGCTTCGATCACGCCGTCGAAACCCATGAATGGCCCTTCCTTGATCCTGACCGTGTCGCCGATCGCCCAATGTGTCGCAGCGCCTTTCGCGGCTGCCGCCGGCGCGGAGGCGTGGTGCATCGCCTCGGTCGCCGGGATCGTGACGACGCGGTCGGAGCCGAGCATGCGCAGCTCCACCGTGGCGAACTTCCCCTCCTTGTCGACCGAAATGCACTTCGCCCGGAACTGGAAGAAAACCTTGTTCGTGATCAGCACCTCGTCGCCTTCGACATAGTCGACCGCCGGCGCGTCGCCGACCACCTCGGCCAGCTGGGCGATGTTCTCGCAGTCGCGGAGCTCCTTCCACGTCCGCCAGTTACGCGGCAGCTTCAGCGGCCAGTCCTCCCACCGCCCGCCGCCGACATCGCGCTGCGTCGTGAACACGCCCGTCACCAGGTCGAGCGCCAGCAGGCGCGGCCAGCCATCCGTGCGCTGCAGCCAGCCCGGCGCGCCAACGAACAGATAGCCCGGCCAGGACACGAACCGTCGGCGCTCCTTCGCGGTCTCCGCCGCGTTCGGCCCCTTCCCGCCGCGCTGGCGCGAATGCTTCAGCACGGTCTTGCGATAGCCCGGAAGGAAGCTCTCCCAGCCGATGCGCAACAGCGCCGCCGCCGCCGCCCGCTCCATGCCCGGCCGTACCGTCACGAGAAACCAGTCAACGCCGTTGATGGGATCATTCGTGGTGCTCATGGCAGCGCTCCCGGCGCCCCTTCAAGGCGCGCTATCCGCGTCTCGATGTCGACGATCTCGGCGGCTATGGCCGCGCGCTGCTCGTCACCATGCAGGTTTCGCGTGTTCCACGACTGCCCGGTTGAGCGCATAGCGGCGAGCTGGGTGCGCAGCTCCCTCAGCTGGCGCTCTACGCGCGGGTCAGGCGCAGGCCGCGGGTTGTCGCTCTGCGCGCGATGGTCTGCGACGTAGTCCGGATCGCCCGCGGCGCGCCGCCCATCCAGGGCGGGGCGCGTCGCGCGCGAAGAATAGGATGTTCTAGAAGGATAGTTCGTGTCGGTTTGACGGGGGTCTTGACCCCCCAACTCCGACACCTTCGGTGTCGGTTTGACGGGGGCCTTCCGCCTCCGTTTCGCCCACTTATCCACAGGGCCGAGGTGTTTGCCGATGGGCTCGTCTCCCTCGACCAGCGCATCGTCCAAGGTGTCGGAATTCCGACACCTTGCCGGGAACGCGTCCGGAAGGGCCATGATGGCCGAAATCACCACCCGATACACGTAGGTGAAGCCCTCCTTGCACGGCCGCTTGCCCTCCGGCCACTTGCTGTCGTCGATCGCCAGCAGCCCGTCCTCCAGCAGCGAGCGCGTCGCCTTCACGACGGTTTCCCGGTCCTGCTCGTTCTCGGCCGCAATGCGCACCTTCGACACGAAGCAGTCCGAGCCGTCGTCATTGGCGCGGTCCGCGAAGCTCGCCAGCACCTGCTTGCGCGCATTCGCCGAGCACGGCGTGCCGCCGGCGGCGCGGGTCTTCCCGACGGTCTTGGACAGCACCAGGTTGCGGACGCGCCAGCTCATGCCGCCTCAGCCTCCAACGCCCTGAGCCGCTCGCGGCTGTCTGGCGGCATCACGTAGCCGCGACCCCAGACGTTGCGGATCTCGATGCCCCACGGCACAAGTTTCGCGCGCGCCTTGCACACGAATGTCGGAACGATCTTGTCGAGTGGCATCTCGCCGGAAGAGCGGTCGCTGTAGAGCGCCATCATCAGCAGATCGAAACTGCAGAAGGTCTCGCGCCCCATGAGACAGCCGACGATGCGCGCTTCGTAGGGCGTCAGCTTGATCGCCGGGGGGGGTATCCACTCGCTGTTGAACTGCACCGCGCGCAACTGGCGCACGGTCTCGCGCAGCTCGTCGAGCTCGTCCGTCAGCTGCCCGACGCGCGTGCGCAGCGCCGCAATGATCGCGGCGTCATGCTTCACGGCGCCGTCTCCAGCGTGCGCTCGTAAGGCAGCGCCTTCACCCACTCGTCGCCGTCGAGACCGTGCCCGCCGGTGGCGTGCTGCAGGTCCCCCTCCGCCGGCGGCGCCTCGCGCTCGCGAAAGAACTGCAATCCCATGGCGCGGCCGAACTCGCGCGCCGACTGGACAAGAATTCCGCTCATGATGTTGCCCCTGTGTCGAAGATCTTGCGGACCAGCTGGATCTGCCCCTCGATCAGGACGCCCGCCTCGGCGCGAACGAAGGGCGGCGCGGTCATGTCGCGCCAGGCGCCGATGTGATGGATCAGCGCGAGGAGGATGCGCCGCGGCCAGCCGGAGACAAAGTTCGTGTCGAGATCCACGCAGTCGACCATCGCCCCCTGCAGGTGGAAGCGCAGGCGTCGCGCCTCGGCCTGGTCGACCTCGTCGCGCGCCGCCTCATAGGCCGAGATCAGCGCGCGGATCTTCTCGCGGGCGTCGGCCTTCTCCGCGGCGAAGGCGGCATCACGCGCCGCACTCCGGTCTTTCAACTGCCGGGGTGTCATGGCCGCGCCCCGGGCGGTTTCGTCGCGGGCTTCGGCTTGAGAAACGTCTCCTCGATCGCGTCGAGGTTGTTCAGCACGAGGCGGATCGTGCCTTTCGCAACCTTACTGCTGTCGTGGATCAACGTGACAAGCGTCTCGCGCTTCAGGCGCGACGCGTTGATCGCCTTCATAGCCGCGCCGATGGCGACGATCGCGTCTGCGATCTGCTCGATCGGCGGCAGCTCTGTCGCAGGTTTCGTATCCTTAGTCGCGCTCATGCCCGCGCCCTCCGTTTCGCTTTCTTGGGTTTCGCCGGCTCCGCCGGCTGGTCGTAGGTTTCGATCTCGAAATCGGGCCATTCCGCCTTCAGCCGGCGCGCCTTCTCGATCGACAGTTTGATGCGGCGCGGGTGCCCGGGTGGCAGCGTGATGCGCTCGGCCGCCTGTGCGCTGGCGCCTATGATCTTGCCGAGGCGCCCAAACGTCATGCCGGGCGTCCGCAAGACGCGCCGCCGCAGCTGCGTGTCGTCCTTTTGTTCTTGACGAGTTCGCATGTTCCGGGTCTGGTGTCCGCGTTTTCAACTGGGGATTGAAAACGGAATGAGTTCGCGCCAGCCGTCAACCCGGTAATTCGTAGTGCTGAGTTTCAATCACGGCTTGGTCGAAGAATTTCACGTCCCGGTTGATAATCGGGACATGGCAAAATCCCGCTCTGACGCTACGGCCCAAGACGCCGACGGAGGCCCGGCGCATCCGGCGACCTTCATTCGCGCGATCCGGAAATCGCGCGGGATGTCGCTCATGCAGGCGGCCGAACTTGTCGGCACAACCCACCAGAGCTTCCAGCAATGGGAACTGAAGGCGAACCTTCAGGTAAATAAATTACCTGCTGTTGCTAGGGCGCTGGGCGTAACGCCTGCCGAACTCGTGCCTGGCCCGATCGAGCTCACCGCGGACGAACGCAGACTCCTCACAGCCTATCGCGCCGCGGGCGAGCGCGAGAAACGCACCATCTTCCGCGCCGCGATCGACCTGACCGAACCCGCCGGCGATAGCTATAAGCAAAAACCCGCTGCGGCCCCGACGAAAAAGAGCCGCCGCAAGACATGACCGGCCGCTGGGGATAACCCGATTTCAGGCCCTGCTTGAAATTCCGGTTGACGCTTTTTCAACTGACACGTTAAATCCAGCGCGCAGGGTGATTTGCCACCCGGCCGTCGCCGCCAGCCCTTTGCGACGCAACCCGCCGGCCGCCGCAGGTTACTCGCACAGTTGCAGCGGCGGCCGGCACACGTTGGGGATCCTCTCGTGGCCACCAAGTCCGCCGCCGCCCGCAAACCCGTCATCGTCGAAACCGTCGGCGGAGGCGCCGCCGTCGCGAAGCACCTCACCAAGACGCTCGCGATCGACGTGGCGCCGCTCAGCCGCTTCAAGATCGCGCCCGAGAACCCGCGCACCGATCGCCGCAAGGAAGATATCGCCGACCGCGCCGCCAGCATGAAGGCCGAAGGCCAGCTGATGCCGGTCATCTGCTACGCCGAGACCCAGGGCGGGGTTGAATGGCTGATGATCACCGCCGGCGGCACGCGTTTCTGCGCCGCTCCGGCCGCCGGCCTCTCCGTCCTCTGGTACGAGCGCAAGTCGAAGGAGGACGCGATCCGCGCCGGCCTGGTCGAGCAGGAGAGCTCGACCCCCCTGTCGCCGGCCGACCAGGCCCGCGCCTACGCGGCCGAACTCGACCGCCTCAATGGCGACGGCCCGCTCACCCGCGACGCCGCGGTCGAGACGATCGCCGCTCGCGTCGGCAAGACCGCGCGCTTCGTCGCCCAGCGCCTGGCGCTCGCCGGCCTCTTCCCCCCGATCCTCGAAGCCCTCGCCAAGGGCGGCATATCGGTCAAGCAGGCGGAGGCCTGGGCCAACGCCCCGGTCGAGCGCCAGCAGCAGCTCTGGCTTAACAAGTCCAACCACGACGCCGACCCGGACGACGTCAAGCGCATGGTCGACAAGGCGGACCTTGCCGACACCGACCGACTCGCGAAGTTCGTGGGCGCGGACGCCTACAAGGCCGCCGGCGGC
>Ga0075012_10000491_pt1 | contig 41724 bp, 44 predicted proteins | sample All_14_2_FD_71474 | JGI IMG/M metagenome (GOLD analysis project Ga0075012, IMG submission 71474) | Freshwater microbial communities in response to fracking from Pennsylvania, USA - Allegheny Zone_MetaG_DW_15 | ecosystem: Environmental > Aquatic > Deep subsurface > Groundwater > Drilled...
GTCAGTCCACCCCCTTGTCCTTCTGGGGCATGCATGTGGCGCACATCGGCATCGCGGTGACCGTGATCGGCATCACCATGGTCAAGGGTTACGAGACCGAAAAAGACGTTCGCATGGCGCTCGGTGACACGGTGATGGTCGGGGGTTACACCTTCAAGCTCACCGGCATCGGTGAACGGCGTGGCCCCAACTACAACGCCGATGTCGGCACCGTTGAATTGCTGCAGGGCGACAAATTGCTGACCACACTGCACCCGGAAAAGCGGGTGTATTTCTCGTCCACCATGCCCATGACCGAAGCCGCCATCCAAAGCAGCCTGACGCGCGATGTGTATGTGTCGCTCGGTGAAAAACTGGAAGACGGCGCCACCCCCGCCTGGGCGGTGCGGGTGTACCACAAACCCTTTGTCACCTGGATCTGGTTTGGCTGCCTGATCATGTCGCTGGGTGGCACCATGGCCGCGCTGGACCGGCGTTACCGCAAAAAGCTGGCGCAGCGCCAGGCACCAGCGCGTGATGGCGCGGGTGCCGTCCAGACAGCCTGACAACGTGAAACCTGTCTGAACGCATGAAAAAAACACTGATTCCCCTGATCATTTTTGGCGTCCTGGTCATCTTCCTGGCCATCGGGCTGACCCGCGACCCGCGTGAAATACCGTCACCGCTGATCAACAAACCGGCACCGGCATTCACCGCACCGGTGCTGGGCAGCGAGGGTCTGCAGTTCTCCAACAAAGACATGCTCGGTAAAGTCTGGCTGCTCAACACCTGGGCCTCCTGGTGCGTGGCCTGCCGCCAGGAGCACCCGCTGCTGGTGGAACTGTCCAAAGCCAAGATACTGCCGATCGTGGGTCTGGACTACAAGGACAAGGACGAACTGGGCCTGCAGTGGCTCAACCGTTACGGCAACCCCTACGATGTGTCGATGGTCGACCGCGACGGTCGCATCGGCATGGATTTTGGGGTGTATGGTGTGCCAGAGAGTTTCCTGATCGACAAGACCGGCTTGATTCGTTTCAAACAGATTGGTCCCTTCACCGAAGCCGACATCACCAACAAACTGTTGCCCCTGGTGAAGGAACTGCAAAAATGAAACTCTGGCTGACCCTCTTTCTGGCGCTGCAGCTCAGCCTGCCCAGCCACGCCAACGAAGCCGCCCCGCTGGCAGAAGACCCGGTGGTGGAACAACGCCTGATCGTCATCGCCGAAGAGCTGCGCTGCCTGGTTTGCCAGAACGAATCCCTGGCCGGTTCACGCGCCGACCTGGCAATGGACTTGCGCCGCGAGGTGCGCAACCTGATCAAATCCGGCAAGACAGACGCTGAAATCAAGGACTTTCTGGTCAGCCGTTATGGCGACTTCATCCTGTACCGCCCGCCGGTCAAGCCCACCACCTGGCTGCTCTGGTTTGGCCCGCTGGTGCTGTTGCTGGGCGCCATCTGGTTGTTGATCAGCACCATCCGGCGCAACCAGCAAGCCAAGGACACCCCCCGGATGGATGCGCAACAACGCGCCAAGGCGCAAGCCCTACTTCAAGAGACTGACCTTCAAAAATGACTGTATTCATAGGTATTGCGGCGCTGTTGACGCTGCTGGTGTTGGCTTGGCTCTTGATTCCCCTGCTGCGTTCCAGCCACCGAAGTGGCATCTCCAGTGAGGGTATCAATGCGGCCATCCACCGCGACCAGTTGCAAGCGCTGGAAGCCGACCTGGCGCGAGGCGTGATCAACCAGGAAGACTTTGAAGCCACCCGCGACGAACTGCAGCTCAGGCTGCTGGATGACACCCAAAGCACACCCATCACCGCGGCGACATCAGGCAAACGCCTGCTGAGCCCCAAAGCCACCGCCGTCATGGTGGCGCTGGCCACACCGCTGCTGGCCGTAGGTCTGTACCTGCAGTTGGGCAACCCGACGCTGGTGGACCCGGTGCAAAGCCAGCACATGGGTGATCAGGAAATCCGCGCCATGATTGACAAGCTGGCTGAGCGCCAGAAGGCCAACCCGACCGACCTCAAAGGTTGGACCATGCTGGCGCGCTCCTACCGTGTCATGGGTCGTCTGGAGGACGCACGTGACGCCTTCGAGAAAGCTGGCAACTACATCGACACCGAACCCGATGCGCTGCTGGACTACGCCGCCGTTTTGGGCGGCCTGCAAGGCAACCGACTCGAAGGCAAACCCGTTGCCCTGATCGAGCAGGCGCTCAAGGTCAGCCCCGAGCACCCCAACGGGCTGATGATGCTGGGTATCGTCGCCTACCAGCGGGAAGACTACGCGGGCGCCGTCAAAGTCTGGGAACAATTGTTGGCCATGCTGGACCCCAATTCACAGGATGCCCAGCAAATGCAAGCCAACATTGCCGATGCCCGTGCCCAAGGCAAGTTGCCCCCGGCGGATGCCACCAAACTTCCTCCCGTGCCCGCCGCCGCCGCGGGTGGCATGACGCCCGAGATGATCAACCAGATGGTGGAGCGCCTGGCCAACCGCCTCAAGGACAACCCCGACGATCACGCCGGTTGGGCGCGCCTGGCCAACGCCTACAAAGTGCAAGGCAAGTTGGACGAAGCGGCGCAGGCCTTCAGCAAAACCGGCCCGCTGCTCGACACCGACGCCAACCTGATCAGCCAATACGCCGACCTGCTGGCCACCCGTGCCCAGGGAGATTTCAAGGGCCAGCCCCTCACCCTGATCAACAAGGCGCTAAGCATCGACCCCAAACAGCCCCATGCCTTGATGATGGCCGCACAAGCCGCTTTGCAGCGCGCTGACTACGCCAAAGCCATCAGCCACTGGGAAACGGTACTGACCGTGCTACCCGCTGACTCGCCAGACAGCCAGCAGGTCAAGGCTGAAATGGCCGACGCCAAGGGCAAATTGGGAGCGCTGGGCAAGCCGTAGACCGCGCACCACAACACACCGTCTCACCAACCAGATCCGGGCCCTGCCTGGATCTGGTTTTTTTTCGCCTCCAAACAGCCAACTCAAGGTAAAAAAGCTCCCCCCGTCGTCTGGGATAACCCTGTGAATAGTTTTACTGGAAACGAAAGGTTATCCACAAAATTTTTTAATTTTCAAACTTGTTCAGGTTTCAAAGACAGCAAAGAAGCGCACTCCTGCACAGCCGTCAAGCGATATCAACATGATGATTTCAAAAGAAAAATGCGACTTATCCACGGCAAAGCGGGCACTCTATCTACTACGACTACTTGATGTTTAAAGATATGGATAAAGACAAGCCCAAACTTTTGACAACTTTCACGAGGAAAATTGAAAGACTCAATTGAACTTGTGCATAAATTGAAAAAAGCCTATCTGGCCGCGCCTTTTGGCGGCGCAATCAAGTAACATTTGGCTTCGCAGGCCGACCCATCGCTTTCCATAAGCGCAGCAGGCCCCACCCCTTCTATCCAGACCTTTTCGCCACCGCTATCCGTGACTGCCACTTTCGACATCAAAAGCGCCCAGCTTCCGCTGATGTCGCTGGTCACCAAAACGGCTGACCTGCAGCAGGTGCTTGCTGAATTGCTGCAAAGCTACGGCCCCGCCAGCGATAACGCCGATTTTTTTGAACACGACGCGGTGGTCATTGACACCTCGAAGACCAAAACAGCCGTTGCGACAGATGACCTGCACGCCCTGCTTGACGCCCTGCTGGCCTGTCGGCTCAAGCCGGTCGCCTTTCGTGGCGACCTGGTGGGTGGTGCCGAGGCCGCGCTGGCGCTGGGCCTAGTGATGGCAGCGCCTGACGTAACGCGCAGCCAGCCGAAGTCAGATGCCAAAAAAGCGGCGGTGGCACCCGTCGAAGTGGTCCGTGAAGTGGTGACCGAAGTTATCCGGGAGGTGGTGCGCGACGTGCCAGCGCCTGCGCTGCCCACCTTGGTGATCGACAAACCCGTGCGCTCTGGCCAGAAGGTGTATGCCCGTGGTGCTGATCTGGTGGTGCTGGCCATGGTGAACCAGGGCGGTGAGATCGTGGCGGATGGCCACATCCATGTGTATGCGCCGTTGCGTGGCAAAGCCATGGCGGGTGCCAATGGCAACACCCAGGCGCGCATTTTTTCCACCTGCCTGGAGCCTGAACTGATTTCCATCGCCGGGGTGTACCGCACCAGCGAAAATCCGCTGGCGCCCGATATCCAGGGCAAAGCGGCGCAAGTGCGTTTGAGCGATGATGGTCAGGAAAAGCTGCTGTTTGAAGCATTGGCATCCTGACAAGCCCGTCTGGGATGCCACCGAACATTTATTTGAAAGACTGTGTAGTTATGACCAAAATCGTTGTGGTGACTTCTGGCAAGGGGGGCGTGGGCAAAACCACGACCAGCGCCAGTTTTGCAACCGGCCTGGCCCTGCGTGGCCACAAAACCGCGGTCATCGACTTTGACGTGGGCCTGCGCAACCTGGACCTGATCATGGGCTGCGAGCGCCGCGTCGTGTATGACCTGATCAACGTCATCCATGGTGAAGCCAACCTGAACCAGGCGCTGATCAAGGACAAGCAGTGTGACAACCTGTTTGTGCTGGCCGCGTCGCAAACCCGCGACAAGGATGCCTTGACGCAGGACGGTGTTGAAAAAGTGCTGAACGATCTGGCCGCCATGGACTTCGAGTTCATCATCTGCGACTCCCCCGCCGGTATCGAGGTCGGGGCGCTGATGGCCATGCATTTTGCCGACGAGGCGCTGGTGGTCACCAACCCCGAGGTGTCCTCCGTGCGCGACTCGGACCGCATTTTGGGCATGTTGTCGAGCAAAACCAGGCGCGGCATGACCGGTGCCGAACCCATCAAGGAGCACCTGCTCATCACCCGTTACAACCCGGCGCGCGTCAACCAGGGTCAAATGCTCTCGTTGCAGGACATCCAGGACATTTTGCGCATCCAACTCATCGGTGTGATCCCCGAGAGTGAAGCCGTGTTGCAGGCGTCCAACCAGGGCTTGCCCGCCGTGCACCTGAACGGCAGCGATGTCTCGGAAGCCTACAAGGACGTGGTATCCCGTTTTCTCGGTGAAGACAAGCCCATGCGGTTCACCGAGGCGCCCAAGCAAGGCCTGCTCAAACGCCTGTTCGGGGGGAAATAAAGCATGTCTTTTTTCTCGTTCTTTCTGGGTGAAAAGAAGAAAACGGCCAGCGTGGCCAAAGAGCGGCTGCAGATCATCCTGGCGCACGAGCGCAGCGGCCGCAGCCCGGCCACGCCGGACTATCTGCCGGATTTGCAGCGCGAACTGATCGCCGTGATCAGCAAATACGTGCGCATCAACCCGGACGACATCAAGGTCAACCTGGAGCGCCAGGACAACCTGGAAGTGCTGGAAGTCAAGATCGAACTGCCGGACAAGCGCTGACGCACCGCTCAGCGCCGCAGCGGCGGCGTCCCGCGCAACGGCTTCGCGCTGGCGGCAGTTGGCGCAACCGGGCGCCCTACAGCAAGCCCGCGCAGATATGAAATACGGCCACCAGCAGCAGTCTGTTTTGCAGGCTGGGTTCAAGAACACGTGTGCCAGCGGCACCTTGACCAGCGTGGCTTGCCAAGTCCGGGCCTGGGTACCCGCCAGATCGCCCTGACCTCACCTCCCCACATTAGCATGAGCCAAGAGAAGTTTATTTCAATTATTCAATAAAAGTTGTACTATTGAAGCAATGGACCAACCCACTGCAACCACCGTTTTTGAATCCCTGTCGTCTGGCGTGCGTCTGGACATCTTCCGCTGGCTGGTGAAGGCTGGCCCTGCCGGGCTGGTGGTGGGTGAGATCGGTAGCGCTTTGGCAATCCCTCCCACCAACCTGTCGTTTCATCTCAAGGCACTGACCCAAGCGCAATTGGTATCGGCCACGCAGGAGGGTCGTTTTCAGAGGTACCGGGCCAACCTGGCGCTGATGCAGGAACTGATTGCCTATTTGACGGCCGAGTGTTGCACGGGTCACCCAGAACAATGTGCCGAGCTTCAAGCGGCACCGATCTGCCCCTGACCGTCAGCCAAATGGCCCACCACCTGACCGAGTCAACCCGTTGACGCCAAGGAAGAAGTGACTGATGACCACCACCCCTGACGTACCCGCCGCGCCTGCGAAGCCTAATCCTATGGGCGTGTTTGAGCGTTTTTTGACCATCTGGGTCGCCCTGGGCATCGGTGCTGGCGTGGGTCTGGGTTTGCTGATCCCCGACACGTTTGGGGCGATTGCCGCGCTGGAGATCGCCCACGTCAACCTGGTGGTGGCGGTGCTGATCTGGGTGATGATTTACCCGATGATGATCCAGATTGACTGGTCCGCCGTGAAGGACGTGGGTAAAAAACCGCGCGGGCTGACCCTGACCCTGGTGGTGAACTGGCTCATCAAGCCCTTCACCATGGCGGCTCTCGGTGTGCTGTTTTTCAAGTACCTGTTCGCACCGTGGGTGGACCCGCAGTCCGCCAGCGAGTACATCGCCGGCATGATTTTGCTGGGTGTGGCGCCGTGTACCGCGATGGTGTTTGTCTGGAGCCAGCTGGTGCGGGGCGATGCCAATTACACGCTGGTGCAGGTCTCGGTGAATGACCTGATCATGGTTTTTGCCTTTGCGCCCATTGCCGCCTTTTTGCTGGGTGTGACCGACATCACCGTGCCCTGGCAAACCCTGCTGCTTTCCACCCTGCTGTATGTGGTGCTGCCACTGGCCGCTGGCATGGCCACGCGCCATGTGCTGGCGCGCCGCTCGGGCCATGCGGTGGCGGCGTTTGTGGCACGCATCAAACCTTGGTCGGTGGTCGGGCTGATTGCCACCGTGGTGTTGCTGTTTGGTTTCCAGGCGGGCACCATTGTGGCCAAGCCGCTCATCATTGGCCTGATTGCCATCCCGCTGGTGCTGCAGACCTATGGCATTTTTGCCATCAGCTGGTGGGGCGCCAAGCTGCTCAAACTGCCGCACAACATCGCCGGCCCGGCGTGCCTGATTGGCACCTCCAACTTCTTTGAATTGGCGGTGGCGGTGGCCATCTCCCTCTTTGGCCTCAACTCCGGCGCCGCGCTGGCCACCGTGGTGGGCGTGCTGGTGGAAGTGCCGGTGATGCTGTCGCTGGTCTGGCTGGTCAATCGCGCGGGGGCCGCTCAGGCACCAAGGTGACTGCGGCTGAGCGCAGGGTCAGCAAGGGTTGGCGCCATCCGTCACGCCGCTGTCACAAACGGGTTTTATATTTCAACACTTATTGAAATATAGGTTGGGTCAGCGTGACAAGTTGATATGAAACGCTGCGCCAGCCCGCGCTTGGCCAGCGGTTTTAAGTCCATTCAACCCACAAGGAGTCCGCATGAAAGTAGGTATCAATGGCATGGGCCGCATTGGCCGCCTGGCGCTGCGCGCCGCTCTGGGTGCTGCTGAGCGCCCCACGGACGACCCGCACGCGGGCAACCGGCTGGAGGTGGTGCACCTCAACGAACTCAAAGGTGGCACGGATGCCACGGCACACCTGCTGACCTTTGACACGGTGCAAGGCCGCTGGCGCGCCGACATTGCCGCGGACGGCGCCGACCGCCTGCACATCGGCGCGCAGCAACTCACGTTTTCCTCTCACGCCACCGCTGCCGAGATTCCCTGGGGCGATCTGGGTGTGGACGTGGTGCTGGAATGCACCGGCAAGTTTTTGACCCCCGACACCCTGCAAGGCCACCTGGACCGGGGTGCCAAACGCGTCATCGTGGCCGCACCGGTCAAGGTGGGCGGCGTGCTGAACATCGTGGTGGGCGTCAACCACCATCTGTATGACCCGGCGCGTGATCACATCGTCACCGCCGCCAGCTGCACTACCAATTGCCTGGCGCCGGTGGTGAAGGTGGTGCACGAAGCCATCGGCATTCGCCACGGTCAGATCACCACCCTGCACAACCCCACCAACACCAACCTGGTGGTGGACGCGCCGCACAAAGACCTGCGCCGCGCCCGCAGCGCCATGGTCAACATGGCCCCCACCACCACCGGCAGCGCCACCGCCATCACGCTGATTTACCCGGAGTTGCAGGGCAAGCTCAACGGCCACGCGGTGCGCGTACCCGCACTCAATGCCTCGCTGACCGACTGCGTGTTTGAGATGCAGCGCGCAACCTCGGCCGAAGAGGTCAACGCGCTGTTTGCCGCCGCCGCTGCCACTGGCCCGCTGGCGGGCATTCTGGGCTATGAGCCGCGCCCGCTGGTGAGTGCCGACTACGCCCGCGACACCCGCAGCAGCATCGTCGACGGCCTCTCAACGATGGTGACGGATGGCACGCTGCTCAAGGTCTATGCCTGGTATGACAACGAAATGGGCTACGCCACCCGCATGGTGGACCTGGCCTGCCACATGCAGCGGCAAGGCATTTGACACCATGACAGCCGCCACGGCAGGCGCCAGCGCCGCACGCAACTACGCCATCGTCACCGCCGCGTATTGGGGCTTCACGCTGACCGATGGGGCGCTGCGCATGCTGGTGCTGTTGCACTTTTACCGGCTGGGTTACTCACCGTTCACGCTGGCGTTTTTGTTTTTGCTGTACGAGGCGGCCGGTGTGCTGGCCAATCTGATTGGCGGCTGGTTGGCCACACGCTACGGCATTCAGCGCATGCTGACCGTGGGACTGTGCACACAGATCACCGGGTTTTTGCTGCTCTCGGCCCTGTCACCCGCCTGGTCGGCCACCTTGTCGGTGGCCTGGGTGGTGCTGTCGCAGGGGGTGTGCGGCGTGGCCAAAGACTTGACCAAAACCGCCAGCAAATCGGCCATCAAACTCACCGCGGGGGAGGCCGAAGGCCAGCTGTTCAAGTGGGTCGCCTGGTTCACCGGCAGCAAAAACGCCATGAAAGGCGTGGGCTTTTTCCTGGGCGGCCTGCTGCTGGACCAACTGGGTTTCAGCGGCGCACTGTGGCTGATGGCGGCGCTGCTGGTGCTGGTGCTGCTGGCGGTGCTGCGTTTTGTGCCCAAGCTGATGGGCAAAAGCAAAGCGTCCCAATCCGCCAAGGAGCTGTTTGCCAAAAACCGCGGCGTGAACCTGCTGGCCGCGGCCCGTGTGGTGCTGTTTGGCGCGCGCGATGTGTGGTTTGTGGTGGGTGTGCCGGTGTTTTTGTACGCCAGCGGCTGGACCTTCACCATGGTCGGTGGTTTTCTGGCCAGCTGGACCATTGGCTACGGCCTGGTGCAGGCGCTGGCGCCGCAGCTGGTGCGCCGCAGTGCTGACGGCTTGACGACAGAAGTGCCAGCTGCCCGATTGTGGTCCGCGCTGCTGGCGCTGGTTCCCATCGCGCTGGCCGTGGCTGTGGCGCTGCAACTACCGCATCTGGAATGGGTGGTGGTGGGTGGCCTGGGGCTGTTTGGCTTTGCCTTTGCGGTGAACTCGTCGGTGCATTCCTACCTGGTGCTGGCTTACGCGGGCTCCGAGAAGGCGGCGGAAGATGTGGGCTTTTACTACGCCGCCAACGCGCTGGGGCGCTTCATGGGCACGCTGCTCTCGGGCCTGTTGTACCAGTGGGGCGGCTTGCTGTATGCGCTGATCGGCTCGGCGCTCATGTTGGTGATTTGCTGGGCGGTCACGCTGGCTTTGCCGGTGGTCAAACCCCCGGCTGTGGTCACCGCATGACCGAAGCCGAGACCTTGCGCGCGCTGGCTGCGCTGGCACAAGCCTCGCGGTTACAGATTTTTCGGCAACTGGTGGTGATGGGTGCCGAAGGCATGACACCCGGGCGCTTGTCGGATGCGCTGGCGATGGCGCCCAACGCCTTGTCGTTCCATCTGCGCGAACTGAGCGCCGCCGGCCTGATCAGCCAGCAGCGCGATGGCCGCTTTCTGATTTACCGCGCGGCCTTTGACACGATGAACGCGCTGCTGTCCTACCTGAGTCTGAATTGCTGTGAATGGAAGCCCCATGATGTGTCTCAACCTGTCCCACCAAGGCGTGATCTGATGCCTCAAAAAGTGATGAACGTGCTGTTCATTTGCACCCACAACTCGGCCCGCAGCATCCTGGCTGAGGCGCTGCTCAACCAACTGGGCGGTGGCCGCTTCAGGGCCTACAGCGCGGGCAGCAGCCCGGCCGGCCAGGTCAACCCGCGGGCCGTGGCGCTGCTGGAGAAAAACCACTTCCGGGTCGGCGAGCTGCGCAGCAAGGACTGGGCAGAATTTGCCGCGCCGGGCGCGCCCCTGATGGACTTTGTGCTCACCGTGTGCGACAAGGCTGCGGGCGAAGTCTGCCCGGTCTGGCCGGGTCAACCCCTGTCGGCGCACTGGGGCGTGCCCGACCCGGCGGCAGTCATAGGCACCGACGCGCACATCGACGCCGCCTTCACCGATGCCTTCATGGTCTTGCAGCGGCGCATCTCGCTCTTTTTGAATCTGCCCATTGAGAAGCTGGCGCGTTTGTCGTTGCTCAGCGAATTGCAGGCGATTGGCCAGGTCACCCACGCCTGAGCCACAAAGCTGACCGTGGGCGCGCCCTGTCCGCTCACAACCCAGCAGGGCACAAACGATGCCGTTCGGTGTTGCCCCCAGTATTGGATGGCCAGCGCCAGTTAAGCTCATGCCATGACGCCATCGCCAGCCAAGCCCACCGACCCCCGCGCCCTGCTGCGCCAGATGTTTGACGCGGCGGTAGCTGCTGCGCAACCGGCGCTGTGCCTGGGCACGCATTTGCCGCCAGCGCCCAAGGGCCGCACCCTCGTCATCGGTGCGGGCAAAGCATCCGCCGCCATGGCCCGCGCTTTTGAAGACCTGTGGACCGCGCGTGACAACAGCCCGCTCGAAGGCCTGGTGGTCACCCGCTACGGCTACCAGGTGCCGTGCCGCCACATCGAGATTGTGCAAGCCGCGCACCCGGTGCCCGACGCCGCCGGGCAACAGGCGGCGCAGCGCATCCGCGCGCTGGTGACCGGGTTGACGGCGGACGATCTGGTGGTGGCGTTGATGTCTGGCGGTGGCTCCTCCTTGCTGGTGGCGCCGGGCGAGGGTCTGACGTTGGCTGATAAACAGGCAGTGAATGCCGCGCTGCTGGCCAGTGGTGCCACGATTTCAGAGATGAACTGCGTGCGCCGCCACCTCTCGGCCATCAAGGGTGGGCGCCTGGGCGCGGCCTGCCACCCGGCCCAGTTGCTCACGCTGCTGATCTCGGATGTGCCAGGGGACGCACCGATGGACATCGCCTCCGGCGCCACGGTGGCGGATGCCACCACCTGCGCGCAGGCGCTGGACATCATCGCGCGGTATCAAATTCAGCTCACCCCCGCCGCGCGCCAATTGCTCGAAAGTGGTGCCGGTGAAACCGTCAAACCGGGTGATGCCCGCCTGCAGGCCAGCCAGGTGCGCTTGATCGCAACCCCGCAACTGGCACTGGAGGCCGCCGCCAACGTGGCACAAGCCGCTGGGTTCACGCCTTACATCCTGGGCGACAGCCTGGAAGGGGAATCGCGTGACGTGGCCAAGGTGCTGGGCGGCATGACCCGCCAGGTGCTGCTGCATGGCCAGCCGTTCAAGGCGCCGTGTGTGTTGCTGTCCGGCGGCGAAACCACGGTCACGCTCCGTGGCCAAGGCCGCGGCGGGCGCAACGTGGAGTTTTTGCTGGCGCTGGGTCTGGCGCTGGCGGGCACATCGGGCGTTTACGCGTTGGCAGGTGACACCGATGGCGTGGACGGTGCCGAAGAAATGGCCGGTGCACTGCTGGCGCCCGAGACGCTGGCCCGCGCTTGGGCGCAGGGCATGAACCCGCGCAGTTTTCTGGACAACAACGACGCCCACAGCTTCTTCCAGGCGCTGGGCGACTCGGTCATCACCGGCCCCACGCTGACCAATGTGAACGACTTTCGCGCGATCTTGATTGGTTGAGAAACGGCTACGCCGTATCACCTGGTCAGGCCGACGTCTCTTTTTTCACCAGTGCAAATTCCGGATGCGTGTCGGTGAGCAACTGGAACATGGCAAACGCCGGCCCGGCCATGTTGCGCGGGTCAGTGGCACTCTCCAGCGCCTGCCACGTGCGCGACTGTTGCCCGCCGCGGCTGCCTGACTGGACCGGATAACCCATCAGACTGGCCGCCTCCACCTGGCTCAGGCCTGCTGTGAGTCGCGCCGCCTTGAGGGTTTCACCGCTGGGTTCGGGCATGGAAAGGAACAGTGTCATGGTGTCTCCGGGCGGGGGTTGGGTGAAGTGTTTGACAACTTGGGCTTCCAGCGTTTGAGCAGCAGGGCGTTGCTCATCACACTCACCGAACTCATCGCCATGGCAGCGCCGGCCATCACCGGGTTCAGCACACCGAAGGCTGCCAGCGGAATGCCGGCCACGTTGTAGACAAAGGCCCAGAACAGGTTTTGCCGGATCTTGGCCACGGTGCGGTGCGAGATGTCCAGCGCGGCGGCCACCAGCGCCAGGTCGCCACGCATCAGGGTGATGCCCGCGGCGTGCATCGCCACATCGGTGCCGCCACCGGCATTGGCCATGGCGATGCCCACATCCGCTGCGGCCAGCGCCGGGGCGTCGTTGACACCGTCGCCGACCATGATGACGGTCTGGCCGCCCTGCTTGATCCGCGCAATGTGCGCCGCCTTGTCGCCGGGCAACACATCGCTGATGACTTCATCGGGCAGCAAGCCGACACGTTGGGCCATGGCCTGGGCGGCGGCCTGGTTGTCGCCCGAAAGCATCATCACCTGGATACCTTGCGCACGCAGGGCCGCCACGGCGGGGGCGGCACTGGGCTTGGGCTCGTCACCAAACGCCATCAGGGCCAGCACCTTGACCCGCCCCGACTGGCTCAAGGCAAAGGCCGACAGCGTGGCGCCACGGCTTTGCAAGTCCGCCAGCGCCTGTTGAAAAGGCTCAAAGGTGCCACCCAGCTCGGTGATCCAGGCCAGATTGCCGATCAGGTAGTCGGCCCCAAGCACCGTGCCTTGCAGGCCTTTGCCCGGGGTGGACAGCACCTGGCTGACCTCGGGCAACACCAGGGCCTTGTCGGTCGCTGCCGCCACCACCGCCCGCGCCAGCGGGTGGCTGCTGCCACTCTGGATGCTGGCGGCCACGGCCAGCAGCTGCTGCTCATCCACGCCCGGGTGCACCACAAAGTCGGTCAGCCGCGCGTGGCCCACGGTCAAGGTGCCGGTTTTGTCAAACACCACCACCTGCGCCTGGTGCGCCAGCTCCAGCGCCTGCGCGTCCTTGATCAGAATGCCATGCTGCGCCGCCACCCCGGTCCCAGCCATGATGGCCGCCGGTGTGGCCAGCCCCAGCGCACACGGGCAGGCAATCACCAGCACGGTCACGGCATGGATCACCGCCAGCTCCAACGCCGCGCCGCTGGCCCACCAGCCCAGAAAGGTCGCCAATGCCAATACCAGCACCACCGGCACAAACACCGCACTCACCTGGTCCACCAGCCGCTGGATCGGCGCTTTGCCCGCCTGGGCGTCTTCCACCAGCCGGATGATGTTGGCCAGCACGGTGTCCACACCCACCGCGGTCACCTGCACGATGACGCGCCCGTCGCCATTGAGCGTGCCGCCGGTCACCGCCTCACCCACCTGTTTGGCCACCGGCAGCGGCTCGCCGGTCAGCATCGACTCGTCCACCTGGGTTTGCCCCTCGGTCACCAGGCCATCCACCGCAAAACGCTCGCCGGGGCGCACCACCAGCGCGTCACCGGCCAGCACCTCGTCGATCGGCACATCCACCTCGCCGTCCAGCCCCAGCAGGTGCGCCACCTCGGGCCGCAGGGCATGCAGGGCGCGGATGGCCGACGTGGTTTGCCGCTTGGCGCGGGCTTCCAGCCATTTGCCCAGCAGCACCAGGGTGATGACCACCGCCGAGGCTTCAAAGTACAGGTGCGGCATGACATCGGCGGGTGAGGTGAGCCACAGCCACACCGACAGCGCCCAGCCCGCCGTGGTGCCAATCGACACCAGCAAATCCATGTTGCCGCTGCGCGCCAGCAGCGCGTGCCAACCCGCCTTGTAAAAACGCGCGCCCAGGACAAATTGCACCGGTGTCGCCAGCACAAACTGCAGCCAGGCCGGCAGCATCCAGTGCTGGCCGAACAGGTCACCCAACATCGGCAGCATCAACGGCAGCGACAACGCCGCACCCAGCGCCACCGGGCCAAACCCGGCCCAGGCGGACTCGGACGGCGCGTCGATCGCGGCATTGGCCGCCACCGGCTCATAACCCGCATCGCGCACCGCGCGTTTGAGCCGCGCCTCGATCTGTTCGCTGGGGGCCACCAAAATGCGGGCCGATTCGGTGGCCAGGTTCACCGCCACCTCCTGCACGCCGGGCACTTTCTTCAGGGCACGCTCAGCGCGTGCCACACACGACGCGCAGGTCATGCCGTGGATGCCGAGGTCGATGCGCAGGGGGGGATGGTCAGAATTCGGGGTGGTCATGGGGGTGCGAGGCTCGGAGCAGAGAGGACAGGGGCCACAATAAGCGTTTTGTGATCACCCTATTTTCAGAGGTTTCAAATGAAGTACAGCTTTCACGTTGAAGGGATGACCTGCGAACACTGCGAAAAAGCCGTGGTGCGCGCGGTGCGCCAGCTCGACCGCAGTGCGCAGGTGGTGGCCGACCGCACCCAGAACAAGGTGGAGGTGGAGTCGAGCGCCTCCGCCCAGGACATCACCCAGGCCATTGTGGAGGAAGGTTACAAGGTGGTGGCCTAAGTGGTGAGCACGGCGCCTGCCTGGCCGCTGGCACAGGTCACCAGCCTGTACCCGTCGCTCAAGGCGGTGCAGCCCGGCCTGGCCGAGGTCAGCGCCCTGCTGCCACCGATGACGGTGCCCGCCGACACGGTCTTGTTCAGCGAAAACGCCACCTGCCAGGGGTTTCCGCTGGTGATCGAGGGCGAAATCAAGGTGTCGCGCAACTCCAGTGACGGCCGCTCGCTGGAGTTGTACCGGGTGGTGGCCGGTGAACTGTGCCTGGTGTCCAGCGCCAGCCTGTTTCGGGCGCAGCCGCTGTCGGCCTGTGGCATCACCACCAAACCGAGCACCTTTTTGCTGATCCGCCCGGAGCTGTTCAAGCGCTGGATCGAGACCCCGGCGTTTCGCAACGACGTGCTGGGCCTGTTTGCCGAACGGATGGCCGACCTGACCGCGCTGGTGGACGCGGTGGCATTTCACCGGCTGGACCGGCGCCTGGCCGCCGCCCTGCTGGGCCGCGGCCAGCAGCTCAGCCTGACGCACCAGGCGCTGGCTGACGAACTGGGCACGGTGCGCGAGATGGTCACGCGCCTGCTGCGCCGCTTTGAGCGCGACGGCTGGGTGGCGCTGGGGCGTGAGCAGATCACCATCCTCAACAGCGCGGCCCTGCGGGCGCTGGCTGGTTGAGTTTGCCTGGCTGACTGGGCCTCAGTGCGGGTATCAACTGCCCAGTTTGAGTTGGGGACTGCTGGTGTTGGTCAGCAAGGCGCATGTTGCTTTAAAACCCAAAGGAGCCGGTCACCCATTGAAAGAGCCTGTCCGACAGCAGTCATCCGAATCAGCAAAGTTATTGCGGCAATTGACCTTGCTTTGATCTCAAATGAGATACATAATTCCGATGCAACTTAGGAGGCATCACCATGACAGCACAAACTTCAATGCTCCACATAAGGGTGGAGGATGACATCAAAGAGCAAGCCACCCAGGCTTTGAGCGCCATGGGTCTGTCTGTTTCGGATGCGGTACGCTTATTTTTGCGCCGCGTGGTGATCGACCAGGCATTTCCACTGGAACTCAAGGTGCCAAATGCGCAGACCCGTGCCGCAATGGAAGAGTCGCGCGCCATCATGGCAACACGCCGTGCGCGCTTTGCCTCTGCTGACGAACTGTTTGCTGACCTTGAAAAAAACAGCGGCAAGTAAACGCGCGGTGTTGCCGCGAGCCGCCGATTACGCCAAGGCGTTTCTGAAAGATTGGCAACGCCTGTCCCATTCTGGGCGCTTCGATATGGTGCGACTCAAGGAGGCGATGTTGTTGCTCATCGCCAATGACGCACCGCTTGCCCCTGAATGGCTGGATCACAGCCTGAAAGGGGAATGGGCAGATCACCGTGAATGCCATATCGGCGGCGACTTCCTGCTGATTTACCAGGTCGACGCCAACTGGATTAACTTTGTTCGTTCTGGCACCCACTCCGAACTTTTCGGCAATTGACGATTTCCAAATCGAATCCGTCGGGCAGCAACAGGCTGAAAGCGGGTGCACAGGACAGTCCGGTATCTGGCGATCCAGCTCAATGCCGTGAAGCAGCCGTTCACCGTGTTCGTCAAATGGGGGGTTATGCGCCGGTCTGGAGCACCTATTCGCAGGGCTGCAGCAGCGAACCCATATCTGCACTGTCCGGGCCCCGTTCAGTGCCAACCACTCGCAGCCACCCCACCGGGCGGCAGCGCGCCCAGATGTTCAGCGTGCTGCCGCGGCTGCAAGTGCCTGTGTGAGAGCTACTTCTGCACGTTTGGCGGCCGTTGCATCACCCAGCTCGGCCAGCACCGCGATCAACTGGCGCAACTGTGCGGCTGTCAGGCCGACACGCATGCTGGCGGCCATGTGTGAGCGCAGCTGCGGCTCCGCCCCAGGTGTCGCGGCCAGTGCGCCGACCGTGGCCAGCTCACGGCTTTGCCAATCGAGGTTGTCGCGCTCGAACATGGCGCCGAACAAATGGGCCTGCAGGAATTGGTTGATGACGGGCGCAAAGTCCGTCACAGCGTTCTTGACCGGCCCGCCGGAAATCTTGGTCTGGTTGGCCGTGCCGATAGCGAGCAACTCGTCCCCGGTGGGAATGGCTCGGCTGGGTTCGCGCCCCGGCGCATCCTGAATGCCACGTTGTTTGCGCGCCTCCACCACCCGCATCAGCTCTCCCAGCGCGTTGAGACTGCGCGGAAAACCGGCGTAGGCATACAGATGCACCAGGATTTCCTTGGCCTCGCTGACCGTCAGGCCCGCGTCTAGCCCCTGATGCAAGGCGGCGTTGAGCTTTGGCATGTCGCTTGCGGCCATGAAGGAGGCGATCAGCGGGATGGCTTGTTGCCTGGCCGAAAGCGCCTCGGAGCGGGCGGGTGTGCTCACGGCGAGTGATTCCGGGTTGCTCTGAGTGGCGTAGGCAGGCGTGGTCGCCAGGCCGATACCGAGAACCAAAGCGGCTGCTGCCGCCCGAATAGCGCGTTGTTTAGCGGGCGTTGTATTGTTCATCGGTCACTTTCTCCATCCAGGTTACAGATTTGCCATCTACGGAGCGACCCACAGCCAAGTGGGTCATTGCTGAGTTCGCCGCAGCACCGTGCCAATGTTTAACTTCGGGCGGGCACCACACGACATCGCCTTCACGGATGACTTGCACGGGTTGTCCCCATTCCTGCGTCAATCCGATGCCTGATGTCACCACCAGCCGCTGCCCGCCCGGATGGGTGTGCCAGGCCGACCGTGCACCGGGATCGAAGGTCACATACGCTGCATAGGCAGGAATGGCGTCGTTGGCGGCAAACAAGGGATCAACCCGAGCACGCCCGGTAAAGTAGTTGGCCGACCCGTAGACCGGTGCTTGGTCGCCTGCGCGTGTGATCTGCTGTGCCGGAGCTGTTGCGCCAGTCGGTGACACCGCCTGGCCTTGTGGGTCGGCTGCGCTGGCAAAAGCAGCGACGGCACACAGTGTCATTCCCAATAAAAACGGTTTCTTCATCAACATGGGTCCTTTTTTGTAAAACTTGGTGGGTGATAGCTGTTCAGTTGGCGACGTTGTCGGTGACCCGCACACGCTTTGCATGCTGCGTCCACACCACGACGTAGTAACTGACAGCCGCGTAAAGCCCCGCTACCGCAAGGCAATGCAGAAAAAAGCCTGCGGAGGACTCCCCAAAATCCCACCAGTCCGGGAGGGGCTGCAGGAACAGCTTCGAGCCGATATTCAAGGCAAACGAACTGCGAACGCCCTGGATCGCGATGGCCAAAGCGGCGAGCCGCAGCACCCAGGTTCGCACTGAACTGGCGGACTTGATCCCGACGACACCGCGCGCGATGCCCATCAGCTGGGTCCACCGCATGCCGACGTGGGCGCCAACGATGATGAGCCCCCAATAAGCCGCCAGCGCATGGAACTGTTTGGCGCGAAAAGAGTTGTCCAGCGCCAGTGCGGCGAACAAGGTATTGGAGACCATCACACTCGTGACCAGCAATGTCAGCATGACGGTCGCCAGGCACAGCACAACAGCCCTGTTGATGACACTGCGCGCATCCAGCGGGCTGTGTCCCAGCCCTGCGTACCAGCGCCGGTTGAACACGTTGTGCGCCACCAGCAGCACCAGCATGGCGGTCCCGGCCACCTCATGAAAGATGTTGTCCTGCCAGTAATAAGGCAGTGCCAGGAGCATCAGCACGGCCGCGGCCAGAACGATGCCCAAGCGGGTCAGAAGAGGCGTCTTCATTGGCTGGGTGGCCTCGCCGGGTCGAAGCTGCGCAGATCGTCGAAGGTAAACAGGAACTCGGTGTCTCTGCGCGGCTCATGACAGGACTGACAGCGCGCTGTGTTCTCGCTCGGGTTGATGGATTTTTTGTCCGTCAGGAACCACTGGAACTGCCAGTCATCGGTTCGGCGACGCACGTCATAGTCCTGCCCCCAACCCGCGCCTTTCTGCATGACAAAGTAACGCAAAAGCTTGCCGTCACGATGGTCGACCAGCACGAAGTGGGTCCCGTTCGGAAAAGGCAGGCCTTTCTTGGCGGCATCAATCGCCGCGCGCGTGGTCAACATGTGTTCCACCGCGTTACCACGCCGGACCGTCGTGTAGTGGATCAGTTGGTCCAGGTCAGGAAACGTCACGCGATTGGCCTCGGCCAGTACATCCGTACTCAGCAAGCTTGTGCCACCAGCCAGGACCAGCCAGACCGCGCTGGCCAGGCCAACGGCCGACTTTTGAGAGAGGGTTGACACCATGGATGTGAGAGAGAAGTGGGTCATGGGGGTCCTTGGGTGAAGTCATCGCTGCGCGGTCAGCCGCCACCAAGGGCTTCCCGTTGCGGGCGCAGACAGGCTCATGCGTTCACCCATCATGGGTGTGCTGAGAGAAACACCCTTGGCGGCTGCCAGCGCTGTGATTCTCTTCATCGGGTCGTTCCACGCATGCATGGCCAAATCAAACGTGCCGTTGTGGATCGGAAACAGCCATTTGCCCTCCAGATCGGCGAACGCTTTGAGAACCTGATCCGGCAGCATGTGAACGTATTCCCAACGCTTGTCATAGGCACCCGTTTCGATGAAGGTCACGTCGAAGGGGCCATACCGCTTGCCGATCTCCTTGAACCCGTCGAAGTAACCACTGTCACCGCTGAAGAACAGTTTGAAGTCCTGACCGGCAATCACCCACGACGACCACAAGGTGCGATTGCTATCGTTGAGCCCGCGGCCCGAGAAATGTTGTGCCGGTGTCGCGACGAAGCGCACTCCCTCGATGGTGGTGCCATCCCACCAGTCGAACTCCTGGACCTTGCTGGCGGGCACACCCCATTCGACGAGGATCGCGCCCACGCCCAAGGGCGCGAGGAAGTGCTTCACCCGCCCCTGAAGCGCTAGGATGGTCGCCTGGTCCAGGTGGTCGAAGTGGTCATGCGAGAGGATCACACCCTCCAGCGGCGGCAGATCATCAACCGCGATGGGGGGTGCGTCGAAACGCTTCGGCCCGTACCACTGCACGGGCGAAGAGCGTTCGCTGAAGACCGGGTCGGTCAACCAGAGCTTGTTGTTGAGTTTGAACAGCAGGCTCGAATGCCCCAGCCGCCACACACTGTGGTCGGGTGCGGCCAGCACAGCGTCCCGGGTCACCGTCAGCATCGGAAGAGCGCGGTCTGGCCTGGTGGTAGCCGGTTTGTTGAACAGGAAGTCGGCCCAGACCCGCACCCCCTCAACCAAGCTGCTCTCAGCCCTCGGCACGACGTTATGGAAGCGCCCGTCCCGGAACTGGGGCGACTGCGGGTAGGACGATGGTGGGGGCACGGTGGCGTAGGCCACGACAGCACTCACCGCGGCGCCAGCCATGGCGAGGCCAAATACCCACCGTCTACGCCGTACTGTGTTGGCACTCATGACTTCACCATAAAACGCTCCCAAAATCGGGTGGCATCCAGGACCCAGCCTTCCGCAGAAGTACCGACACCTGTGCCAAAACCATGACCCAAGTTTCCATATTTGCGGTACTCAACGGGCGTTCCGGCCTGGCGCAGCGTTGCAATGCGCCGTTCCATGATCGTGGGTGGGGCAATGCCGTCATGTTCACCAACCGCTACGAAAGTGGGCGGCTCATCTGACGCAACATCGGAATGCCCGGTGTAGGCCATTACCACGGTGGCTGGCCTGGGCAGCTGCTTGCCGCCAAACGCAGCGACCCCGTGCGAGCCGATGGCAGCCGCCATCCTGGCCCCCGCCGAACTGCCCCATACCGAATAGTCTTGTGTGCCGACACCAAGCGCTTGCGCATGGTCAAAGATGTAAGAAATGGCGGCCGCCAGATCTTGGGTGGCGACGTCACCACCAGATCCGGTGCGGTATTTCAGGACGAAGGCGTTGTAGCCGAGTTTGTTGATGTCAACTGCGTAGGGAAATCCTTCGTGCACCGAGCCCACGTAGGCAAACCCGCCCCCTGGTGCAATGATGGCAAATGGCGCGCCGGGTTTGCCGCGCAAGAAAAACAGTCCAGTCTGATTTTTCGACGGCTCCGAGACTTTTTGGGCCTCCGAATAGACATCGAAAAATACCGTCTTGCCCTGGCTGGCATCGGCAATCATTCGGTTCAAAGCGCCCACCACCACACTTGGATTGACATGGCTGTGGTACGGTAGCAGCGTGCTGATGTTGCTCAGCGGCATCTCACCATCGTAGGCACGGTCATCCCAAGGCAGCAGGCGCCGGGCAAAACCGGCAAAGGCTGGATGCTTCAGAAGGTCTGAAATGCGGCTGTCAGTGCGCAACGGATGGCCTTGAACCGTGGACCCTGACTGGGTTGCGGCGATTCCTGCGCTACGTGCACGCGCCTGCAGATCACTGTCAGCAGCCTCGGCCAACGAAGCCGTTGAGGACAGCAACAAGGACAAGCCGGCCGATTTAAACGCCTGCATTTGAATCTTCATTCTGGTCAATCTGCCTTTGCCCATGCCTCAGCGCTTCAGAGGGGCTTCAACACCGGACATCTGCAGCACGGCTGGTGGCAGCCGCGCGCCCTGAATGTTGACGGCGACCACATCGGCATTGAGTTGCTTGAGTTCGTCCGCAGTGAACGAGATCGCTGCGGCACCCAGGTTTTCTTCCATGTGAGCCATGTTGGTGGTGCCCGGAATCGGCACGATCCACGGTTTTTGCGCCAGCAGCCAGGCCAGGGACAGCTGCGCCGGAGTGGCGTTCTTGCGTTGTGCCCAGGTGCGCACCACATTGACCAGGGCCATGTTGGCCGGCAAGGCTTCGGGGGCGAAGCGCGGCACCAAGGCACGGAAATCGAGCACTGGTTCTTTGACGAAGCGCGAGTTGGCATTAACGGTTCCGGCCAGAAAGCCCATGCCCAAGGGGCTCCAGCAGACAAAACCGATGCCGAGTTCTTCGCAAATCGGCAGCACTTGGGCTTCTGATCCGCGCCACAACATCGAGTGTTCGTTCTGGATCACGGTCAAAGGTTGCACCGCATGAGCACGGCGGATGGTCTGCACGCCAGCTTCACACAAGCCGAAGTGCAGCACCTTGCCCTCGGCGATCAGGTCTTTCACCGCACCGGCCACGTCCTCGATCGGCACATTGGGGTCGACCCGGTGCTGGATCAGCACGTCGATGCGATCAGTCCGCAGGCGGCGCAACTGCGCTTCGACCACTTGCTTGATGTGCTCGGGGCGGCTGTTCAGGCCGCCAAGGCGTTTACCCGTCTTTTGGTCGATGTCCATGCCGAATTTGGTTTCCAGCACGATCTTGTTGCGAACGCCTTGCAGTGCCTCGCCGACGATCTCTTCCGAAAGAAAGGGGCCGTACACCTCGGCGGTGTCGATGAAGTTGACGCCCAGGTCTACAGCACGTTGAATGAGCCGGACCGCGGCCGGGCGGTCAAACTGGCTGCTGTAAGAGTCAACCACCACACCCGGCTTGGCACCCGGGCGCCACTGGCAACCGAGACCGACCGGGAAAACGTCGAGTGTGCCGAGTTTGCGCCGTTGTCCGGCAGCCCCTTGACGGGGCGCCGCGCCACCGGCCATCTTGCCAGTGGCTGCCGTTGGGCTGGCACAGGCGGACAGCAGCCACGGCGCAACCCCCAAGGTGGCGGCGGTGGCCAGCAACTGGCGGCGTTGCAGGCCGTGGGATGCCTGCTCAGAAGGGCTGGGTTTGTTGATGTTGGACATGGTGAAACTCCTGGTTGGGGATGTGGAAGGACTCGCGCTAGACGGCGAGGGGTTGCGGTCGCGGACGGACGATGAAAACAAGGACCAGCGCCAAGGCGAGGGCCAGCATGAAGGCACTCGCTGTGAAGGTATCGGCAAGGTGCTGCGCCAGGGCTGCAGCGGCACTCACATCAATGGAGCCAGCCGCAGCAAACACCACGACCAGCAGGCTGAGCCCCAAAGACCCACCGAGTTGGTGTGCCACATTGACAATCCCGGACGCGGCCCCGGCGTCTTCACTAGCCACACCCTGAACGGCTGACACGGTCAGCGGTCCCAGGGCAAATCCCTGGCCGATTCCAATCAGCACCATGGGCGCTGCAATCCCTGTGAGGTAAGGCGACATCTCCGACAGTCCGGCCATCCAGACCAGGCCCGCCATGCAAAGGCTCAGGCCGACGGCCAGCAGCCTGGCGTTGCCAAACCGGTGCGTCAGGCGGGGCACCGACATGGCCGCAATGAAGTGGGGAATCGTCGTCGGCAGGAACGCCAGGCCCGCCTGCAAGGGTGTGTACAACAAGACCTCCTGCAGAAATTGCGTGGTGAAAAACCAGAAACCCACCATGCCGCCCAGAAACAGCATCCGTGCCGCATACGCCGCATTGCGTTCGCGGTTGGCGAACAAGTGCAGCGGAAGAATGGGTTGCAGTGCGCGTGACTCATGGACCACAAAGACCACCAGCAGTACCAATCCGGCCGCAACAGAGAACCCTGTGGTCGGGTCAGCCCAACCGGACTGGGCCGAATGGACGATGCCAAACACCAGTGCCCCCATGCCCAGCGTCGAACTCATGGCACCGGCTACATCGAGGCGCCCCGACTGCAAGGGGGTTTCCACCAGGTAGCGCCTGGCGCCCACGATCAGCGCGAAACCAATGGGCAGATTGATGAAGAATCCCGCCCGCCAGGAGATCAGTTCGGCGACCAGACCGCCCAGCACCAGGCCCAGACTCGCGCCCACGCCAGCCGCAGCGGCGTACAGCGACAGCGCCCGGGTGCGCGCATGGCCATCGGCAAAATGAATCGACAGCAAGGCCAGGGTGGAAGGTGCCAGAATCGCCGCGCCGACGCCCTGGATGGCGCGCCCCAGCAACAGCCAGGCCGGTGACGGCGCCAGACCGATGGCTATCGACGCCGCAGTAAAAAGCGTCAAACCGGCGATGAACATGCGTCGACGACCCAGGATGTCACCAGCGCGGGCACCCAGCAACAGGAGCCCGCCAAAGCTCAGGGTGTAGGCGTTCTGAACCCAGGACAAGGCGCTGTGAGAGAAGCCCAGCTCGGCCTGGATGTTGGGCAAACCGGTCAGCACGATCGAGATGTCCACCACCAACATGAGGTAACTGCTCACGATGATGGCCAGCACAGCGGCCTGATGGGGTGTCTGTCCGGTCTTCATGTGGCGCTCAAGTGGGGATGCGGCGCTCGCTCATCCACTTCACCATGGCTGGATCGCGGTGCGAGAAAAAGCTGCTGGTATTGGTATCCAGCGTCGCGATGCGGGCCATGTCCGAATCGTCAAGCGCAAAGTCAAACACGGCCAGGTTCTCGGCCATGCGTTCCTTGCGCACCGTTTTGGCCAGCGATGCAATGCCGCGCTGAAGCAACCAGCGCAACACCACCTGGCCGACCGATTTGCCATGGCGTGCGCCGATGGACACCAGCAACTCGTTCTGGAACAGGTGGTTGCGTCCCTCTGCAAACGGCGCCCAGGCTTGGGCTTGCACGCCCAGCTCTTGCATGACGGGCAGACTCTCCAACTGCTGCTGAAAAGGATTCACCTCCACCTGGTTGACGGCCGGACAAATGTCGTTGAAGACCTTGATGTCCATCAGCCGGTCCGGGTGGAAGTTGCTGACACCAATGGCGCGCAACTTGCCCTGCCGGTATGCTTCCTCCATCGCGCGCCAGGCGCCATGCACATCCCCATAAGGCTGGTGGATCAGGTACAGGTCCAGGTAATCCAGTTGCAGGCGGCGCAGCGATTTGTCAATCGCCAGCTGGGTGCGCTCAAACCCCGCATCCTGCACCCACAGCTTGCTGGTGACGAACAGCTCGTCGCGGGCCACACAGCTCTGGCGGATGCCGTTGCCGACCGCCTCTTCGTTCATGTACGAGGCAGCGGTATCGATCAGGCGGTAACCGGACTCGATGGCATCGACCACGCTGCGCGCACATTCCTGCGCGTCCGAAATCTGGAAAACACCAAATCCCAAGAGGGGCATCTTGATGCCATTGTTCAAAGTCACTGTGTCCATCGTGGTCCTGTGCGGCTTGTATGGGTCGGACTGTAAACAGCCAACTCGCATCTGAATAGCTGCAAAATGATTGTTGAATTGACATCCAAAATAGGACAATCAAGGGCAGGAGGTTCCCTTTCATGGCTATCAATGAACTTCGGTCTGTGTCCACCTTCATCAAGGCCGCCGAGCTGGGCAGCCTGCGCAAGGCTGCACTGGAACTGGACATCAGCCCCCAGGCCGCCAGCAAGGCGCTGGCGCAACTGGAGAAACATTTGGCAGTGCGGCTGTTTCACCGCACCACGCGGGTCATGTCGCTGACGGATGCGGGACAGCGGTTGCTCGAAGACGTTCAGCCTGCCTTGCTCGGGGTGCAGCGCGCGCTGACCAAGGCCCGGGCGACCAAGGATGAGTTCGCCGGGCCACTGCGTATTGCCGGGCCTCGCACCACCTTTCAGCCCATTCTTTGGCCCTTGATCGAGGAGTTCTGCGACCTTTATCCGGGCATCCGGCCCGATGTGCTGCTGGAGGATCGCATCGGCAACTGGGTGGAAGACCGGATTGATGTGGGTTTCCGACTGGGGCCTTCACCGGACGAGGGGGTGATTGCGCGTCGGCTGTTTCCGCTGCAGTTGGTGATTTGTGGTGCGCCCGCTTACTTCGAGCGCTTCGGCGTGCCAACCTCATTGACTACCTTGTCGTCACATCGCTGCAGTGTGTTTCGCCATCCGGGCACTGGCAGACTCGCGCCGTGGCACGTGTTTCTGGACGGCCAACTGGTCGAGCAACCTGTGGTGCCGACCATCATCAGCAACGACGCGGATCTGGAATTGAGCGCGGTGCTGTCGGGCAAGGTACTGGGGCAGCTGGCAGGCGCCACGGCGGCGGCCTACATCCGCTCAGGTCAACTGGTGCCGATTCTGCTTGAGCACATGCCAGACATCGCCAGCTACTTTGTTTACTTTGGCAGCCGGACATCACAACCGGCGCGCGCCCGAGCATTTATCGACCTGGCGGTGAAGCGCCTCACGGACTGTCCGCAGTATGTGCTGACCAGCTCGGAACTGGCTCACGCGCAGCGCCTGTTGCCAGTTTCGACTCGCCCGGTCAAGATTCAGGCAAGCTGATGTCATGCAGTTGGCCTGTGGGCTACGCCACATAGCTACCTTTCGATCCCGAGGTGGCAATGGCCGCTTCGGAGCAGGCAGATCGCAAATTTCTACGACCGCATCCGCTGCAGTCCAGCCATCCAGCAACCAGCAGCAAACAAAAAAACCACCCCGACGCGCCAGGCCGCCAGCGGATCCCCTGGGTGACCTGAGTCACAGACGTTTGGCAGGGCGCACGCGTGTAATTGATACATCGTCCCTGCCCTGGGATGTGTTTATTTACCAAGGAGTTGTCATGAAATCAAACGTTGGCGGTATCGACCGCATGCTGCGTATTGTTCTGGGTTTGGTGCTGATTGGCCTGACGCTCTCCGGCACCATTGGTGTCTGGGGCTGGATTGGTGTGGTGCCCCTGGCCACCGGCTTCATCAGCTTCTGCCCGCTGTACCCGCTGCTGGGCATCAATACCTGCGCCAAGAAATAGGTTTTTTCCGGTGCTGGTTGTTAAAAAAGGCCTGCCGGGCTGTGTCTGGCAGGCCTTTTTGACGTGACAAATCAGGTTTGTCATGGCGGGTCGTGGCACGCCATGACAGCCTGTCGACCTCAATCATCGTCATCATGACCGCCGCGGCGCTTGCCACCGCGCTCGCCGCCTTCACGGCCACCCTTGATGTCATGCTTGTTGCCGCTGCGATGGCACTCCACGCAGTTGTCGTATTGACGGATGCCTTCCTTGATGTGTTCGCGGCGGATGTTGTCGGGCGTGTGTTCGTGGCAGCTGTAGCAGGTGTAGCGGCTGTAGTCGTTGCGTTCGTGGCAGGTGACACAGGTGGCGTTGTGGTCCTTGTCCAGCACAAAATACTTCGCGTGGTCAAAGGTGGCCGGTGTCCACTTCTGCTGCGAGTGGCATTGCTGGCAGTTGCCGGTGACTTGTTTGTGCAGCGCGTCGGTCGGTGTTTGGTGACAGGTCTGGCATTGCGCCAAGGTGGCCTGTTTCAGCAGGCTGTGGTCAAACTGGCGTTGCCGCGCAAAACGTTTCACCCCCGCGTGGTCGCTGTGGCAGGCCACGCAGTCCTGGCTTGTCAGGTCCTGGTGAAAGGCGGCGGTGGTGCTGGGCTTGAGAACCGGTGCGCCGGTGGTGGTCAGGCGGCCAATGTCTGCCGGCTTGTGGCAGCTGGCGCATTTCTCGGAGCTGGCGCCGGTGAAGGCGGCATGGCAGGCAAAACAGTCGCCTTCCAGGGCGTGGTGGCCGGGGATCAGTTTTCCGGGCCCCACCATCAGGTTGGGGTAAATGAAGGTCAGCGCCGCCAGCACGGCGAGGTTGACCGCCAGCAGGAGCTTGACGAGCCGGCTCATGCCCAACCCCAGAACATGAACACGCTGAGGATGTGCCCCAGCGCAATCACCAAAAACACGATGTAGATCGGGATGTGCACCTTGCGCCACTGGTTCATGACGTACAGCGCCACGGCGTCCCAGAACACGGCTTGTTCCACCTCGGGGTCGGACAGGCCGCGCTGCTGAAACTGCTCGCGCTGGGTTTGCACGTGAGCTTTGGCGCGCTTGAGCAGCAAGCGCCCCACCAGTCCGCTGACCACATTGACACTCATGGCCACCGTGGCCAGCCAGGGCAGGATGGCGTTGAAGTGCACCCCGGCGTGGATCAGGATCATCAGCGAGCCCAGCCAGGCGCTGAACTCATGCAGCCGCAGCAGCGTGACCGGGTTGCCGCTGGTGACGATCTTGCGTTTGCGCAGCGAGTAGTAAAACGAGACGATGATCAGCAGCGTGCCCAGAATGCCCAGGTAACGGCCCACCCACACCAGGTTCATCCGGTGCAGCAGGTAGTCGCCGGACCAGGACGCCAGCGCCAACACGCTCAGCAACAGGGTGAACGGCAAAACGTGGTCACGCCAGAGGGATCGGTTCATTTACAACTCCAGAATGAGGTTGCTTTTGGGGGTGCTGACGCACAGCAGGCAGGTGCCGGGTTCGGGGTCAAAGTCCGGCGCCTCCCGGTAACGCACCTCCCCCTTGCGAATCTTGGTCTGGCAGCCGCCGCAACTCCCGGAGCGGCAACCCGAGTTCACCGCAATGCCATGGGCCTCGGCAAAGTCCAGCAAATTGCCGCTGCCCGGCTGCCAGGCGACCTGTTGGCCAGACTTGGCAAAACTGACGGTGGCGCTTGCCGTGTCGCCCTCTGGCGCTGGCGCGGGGGTGGCCAGGGCGGCACTTTTGCGTTTCACACTGGCGGGCCCAAACGCTTCAAAGTGAATGCGTGCATCGGGCACCCCCCAGTCTTCCAGTGCGGGCACCAGGCTGGCCAGCATCGGGGTCGGGCCGCACAGGTAAAAGTGGAAGGGTTTGAGCGGCAGCAGGCGGCGCAGCAAGTCGATGTCGATGCGGCCATGGCGCTGGTAGGGGTTGGTCAGGCTTGTGTTTGGGCTGGTGTCACTGAAACAGACGTGCAGGTGGAAGTTGGGGTGCATAGCGGCCAGCGCTTCCAGATGCGAGCGCGCCATCAGCTCCTGCTCAAAGCGGGCACCATAAAACAGCCAGACTTCGCGCCCGGGCTGCTCGGCAAAACACCAGTTCACCATGCTCAGCATCGGCGTGATGCCAATGCCGCCGCCCAGCAGCACCACCGGGTCATCGCTGCGGTCGATATGAAAGTGCCCGGCCGGCGCGCGCACTTGCAACACGCTGCCCACTGCCACGTGGTCGTGGAAAAAGTTGGACGAGCGCCCGGGTGGATGCGTGCTGTGGGGCGGCGGCGGTGCGCGCTTGATCGACACGCGGTAACTGTTGGCGCGCGGCCCGTCAGAGAGCGAATAACAGCGTGTGATGGCTTGCGTGCTCCCATCGGGCAAGGGAATGTTCAGCTGAAAGGTCAGGTACTGGCCGGGCAGGAAGGCGGGCAGTGGTTGACCGTCTTGCGGTGCCAGATGAAACGAACAGATGTCGCCGGTGGCGTTTTCCACCACTTTGTGGGTGACCTGGAAGGCCCGCCAGCCCGACCAGGCAGCGGGCACCGCCTTGGGTTCGGGTTGATCCGCATGGGGCTTGACGGGCAAGCCGCCCTCACTGACCGTGGTGCGCAGGGCCTCGTAGGTTTGCCAATGCCGCCAGAAGCCAATGGCCAGGTAAACGGCCAGTTGCAACACGATGGCGCCGGTGATCCAGAGCAGCAGTTGGAGCGAGGTCATGGCGCCGCGCCTGGGGCCACGTCGGCCCTTGCCTGAGGGGTGTCAAACACTGGGGTTACCTAGGTTCTGTCAAAGTGACAAAAGTCTAGGCGCGCTGTCTTAAGTAAGTCTTAACACGACAAAACAGCGCGATTTAAGAGGGCCTTAAGCTGGGCTTGCGACCATCCGGCTTCTTCAACAAAAACAACGACGCGATGCCATTCCTACCCACCCGCTACCTCACGCCCAAGCGTTTGCTTTGGGCCTCGATTGCCGTGGCCGTGATCACCATCACGCTGAAAACACTGGCGTGGGTGGTGACCGACTCGGTGGGCTTGCTCTCAGACGCGATGGAGTCATTTGTCAACCTGGCCAGCGCGGTGTTTGCGCTGATGATGGTCACCATCGCGCAGCGCCCGGCCGACGACGACCACCCCTATGGCCACCACAAGGCGGAGTATTTTTCGTCCGGGTTTGAAGGCCTTCTGATTGTGGGGGTGGCCATGGGCATCATCTGGGCGGCAGCGTCGCGGCTGTTGGCGCCGCAGCCGCTGCAGGAACTGGGCTGGGGCCTGGCCTTGTCGGTGCTCAGCTCGGCGCTGAACGGCTTGCTGGCCTGGGTGATGTTCAGCGCGGCCAAAGAACACCGCTCGATTGCGCTGGAGGCCGACGCCCGGCATCTGGTCACCGATGTCTGGACCTCCGCAGGGGTGGTGGCGGGTCTGGCGGGCGTGGCCTTGACTGGCTGGCTCTGGCTGGACGCGCTGGCGGCCACCGGCGTGGCGCTGAACATTTTGTGGGAGGGCGGCCACCTGGTGTGGCGCTCGGCGCAAGGGCTGATGGACGAAGCGGTGGAGCCCGAGGTGTTGCAGGACATTCAGACCACGCTGGCGACCTTTGACCAGCAAGCCATCCGGTTCGATCACCTCATCACCCGCCGCTCGGGCCAGCGCCGCTTTGTGGATTTGCACATGCACATGCCCTCGCACTGGACGCTGGGGCGTGCCGCCACCGTCAGAACCGAGGTGGAACAAGCGCTGATGCGGGCGGTGCCCGGCCTGCGCGCCACCATCCAGCTGTTGCCCACCGATGTGGAGGCGCATGGTGATGACGCAGCCGGTGTGCCCGCAACGCGTCTCCAGAGCGGGCCGCCCACTGGCGGGTAAACGGTGCCCTGGTCGGCGCTCAGGCCAGCGGCATCTCGCCGCCCAGCGCTTCCAGCAAGTCGGGCAGCAGCTTTTGCAGCTCACCGGTGGAGATGGCCACATCGGCGTCAAAGTCGTCGTCCTTGTGTTTGCTGGCGCTGGTGGATTCAAACACACCGTCCAGAAACGCCAGCTTCTTGAGCTGCAGGCCTTCGGTGAGCATGAAGGACACCCGCTCATTCCAGGTCATCGCCAGTCGGGTCGGCATCTTGCCTTCCTTGATGTGCTGCTGCACTTCTTCGGTGTCCAGGCGGTGGCGGGCGTAGCGCACCACGGCTTTGGACTCGTCAGCGGCTTTGAGCTCACATTCGCGGTCGACACTGAAGCCGGCCGGGGCTTCCTGGCTCAGCAGCCATTCGGCCATGGCGGCCACGGGGGAGGTCTGGGTGTTGATCAGGGTGGCTGCAAAACCGGGCAGCGCCTGCACCAGCAGCGTCACCACCTCGTCGGCACGCGCCTGGCTGGCAGCGTCCACCACCAGCAACCTGGCGTCGCGGTCGATCCACACCAGCGCGCTGGACTGCTTGGTGAACGCCATCGGCAGCAGTTCCAGGCGCATGTCGTCCTTGATGTCCCGGATTTCTTTCTTGCCGGGTTTGCGCCCGGTGCTGGCTTCAATCTGGGCCACGCGCTCTTGCGCCTTGCGGTTGACCACCGAGGCCGGCAGCGCGCGGGTTTCCACCATCAGTTTGGCCATCCATTGGCCGGCCACCACTTCCAGCAGCGGGCCGTTGGCCTGGCCACGCGGTTCGATCCAGCCAATGGATTTTTCCTGGCTGGCGCCACACTCGACATAGCGCCCGGCCTGCAGGCGCTCTTCCACTTGGTCGGCGGTGGTGGTCCAGCTGGCGTCGAGGCGGTAAAAAATGAGGTTCTTGAACACGGGAGATCCCTTGGGGTTGTTGTTGTCAGGTTGCAAAACCACAGATCATCCCATCAAACTGATGTGGGCTTGGCATCTGAGACATTCACGCCCACATCTGCGCCCGGCAGCCAACAATCCCCGGAAGTTCGGGTTCATTTTTTGCCGACCCAACACCGCCCGGGCGTGGTGATTGGGTCAGGTGACCGGGCTTTGGGGTGCAAGGCGCGCGTCCATTGGTTTGGGCGTCCTGTTGAGTCAGCCCCGCGCGTGATTGCACCCCAAAACCGCACGCACCTGACCCGGTCGCCGCGCCGTAAAAAGCGCCAACTTGGGTGCGCCAAAGAAAACCCAAGTGTGCTGGGTGACCGCACCCGCTTTGAATCACGCCTCTTTCATGTAACTTTACAAAGCTTTGGCGCGGCCTCATCGCGGCGATACATGCGGTGCAGATACTTCTTTTCACGCCGATGCCACTTTCTGGTCAGCGGCTCTACCCAAAGGATGTCATCATGAAATCAAGTCTCAAACTCTCTCTCATCGCTGGTCTGATGGTGGCCGCAGGGCTTGCCTACGCTGGCCAGCGTGGCGGCCAGTGGAACGAATCATGCGATCCGATGATGGGCTCAGGCGGCATGATGCAGGGCCACGGCATGCGCCATGACCGCATGGGCAAGATGGACCCGGCGCGTATGCAGGCAAGGATGGAACAGCGCGACACGCTGCTCAAAGCCCAGCTCAAGCTGACCCCGGCGCAGGAAGGGGCTTGGAAAGCCTTTGTGGATGCCAGAAAACCCATGGCAACGACCACCACCATGCAGCGCCCGGACCCGGTCGAGATGGCCAAGCTGACCACCCCCGAGCGGCTGGACAAGATGAAAGCCCTGCGCGTTGAACGCATGAAAACCATGACCGAGGCCATGGAGAAGCATGAGGCAGCCACCAAAACCTTCTATGCCGCCTTGACGCCGGATCAGCAAAAGGTGTTTGACGTGGCCGCCATGCCCGGCCAGGGCCGCAAGATGGGCGGACGCCAAGGCCAGGGGCCTGCCGTGGCACCCACACCGGCGGCCAAACTCTGAGTTTTGTCTGGCCCGCCTGAGGCCTGTCTAAACCGGGGTAGCCTCTCCCCAGAGCCGACATCTGCCGCCAGCGGGTGTCGGTTTTGGCATTTGTGGCAACATCGCGGCCTTTGTTGCCCTCATCCTCCATGCCCCCATCCCGCTTGATGTCCAAGCCGCCCACACCCCGCACGGTCAGCATCACCCAGCCCCTGATCTGGCTGGCGCGCGGCGGGCGCGACCTGTGGCGCTGCGGTTGGATCAGTTACCTGCATGGTCTGCTCATGGCCGCGTTTGGCGCGGTCATGCTGCTGCTGGCCAGTGACCAGGCTTGGCTGCTGGCGGGTGCTTTTTCCGGTTTTTTGCTGGTGGCACCGATTCTGGTGACCAGCGTGTACGCCATGAGCCGGGCGCTGGAGCGTCGTGAGCCGGTGGGCTGGCCGCTGGTCCTGAAAACCTGGCTGAACTGGCAGCACGGCGACTTCATCAAATGGGGTGATGAGCACTGGAACCTGCTGCGCTTTGGCGTGTTGCTGGCCACGGCGGGCACCACCTGGGTGGTGCTCTCGGCGGTGCTGATTCAACTCATGGCCACCGCACCGATCAGCACCCCGACCGATTTTCTGGAGCAGGTGGTGCTGGCTCCGCGCGGGTTTTTGTTGGAGACCTGGCTGTTTATCGGTGGCATCCTGGCGGCGCCCATTTTTGCCTTCACGGTCATCACCATCCCGCTGCTGCTGGACCGGCGGATCACCGTGGCCCAGGCGATGACCGCAAGCTGGCAGGTGGTGGCCGCCAACCCGGTGGCGCTGGCCTTCTGGGGCGCCCTCATCCTGAGCTTGACCCTGCTGGGTTTTGGACTGGCGTTGTTGGGCCTGGTGGTGGTGGTGCCGTGGCTGGGCCATGCCAGCTGGCACGCTTACCGTGACCTGGTGGATGTGTCGGGCCTGCCGGGTTGGGAGTCGCACTGATGTGGGGTTTGACCGAGGCGCAGATCAGCGAATTTGGCATGACGTTCGGCATCGGCGCCGGCATTCTCTACATGCTGTTCATCATCGGTCAGCTGGCCTGGGAGTCCAAAGCCGGCAAGTTCGGCACCTTTGTGCTGTTTCTGGGCCTGGCGTTTGGCTTTGTCGGCTTCATGGCCAAGTACGTCATCCAGTATTTCATGGGTATCAAGTAGGGCGGCCGGGCCGCCCGTGGATCACCGTGGTGATCAGCCAAACGGCTTGATGCCGATCAGCCAGCCGTGTAACCAGAAGGCAAACACCCCCCAGGCCAGCACGCCCACCACCACGGTGATGCCGGTGGCCGCCAGCGTGGTGGCGGGTGCGTGGCTGGACAGGTTGCGCCGGTCGCGCTTGCGGGCGGCAATGAAGTCCGCCACCGCCCAGGCCAGAAAACTGCCAAACAAAATGATGTGCGCCAGGCTGCCGTTGGCCATCAGATGCGCCACCGCCCACAGTTTGACGCCCGCCACCATCGGGTGATGCACTTTGGCCTTGATGGCGTTGCCCGGCACATAGGCGGCCACCAGCAGGATGAAGGCCAGCAGGTTGAACAGCGATGCGGCATGGCGCATGCCCAGCGGGGGAATCCAGATCCAGGTGGGGGTTTCACGCACCTGTCCGTAGCCCCAGACCAGCAACCCCAGGCCCACCAGTGACAGCACCGCGTAGATGCCGCGCCAGGTGTCGGCCCCGAGCCGGCGGCGCTGGCGGTTGCGCCAGTCTTCGGCAAAGATGCGCACCGAATGCACGCCCAGAAAAAGCACCAAACCCGTCAACATGATCAACATGTCCATATGTCCAACCTCCTAGATGTATGTGTATCAGGCGCCGAGCACCCGGTTTTTGCCAGACCGTTTGGCCAGGTACATGGCCTGATCAGCGCGTTTGATGGCCTGCGGCCCGGTTTCGCCAGCCGCCAATTGGGCCACACCGGCACTGAAGGTGATCAACAGTTTCTCGGTGCCGGCCAGAAAAAAGCGCTTGGTCAGCTCGCGCTGCAGCCGGGTCATGGCCTCGATGCCTTTGTCCAGCGGCGTGTCGGGCAGCAGGATGACAAATTCTTCGCCGCCGTAACGCGCCAGCGTGTCTTGCGGGCGCATCACCTCCCGCGTGACCGTGGCCAGGTGGGTCAGCGCCGCATCGCCGGTGGCGTGGCCCAGGGTGTCGTTGAGTTTCTTGAAGTTGTCGATGTCCAGCAGCGCCATGCACAGGGGCGTGTCCTGTCGCTTCACCTTGGACACCTCGCGGGCCATGGCTTCGTCCAGACCCTGCCGGTTGAGGGCGCCGGTCAGTGGGTCATGGCGCGCCTGGGTGCTGACGCGGTCGAGTTCCATGTGCAGTTTGGCGATTTCGGCCTCGGTGGCCTCCGAGCGCTGCTTCATGTCGTGCAACTCGTCGCGCGCCATCTGGCTGTCGCGCGCCATGGTGCGGGTGGCGCCCACAATGTCTTTGAGCACCGGCGCGATGTCGGCCAGGGTTTTGGCCTGCTCGATGAGTTTGGCGCTGGCCTCCAACTGCTCGTGAAACCCGCTGGTGGACTGGCTCATGGCGGCCAGGCGCTCGATGAAGGTGGCCAACATCTGGCGCATGTCTTCCTGCGCCTGCACCGCGCGGGATTTGGCCTCGGTCTGCTTGAAGATCACGTCCTTGAGCTTTTGCTCCACGTCGTCGAGGCGGCGCAAGGTGAGTGGTGGCACGCAAGCGGCCATCAGCGCCTCGGTCTGGCCCTTGAGCCAGCTGTCGTCAATGCTCAGGTGGCTGATGTTTTCCACCAGCAGGTGCAGCAGTTTCAGCAGCACGGTTTTGATTTCGGCCTGGTCCTCAGCGGCAAACGACAGCCGGTGGCTGTACTGGGCGATCATCTGTTTGACGGTGACGGCATCGTTGCCCGGATCACGCAGCGCGTTCAGCAGGGTCTGGGTCTGCGCCAGAAAGTGCTCGTCGTCGTTGCCCAGTGCGGGCAAAGCGAACTCGATCATGCGGGCGATCTGGCCGAAAAAATCGGCCGTCAGGGCCGGTGCCGTGACCACCGGGGGTGCCGGGGCGATCTCAATCGGCGGGGCTGGCAGCGTTTTGGGCGGGTCAACCAGCGACAGGCCGGGTTTGCCGTTGTCTGGCGCGGCCGGGCTGAAGCCGCCGTAGGCCATCAGTGCGTTTTTGACGCCGTCCCAGTTGAGCTGGTTGATTGCCGACTCCAGCAAGCCGCGCTGTTTTTGCTGGCCGGGTGTTTTGGTGGGCAGGGCCTTGGCAATGTCCAGCAGACGGTCCGCCGGAAATGGGGGCTCCACGGGCAGTTGGGCAATTTCGTTGTAGATTTTCTGGTAGTTCAGTGGCGTGGGCGCCAGCTTGCGAACCGTGAGTTGCTTGAGGGTCTCGCGTGCAAACTCGAAGGGGGTTTTCTCGGCCATGAGGTAATTTGCTACAAATTCAGGTGCTACCAGCCGTTATCGAATCAGGGTCATCGGTTGAAAGTAACGGTAGTTTATGCCAACCGCCATATCCTCAGAGGGAGGCCGCATCATAGCTGCCCGAGGCTGAGCAGGCGTCGGCTGACCGGCAGGGCGGGTTACCATCCCGGCCAGCCATGAACGCTCGCAGCGCGGCGCTTGCCCAGGCGGGCGGTCATGCCTTGTTGGCCCTTTTTTCAAGAGAACCCCTATGCACTACCGTCCCCTTGGCCGCACCGGCTGGAACATCTCGACCGTCAGTTTTGGCGCCTGGGCCATTGGTGGCACCTGGGGCGAAGTGGATGACACCGAATCGATGGGGGCACTGCACCGGGCGCTGGATCTGGGCGTGAACTTCTTCGACAGCGCCGACGTGTATGGTGATGGCCGCAGCGAGCGCCTGCTGGCCCGGCTCAAACGTGAACGCAGCGAACCGTTTTACATCGCCACCAAAGCCGGGCGGCGCCTGGACCCGCATGTGGCCAGCGGCTACAACCGGGCCAACCTGACGGCTTTTGTCGAGCGCAGCCTGGTCAACCTGAACACCGAGGCCATCGACCTGCTGCAATTGCACTGCCCGCCGACCGAGGTGTTTTACATGCCCGAAGTGTTTGGCGTGCTCGATGACCTGGTGGCCGCGGGCAAACTGCGCCACTACGGCGTGAGTGTCGAAAAGGTGGAAGAAGCGCTCAAGGCCATCGAATTCCCCGGCGTGCAAAGTGTGCAGATCATCTACAACCTGTTTCGCCAGCGCCCGGCCGAGCTGCTGTTTGAGCAGACGCAAAAGCGCGGCGTCGGCATCTTGGCGCGCTTGCCGCTCTCATCGGGCCTGCTCAGCGGCAAGATGAGTGCGCAGAGCACCTTTGCGCTGGACGATCACCGCCTGTTCAACCGCGACGGCGCGGCTTTTGACAAGGGGGAAACCTTCTCGGGCCTGGACTTCAACGTGGGGCTGCAGGCCGTGGAAGCGATGCGGTCTTTAGTGCCCGCGGGCCAGAGCATGGCGCAAATGGCGCTGCGCTGGATCCAGATGAACCCGGCGGTGACCTGCTCCATTCCCGGTGGCAAACGTGCTGATCAGGTGGCCGACAACGTGGCCGCAGCGGACCTGCCACCGCTCACGGACGCCACCATGCAAGCCTTGGCCGACATCTACGCACGTTACGCCAAGCCGCTGGTCCACCAGCGCTGGTAAATATCGGTATTTGCCGATCTGTTTGTATATTCATTCGCATATCGGTAGCAGGCAAATCTTCATCAATGGGAATGGGTTTCTGTGGGTATCCCGGCTTGCTAGTTGACAGAGGTCGGACGTAGGATGGGATGCCCCCAACCAAGGGGGCAACTTGAGCAACCGGGGGCGGGCGGTTTCCCACGTTTTTGCTTCCCGTTCAACCCATTTGTTGAGGAGATTCTGATGAAATACAACCGGCGTACCCTGATGGCCACCCTGGTGGCGGCCTCCTTTGCCATGGGCCTGCCGCTCAGTGCCTTTGCGCAGAAAAAGATCGTCCTGGGCTTCAGCCAGGTGGGTGCCGAGAGTGAATGGCGCACTGCCAACACCAACTCCATCAAAGAGGCTGCCGCCAAGGAAGGCATTGAGCTGAAGTTCTCCGACGCTCAGCAAAAGCAGGAAAACCAGATCAAGGCCCTGCGCTCCTTCATCGCGCAAAAAGTGGACGTGATCGCCTTTGCACCGGTGGTTGAATCGGGCTGGGACACGGTGCTCAAAGAAATCAAGGCGGCCAAGATTCCCGTCATCCTGACCGACCGCTCGGTCGACTCCAAAGACACCTCCCTGTACGTGACCTTCATGGGCTCGGACTTCACCGAAGAAGGCCGCAAGGCGGGCCGCTGGCTGGTGGAAAAAGTGAAGAACACCAAGGGTGATGTCAACGTGGTGGAACTCCAAGGCACGGTGGGTTCGGGCCCGGCCATCGACCGCAAGAAAGGTTTTGAAGAAATCATCAAGGCCGAGCCGCGCATCAAGATCATCCGCTCCCAAACCGGTGACTTCACCCGCGCCAAGGGCAAGGAAGTCATGGAAGCCTTCCTGAAAGCCGAGGGCAAGAAGATCAATGTGCTCTACGCGCACAACGACGACATGGCGATTGGCGCCATCCAGGCGATTGAAGAAGCGGGCTTGCGGCCGTCCAAAGACATCACCATCATCTCGGTGGATGCGGTCAAGGGCGCGTTTGAGGCCATGATGGCCGGCAAGCTGGACGTCACGGTGGAATGCAGCCCGCTGCTCGGGCCGCAGCTGATGTCAGCCGTCAAGGACGTGGTGGCGGGTAAAACCCTGCCGCGGCGCATTGTGACGGTGGAGGGCATCTTCCCGATGGAAGTGGCAGCCAAGGAATTCCCGAACCGGAAATACTGATCGGTCGTTGTGATGGCAGCGGTGCGCAGCAGGTGCTGCGCATCCGCTTGTAGACAAGCCGTCCAAGTGGCTTGTCTGGTTTGAGGTAACGGGATGACCACAACAAACATCACCAAGCCCCCATCGGGCCGAGGTAGCACTGCACCGGTGCTGGAACTGCGTGGGATTGACAAACAGTTTGGCGCCGTTCAGGCCTTGCATCAGGTCAACCTGAACCTCTACGCCGGCGAGATCCATGCGCTGATGGGGCAGAACGGCGCGGGCAAATCGACCTTGATCAAGGTGCTCACGGGCGTCTACCCGGCTGATGGCGGCGAGATCAGGTTGAAAGGCCAGCCCATTCGCCCCACCTCCACGCTGCACGCGCAGCATCTGGGCATCAGCACCGTGTACCAGGAGGTCAACCTCTGCACCAACCTGTCGGTGGCAGAGAATATTTTTGCTGGCCGATACCCGCGCCGCGGCGCTTTAGGTGGCTGGTCGATCGACTGGGCGCGCATGCACCAGGAAGCCCGTGACCTGTTGAAGCGTCTGAATCTGGACATCGACGTGACGCAGCCGCTCTCCAGCTACTCGGTGGCGGTGCAGCAGATGGTGGCGATTGCCCGGGGGCTGAACATCTCGGCCCAGGTGCTGATCCTGGATGAACCCACCTCCAGCCTGGACGATGACGAGGTGGCGCGTCTGTTTGGCGTGTTGCGCCAGCTGCGCGACCAGGGCATGGCCATTGTGTTCATCACCCACTTTCTGGACCAGATGTACGCGCTGTGTGACCACATCACCGTGCTGCGCAATGGGGAACTGGTGGGTGAATACCCGGCCGCCGAACTGGGCCACAGTGCGCTGATTGCGGCGATGGTCGGGCATGAGCTGGGAGCCAGTTTGAGTGCCACCCCCGCCGCCCAACAGACGACCGAGTCGGCGGCTGAGTGGTTGACGGCCCGCGGGCTGGCACGCGCTGGCTGCATCAAACCGCTGGACCTGAGCTTGCGCCGCGGTGAAGTGGTGGGCATTGGCGGCTTGCTGGGATCGGGTCGCACCGAGCTGGCGCGGCTGTTATTCGGGCTGGATCGCAGCGACGCCGGTGACATCTCTCTGGGCGGGCAGCCGGTGCGCATGGATTCCCCGGCCACCGCCATCAAGCTGGGCCTGGGGCTGTGCCCGGAAGACCGCAAGGCCGAAGGCATCATTGCCGAACTCTCGGTGCGTGAAAACATCGCGCTGGCGCTGCAGGCACGCCAAGGCCTGTGGCCGTTCATCAGCCGCGCGCGCCAGACCGAGATGGCGCTGCACTATGTCAAGGCGCTGGGCATCAAGACCACCGACATCGACACCCCGATTGGCCAGCTCTCGGGTGGCAACCAGCAAAAGGCGATGCTGGCACGCTGGCTGGCCACGCAGCCCAAGTTATTGATACTGGACGAACCCACCCGCGGCATCGACGTGGCCGCCAAACAGGAAATCATGAACGAGATACTGACGTTGGCCAAGCAGGGCATGGCGGTGCTGTTCATCTCCTCAGAGATGAGCGAAGTGGTGCGGGTGGCAGACCGCATTGTGGTCATGCGTGACCACGCCAAGGTGGGTGAACTGCCCGCAGGCAGCAGCGACCACGCGGTCTACGCCCTGATTGCGGAGCACGCATGAGCACCTCCACTTTGCCCTTGCACAAACGCCTGCTGGCGCACCCGCTGATGTGGCCGCTGGTCACCCTGGCACTGATTCTGGTGGTCAACGCCAGCCTGAACCCGGGCTTCTGGGTGCTGCAGTGGCGCGACGGCCACCTCTACGGCAGCATCATCGACATCCTGAACCGTGCCGCGCCGCTGATGCTGGTGTCACTCGGCATGACGCTGGTGATCGCCACACGCGGCATCGACATTTCAGTGGGCGCGGTGGTGGCCATCAGCGCCTCGGTGGCCGCGCTGATGATTGGTGGCACGCTGGTCATCAACGACGGTGTGCCGACCCATGTGAGCCGCTTCCCGATGCCCGTCGCCATCGTGTGCGCGCTGCTGGTGGCGCTGTTTTGCGGGCTGTGGAATGGGCTGCTGGTGGCCAAAATCGGCCTGCAGCCGATCATTGCGACGCTGATCCTGATGGTCGCCGGGCGCGGTATCGCGCAACTGGTCACCGGCGGGCAAATCGTCACGGTGTATTACGCCCCCTATTTCTATATTGGCAACGGCTTCTTGTGGGGCCTGCCGTTTGCCTTGTTCATTGCCGGTGGGGCATTTCTGGCGGTGCATCTGCTGGTGACCCGCACGGCGCTGGGCCTGTTCATCCAGTCCATCGGCATCAATCCGGCGGCAGCCCGGCTGGCCGGGGTGCGTGAGCGACTCATCACGGTTTGTGTGTACGCCTTCTGCGGCCTGACGGCGGGTATTGCCGGGCTGATCATCAGCTCCAACGTCAAGAGCGCCGACGGCAACAACGCCGGCAACCTGATGGAACTCGACGCCATCCTGGCGGTCACGCTGGGCGGCACCCTGCTCAGCGGCGGGCGCTTCAGCCTGGCTGGCAGCATGGTTGGCGCACTCATCATCCAGACGCTGACCTCCACCATTTACTCGATCGGTGTGCCGCCCGAGATCAACCTGGTGGTCAAGGCGGTGGTGGTGTTTGTGGTGATGCTGTTGCAGTCGGCAGATTTCCGGCGGACGGTGCATGGCTGGGTGGTGCGACCTGCCGCGACCGGGGGGGGCGTATGAAGCTCAACGCCAAATACCTGCCCCTGGTGGCCACGGTGTCCCTGTTTGTGGCGATGGCCACCTTTGGCTCGGTGTCTTACAACGGATTCTTCTCGGCCCAGGTGTTTCTGAACCTGCTGATCGACAACGCGTTTTTGGTGATCGTGGCGGTGGGCATGACCTTTGTCATCCTGACCGGCGGCATCGACCTGTCAGTCGGTTCGGTGGTGGCGCTGAGCACCATGGTGCTGGCCGAGCTGGTGGAACACCAGCACTGGAACCTGGGGTTGGCGATTCCGCTGGTGTTGCTCATGGGCACTGGTTTGGGGGCCTTCATGGGCTGGCTGATCCAGCGGTTTCGGCTGCAGCCCTTCATCGTCACGCTGGCGGGCATGTTTCTGGCGCGTGGCCTGTGTTACGTGATCAGCATCGATTCGATCAGCATCACCGACGAAACCTACACCGCGCTGGCGCAGATCCGGGTGCCGTTGTGGCCGGATGCGGCGCTGTCGCTGAGTGCCATCCTGGCGGTGCTGGTGCTGCTGGCGGCGATTTTTGTGGCGCACGGCACCGAGTTTGGTCGCACTGTTTACGCCATCGGCGGCAGTGAGCCGTCGGCCACGCTGATGGGCTTGCCGGTGGCGCGCACCATGGTGCTGGTCTACAGCTTGAGCGGTTTCTGCTCGGCACTTGGTGGGGTGGTGTTTACGTTTTACATGTTGTCGGGTTACGGCCTGCATGCAGTGGGCCTGGAACTCGATGCCATCGCGGCGGTGGTGATTGGCGGCACGCTGCTGAGCGGCGGGGTCGGTTACGTGGCGGGCACGCTGTTTGGCGTGCTGGCGCTGGGGCTGATCCAGACCCTGATCATGTTTGATGGCTCGCTGAGTTCCTGGTGGACACGCATTGTCATCGGCGCGTTGTTGCTGGTGTTTTGTGTGTTGCAGCGGGTGTTTGAGGTTCGGCGGAAGTAGCTGACTCAGGCGTAAAACGTGTCTCCAGCCTTCATGGATAAAAGGCTGGTAGCCATCCATGGGTGTTGCTTTCCTCGTGACGTTCTCACAAGACTCAGGACGACGCGGCACTCAGCTCCGCGGCTGTCCCCCGGCCCTGCGGGCCTCCTCCTTGATGCCGCTGCGCTGAATGCCACGCCGTCCCGAGTCCGCCAGCGTGGT